>Ga0209667_1002949_pt1 | contig 10807 bp, 5 predicted proteins | sample SaaInlV_165m_DNA_2_FD_184682 | JGI IMG/M metagenome (GOLD analysis project Ga0209667, IMG submission 184682) | Marine microbial communities from expanding oxygen minimum zones in the Saanich Inlet - Saanich Inlet SI037_S3LV_125m_DNA (SPAdes)... | ecosystem: Environmental > Aquatic > Marine >... | reverse complement strand
CTGGATTTGATACGGTTACTTATGTAATTGCCATGGAAGAGATTGCGGCTGTTGAGTTAGCCACATCTACGGTAATGTCTGTAAATAATTCACTCGTTTGCCAACTATTTGTTGATTATGGAACAGAAAAACAAAAAGAAAAATATTTACGATCCCTTGCTAGTGGAACAAAATTAGGAGCATATAGTTTGAGTGAACCTCAATCAGGTTCTGATGCCAGTAATATGCGAACGTTTGCCCAAAAAGACGGTGATCATTATGTAATTAATGGAACAAAAAATTGGGTAACAAACGGGATTAATTCTGATATTGTTACTTTATTTTGTCTAACAGAAAAAGGTGCTGGCTATAAGGGAATAACTGCTTTTGTAGTTGAAAAAGGTACCCCGGGACTATCGGTTGGTAAAAAGGAAGATAAGCTAGGAATTCGCGCATCCGATACCTGTGAACTCTATTTTGAGAATTGCAGGATTCCTGTAGAAAATAGAATTGGGGAAGAAGGACAAGGATTCAAAATCGCCATGAAAGCTTTAGGCGGCGGACGAATCGGAATTGCTGCGCAGGCACTTGGCTTAGCTCGTGCCGCTTTAGATGCATCCATTACTTATGCAAAAGAACGAAAACAATTTGGTAAAACCATTGGTGAATTTGGAGCCATCCAAAATATCCTAGCTAATATGGCAACAGAAATTGATGCGGCAAGATTTTTAATTTGGCGAGCTGCAAAATTAAAGGATGAAGGAAAAAATTATATCCGAGAAAGCTCAATGGCAAAATTATTTGCCTCATCTACTGCCATGAAGGCGGCAACGGATTGCGTACAAATTCATGGAGGATATGGATACATGCAAGAATATGGTGTTGAGCGACTCATGAGAGATGCAAAAATAACTCAAATCTATGAGGGGACTTCAGAAATTCAACAACTTGTTATTGCGAGAGATTTACTTCAATGATGGTTGTTGTTTTTAATGAAATATCCCCAAAAATAGATTTATAAATAGGAGACAATATGTCAATTATTATTGAAGAAATGGATAGAAGAGGGCATGAACAAGTTGTTTTTTGTAATGATCAAGATACAGGTTTAAAAGCAATTATTGCAATTCATAATACCACCATTGGTCCTGCTTTGGGCGGTTGCCGGATGTGGAATTATGAATCTGAAGCCGATGCACTTACCGATGTTTTAAGACTCGCTCGTGGAATGAGTTATAAAGCGTCCATCGCCGGTTTAAATCTTGGCGGTGGAAAAGCAGTAATTATTGGAAATGCAAAAACGGACAAAACTGAAATACTTTTCAGATCATTTGGAAGATTTGTAGAAGGTCTTTCCGGACGTTACATCACTGCAGAAGATGTGGGAACCAGTGTAAAAGATATGGAATGGGTTCGGATGGAAACTAAATATGTTACGGGAATTTCTCGTGCATTGGGCGGCAGTGGCGATCCGTCTCCTGTGACTGCACTCGGTGTATTTGCAGGCATCAAAGCAACCGTGAAAAAACAATTAGGAAGAGATTCTTTAGTTGGATTAAAGGTAGGTGTTCAAGGGGTTGGTCATGTAGGTTATTATGTTTGTAAATATTTAGCAGAAGAGGGTGTAAAACTTATTGTAACTGATATTGATTCCGATGCACTAAAACGAGTTGTGGATGAATTCAGTGCGGAGGTGATTGGATTGGATGATATTTATGATGCTGATGTTGATATTTATACTCCATGCGCTTTAGGTGCCACATTGAACGATAATACCATTCCTAGATTGAAATGTTCATTGGTGGCCGGAGGAGCAAATAATCAGTTAAAAGATGAAGATGTTCATGGACAAATGTTAAAAGATAGAGGAATTCTCTATGCACCAGATTTTGCCATCAATGCAGGTGGTTTAATTAATGTTGCGAATGAAATTGAAGGATATAATCGGGAACGCGCATTTCGCCAAGCGGAAGGAATTTATGATATGCTTATGACGATTTATAGTGAAGCTGAAGCAGCAGGCGTAACGACACATGAAGCTGCATTAAAGGTGGCAGAATTACGGATGAAGGAAGTTGGCAAATTGAAAAATGTTTATTTGCCTAAGAAAAATGTTATGGGGAAACGTGATAACATCTAACAATCATCCACGCAGAGATGCGCGGGAAGGCGTGCTTCAAGCTCTATATGCTCAGCAATTTTCTGATGAAGATCCGAAACTTGTTTTGCAACGCATCTTAGATACATTTCCCGAAAGGAAAAAAAACTCGGTTTTTATTTTATCTCTTTACCAATGTGTGATAGACCATAGTGAATGGGCAGATGATATTATAAAAAATCACCTTGTAAATTGGGAGTTTGATAGAGTGGCCCAAGTGGATCGTGTTTTATTAAGAATGGGTATTTGTGAAATAGTTCATATGGATGACATACCACCTAAAGTTTCTATAAGTGAAATGGTGGAAATCTCTAAAGTGTATAGTACAGAAGAAAGTTCAGGGTTCATTAATGGAATTCTGGATGCCGTTTATAAAGAAAATAAAAAACAAGAAAAGAATTAATTAAAATGATATTGGCTAGATTTTTTGGTACAAAATCTGATCGGGAGATGAAAAAACTCCATCCCACAGCGGATAAGATCAATCAATTTTGTGAAACGTTAACGTCTAAATCTGATGAAGATTTTGTCACGAGAACTCAAGAATTAAAAGAATTTGTAATTAATCAGCGTAGAGAGAAAGAAGAATCTCTCTCTGCAGATATGGATCGACAAGAACGTGCAGCAGAAATATTGAAAGCTGAGCACGGTGCTTTAGATTTTATTATGGTGGAAGCATTCGCGATTGTAAAAGAAACATGTCGAAGACTTTGTGGCACTTCTTGGCAAATTTCTGGAAGAGAATCTCAGTGGGAAATGATTCCTTATGATGTGCAATTACTTGGGGCAATAACCCTTCATTCAGGAAAAGTGGCTGAAATGAAAACAGGTGAAGGGAAGACGCTTGTTTCCACAATGCCCATTTATTTAAATGCCCTTACGGGTCGGGGAGTTCATGTAATCACCGTGAATGATTATCTAGCTCAACGCGATGCAGAATGGATGGGCGAAGTCTATAAAAAGTTAGGACTATCTGTCGGATTTATTTTGAATTCCATGGATAATGTCAAACGCCGCGAAATGTATAATCAAGATATAACCTACGGTACAAATAATGAATTTGGATTTGATTATCTTCGAGATAATATGTCTCTTCAAAAAGAAGATAAGGTCCAACGTGGCCATTCATTTGCTATTGTAGATGAAGTAGATAGTGTTCTGATTGATGAAGCTCGAACTCCCTTAATTATTTCTGGGGCAGTGGATGCTCCCGTGGATGAAACTTTTACAACCCTGAAACCGGGTGTGCAGCAATTGGTTAAATTACAAACAAATCTTGTGGCAGAACTTGTCAGGGAAGCTCAAAAATTATTAAATGCAGAGGATGAAGACGCAGCTGGATTAAAATTACTTCAAGCTCAAAGAGGGATGCCAAAACATCGTCAAGTGATGAAAATATTCCAGGAAACTGGTATGCTAAAATTGGCTCACGATATTGAATCAAATTATATCCGCGACAAAAAAATGCACGAAGTGGATGATGATCTTTATTTCTCTATTGATGAAAAAAGCCATGTTATGGATATCACAGATAAGGGAAGAAACGTTCTTTCACCTGATGATCCTGAAACATTTATTATTCCTGATCTTGGCGAAATATTATTGGAAATTGATGAAAATGACAACTTTTCATCAATCGAAAAAGAGCAAGAAAAAGAGAAAGCGCATCAACTACATGCTCAACGCAGTGGAACAATCCACAACTTCAATCAATTACTACGTGCTTTCACAATGTACGAAAAAGATGTAGAATATGTTTTGGATAATGGCAAGGTGATGATTGTTGATGAATTCACAGGTCGTGTTCTTCCCGGACGTCGATACTCTGATGGATTGCATCAAGCTTTAGAAGCGAAAGAAAATGTTCGAATTGAACGTGAAACTCAAACATTGGCAACAATCACCATTCAAAATTATTTTCGTCTTTATGATAAATTAGCCGGGATGACAGGAACGGCAGAAACAGAAGCAGAAGAATTGGGATCCATTTATGGATTAGATGTGACTGTCGTCCCAACGCATCGTGAAATTTCTCGAGATGATCGAGAAGATTTAGTCTATAAAACAAAACGTGAAAAATATAATGCTGCAATTGATGAGATTTCTGAATGTCATCATAATGGGCAACCCGTTTTAGTAGGTACCATTTCAGTGGAAATCTCAGAATTACTTTCACGAATGCTAAAACGGAAAAATATTCCACATAGTGTTTTGAATGCGAAAAAACACCAAAGTGAAGCTGAAGTCGTGGCCAGGGCTGGACAAAGAGGTGCCGTCACAATCGCCACAAATATGGCTGGACGTGGAACAGATATAAAATTAGGTGAAGGCATCAAAGAATTGGGCGGACTACACATTATCGGAACAGAGCGTCATGAATCCAGACGGATTGATCTTCAACTACGTGGGCGAAGTGGTCGACAAGGTGATCCTGGATCGTCTCGCTTTTATTTGTCTTTGGAAGATGACCTCATGAGATTATTTAGCTCTGACCGTGTTGCATCTATCATGGATAGAATGGGGATTGAAGAGGGTGAAGTCATTTCAGCAAAAATGGTAACACGAGCGATTTCGAATGCACAAAAGAAAGTGGAAGTTAGAAACTTTGGGACCCGAAAACATTTATTAGAATATGATGACGTTATGAATCAACAACGACAAGTTGTTTATGACATTCGAAATCAAGCATTATCCGGTAAGAAAATTCAAGAAACTGCAGAACAAATTCTAGATGATTTTGTCATGGACGAAATTGAAAATCAATCTGGATTGGGTATTCCAGATTTTTGGGATTGGGATCATTTAAAACAAGTATTTGCTTCACATATTATGGTGGATGCAACGCTTGAAAAAATTCAAGATGTTAAAGGGAATGCTGAACTGACAGCAAATGAGATTGCAGATTGGGTTGTGGAAGATGCAAAATCCGTTTATAAAGCAAGGGAATCCTTGCTGCCAGAAGATATGATGCGTGGTTTTGAACGATATGTTATTCTTCGGACAATTGACGATAAATGGAAAGATCACCTTTATGCTATGGATCAATTGAGGGAAGGAATCAACTTGAGAGCTTATGGGCAGAAAAATCCTTTATTGGAATATAAATCAGAAGGATTTAAAATGTTTCAAGAAATGATGGTTGATATGAATGCTATTACCATTCAGCGATTATTCCGAACACAAATTCAAGGAATGGAACAACCCCAACATGTTCAAGAAAGGTCTGTCCGAAATGTTCAAACCTCTCATGAAGATATGACGGGTATGGGATTTCAAGGGAAAGCACCTGCTCAACAATCCAACCAGCCTCAACAAGTTCGGACACCGGTCCAGGTCGGAGAAAAACATGGCCGAAATGAAAAGGTAACGGTTCGAGGTTCCGATGGAAAACAAATTGAGATCAAATATAAAAAACTCCAGAATTATTTAAATAGAGGATATACTCAGGTGTCATAATGTCGAAAAAATTACGGTTCGAAACTAAAGCAATCCATGTGGGGAATAAACCAGATGAAGAAACCGGAGCTGTGTCGCCTCCAATCCATGTTACATCCACGTACCAACAAGATGCTGTCGGGAAAGATAAAGGGTATGATTATTCTCGTGCAGTTAACCCAACTCGGCAACGATATGAAGAAAATATTTCCTCATTAGAAGGCGGTGATTATGGGATCGCATTTTCAAGTGGAATGGCAGCAATAACTGCACTTTTTCAAACCCTAAGCCAAGGCGATCATGTCATTGTTGGAAGAAATGTTTACGGCGGAACCTATCGAATGTGTGTGGAAGTTTTATCTCGTCACGGAATTGAATTTGATTTTGTAGATACAAGATTTAGTGACCAAATCGAATCTGCCATTCAGTCCAATACAAAATGGATATTTGTAGAAACGCCCACAAATCCGCTTTTAGAAATTTGTGATATTAAATCCACATCAACTTTATGTAAGAAAAACGGAATTCAGCTAGTCGTTGATAATACATTTATGAGTCCTTACGGACAAAGTCCATTGGCGCTTGGTGCAAACCTTGTTATGCATAGTGCCACAAAATATATTGGCGGACACAGCGATTTGATAGGTGGAATATTAATTACTAATAATAGTGATTTGGCGGATAGTCTTTATTTCATCCAAAAGTCAGGTGGAGCTATTCCAAGTCCATTTGATTGTTGGTTACTTTTACGAAGTACAAAAACCTTGGGGCTTCGCGTTCAAAAACAATCGGATAATGCTTTAGAACTGTGTCACAGACTAGAGTCACATCATGCTATTGAATCAATTATTTATCCTGGTTTAGCTAGCCATCCACAATTTGAATTGGCAAAACGTCAACAACTTAATCCTAATGGGCATCCAATTTTCGGGAGCATGATTTCCATAAGATTAGGCTCGATTGAAGCTCGAGATCAATTTTTATCAAAAATTAATCTGTTTACTTTAGCTGAAAGTTTAGGAGGGGTAGAAAGTTTGGTCTGTATTCCCTATGATATGACACATGGATCTGTCCCTGTTGAAATGAAGGATATGATGGGGCTCACAGAGGATTTGATTCGTCTATCTGTTGGTATCGAGAATCTTGAGGATATTTACGCTGATATTTCCGAAGCGTTGTAAAAATAAAATATGAGTGAATTAACGGTATAAAATCGTTATCTTTATGAATGTAATTTGGCCTTTATTCCCGAAGAGGTTTGGGGATTCCTATCACTTTACAAAATCAAATTTTAATAGTTATACTAATTGTCGGAGGACAAAATGACAATATTGCGCAAATGGTTAATAATTACACTTTTCCCACTGTTAGTTGTTGGGGTGGGTTTTGCAAATGTAACCGTATCCTTAAGTGATGTAGAAGTGGATGGATATACATCCGATATCGTTGTACCCGTAACAGTCACAAATCCAGATGATGCTGTAGGTGGGTTTCAATTTGATGTGGTTGCACTCCCAATTTTAGTTGAATTATCTGGTGTGACAGCTGTTGATGATGAAAATTTCAATGCTGATTATACTGTATTTGATGATGGATCTGGTCGTGTTGTATTTTATTCAAATAATTCAGGAAGTATTGCTGCTGGTGGAGATGCAATCGTTCTTAATCTCCATTTTGACGGATCAGAAATTTTATCAGCGCTCCTTAATTTGGAAATGTATGATTTAGCAGTGAGTGATGCAGATGGCGGTATTATTACCAGTACAACTGGAGACGGTTCAATTGTTATTGGCGATGTGGTTTTTTTAAGTGCTGGAACGGATACGGGTGATGTGAGCGAAAATGTTTCCATTGATATTGATTTAGAAAATAGTGGTCTTGTTGGTGGTCTTCAATTTGACATATATGATACACCTGACTTTTTAGATATTACAAGTTTTACTACAACCGATCGTTCAGCTGGATTTTCTGTTGAATACAATGATTTAGATAATGGCGCAACACGTGTCATCATGTATGATCCTGAAAATGGAAATATTGAAGCGGGTGATGGAGCAATTCTTACCTTGGGTATGACTGTCCATGATGATGCTTACAATTCTAATGTTGGAATTAATTTTGATTTAGTAACTATTACAGATGATATTGGTGGAACTTATTGGGTGGGAGGTGCTGATTCAGGAACAGTCGTTGTATCACCCGGATATATCGAAGAGCCCCATAATCTTGTTGCAGAAGACGGAATGGATGAGGAAGTTTCTCTTAGTTGGGATCCACCGATTGGTCCAATCTTTTCATATCCAGCTTCCATTGTTGTTATTACAGACAACTGGGGATATGAAACAACATGGCAAATCGTAGATGATGCAACGGGAGATGTTGTTGAGTCTTATATGGATGCTGCTCTTGATAACAATACTGAATATTCTTGGGATATGGAATTGCTGTTTGGATCTTATACTTTTACAATTTATGATTCTTATGGTGATGGTATTTATTCTCCTGGTGGTTACGCAATTTATGTTGACGAAGAAGAAATGTTTTCAAATTTAGGTACCGGTTGGAATGGTACAGAGGAATCGGTTCAATTTGATGTTTCTGCTGGTCGATTTTCTGTGACAAATACATCTTTTATAGAAGATCTTCCTGAAAATAAAAATATTTCAATGACGGATTTTTCTCAATTAAATCTAACCTTGGGTGAACCTTCCTTTGTTGCATCTGGATCTTTTACACCTTTTTCTCAATTAAATCTAACCTTGGGTGAACCTTCCTTTGTTGCATCTGGATCTTTTACACCCATGACACCTCCCACAGAAACGCAAAGAAATACACGTCCGGTTGAATTGGATGCTTATAAAATTTATCGCTCATATAATTCAACAACAGATTTTGATGAAATTGGTGAAGTGAATGGAACTACTACCTCTTATCTAGATGATGAAGTTGTAAACAGCACAACTTATTATTACTATGTGACTGCAATTTATCCTGATGGATCAGAATCAGGGGCAACAAATACTGTTTCAGCCACTCCGGTTGAATGGGTTGAACTTTGGATGGATAATGGTAGCTCACTCACGGGGCAAATGGATACCCTTGATTTTTATATCAATAATGAAACTCAATTGGGATTGTTTTATTTTGAAATTATGGATGATCCAAATGTGATTAATAGTATCAACGTAATTCCAACAGATCGAACTGCAGATTGGTCAGTAGAAATTTCAGATCAAGGTAATGGTACAATTGCAATTACCGGAATAAGTCTTGGCACGCCACTTGCAAGTGGAGACGGAGCTGTTTGTCGTGCAATCTTGTATCCAGATGCAGACGAATCCATGATGGTAAATTTAAATTATTCAAATGCAACATCCATTCAGGACGTAAATTATGTAAATCTGAATTGGACAGCAGAAAATGGATCTTATGATGTGGGCATAGAAACACAATATAATATGCTTATGGGAGGATATGGTGAAGATGGTGGCAGTTTTACAACATCTTATCTTTTTGAAAATACTCAACCAGTTTATGGTATTCAATTAGATATAGTTGCAAATCCACCTTATCTTACGGGAACGAATGTTACTGTAGGTAGTGCACATGATTTTTCAAACTGGGACATTTCTGGAACGGTTATTGGTAATATTTATCGTGTAATAATGGTAAATAATTCTCATAATGCTCCGATTAATCCAGGCATCTCTCATATTGCAGACATTACAATCTCTCATATTGCAGACATTACATTTGAAATTCCAGCAGGAATTCCAGATGCCTCAGAAGTTATCATTGATGTATCAGATTCTGAAATTACAGATATTAATGATTTACCGATGCATACGGAATCAGTACCGGCAGATGTGTATATCGGGCTACCGCCTGCTGCATATACCATTCAAAATGTAAGTGGTAATTTGTCACCAGGTGGAAGCGGAACATTCCAAGTCCATTTGGACAATACTGAAACAGTTGGAACATTACAATTTACTATAGTTGATTTACCAAGTAGCATGATGGTTACAAACGTGACTCCTGTTGGTCGATTCGATGATGGAATTGTTGATGGAAGTTCTGAAGAAATGGAAGATGGAACCTATTATTTCTTAGGCTATGATTTTTCATCAGGCATTGAAGCTGGCTCAGGACCTATTCTAGAAATTGAAGTCGAATTTGATAACAATCTGACAAATTCATCTATTATAATGTCCATGATTAATTTTGCTGCTGGAGATGCAGGTGCTAATCCTTTAACAACTGTTTTTCATGGTTTTGCCCAGTTCACAGGCTATTTGGCCTTAGATGGAGATGTTAGTTTGCCAGGTGAATTTGCATTACATCAAAACTATCCGAACCCTTTTAACCCATCCACGGTTATTACGTATGATTTAGCAACTGATTCAAATGTTCGTTTAGATATATTTGATATCATGGGTCGCAATGTGAAAACGCTTGTGAATGAAAAACAAATTGGTGGACGCCATATTGTTTCGTGGGATGCAAATGACCAATTTGGTCAGGCTGTAAGTGCGGGTGTTTACTTAACAAGGCTTCATACTGGAAATAAAGTATTTACTCAAAAAATGATCTTAATGAAATAATTTGACTTAAGGTCTATATTTTAAAAAGCCCTGTTTTTGCAGGGCTTTTTTATTGGAATAATCTGTAATTTCTGGTCTTAATTTTATGCCGCGGTGGTGGAATTGGTAGACACGCCAGATTTAGGATCTGGTGCCCTTTGGGTGTGAAGGTTCGAGCCCTTTCCGCGGTACTTTAATGTAAGCCTTGTTTCTCCGACGAGAAGTGAGGCTTTTTATTTTATTCCATAACTATTATCATTATAATGACATTGTAGTTACAACTATAAGTATTACTTTTAACAACAAGATAATAAAAAGCCCCGTCCTTAGACAAACTAAGTTAACAGGGCTTTTAATTAAAATGGATTAAGTTCGTTTTCTACCAGTCGTCGTCGCCCCAATCATCATCTCCGGATTCTTCTTCAAGATATTCTGCTTGTTCAACAAGCCAGGCTTGGTAGCCATCATCATCATGAACGGTCATGAACCCTTTCATTCGGTAGTGCCCTAAACCACAAAGTTGAGCACAAGCAATTTCTAATCCTTTCCCTTCTCGAGAAGTCCCAACAGTTGTTTTTAAAAATTCTTCCGATGTCATAGTTGCAGTGAAATGTAATGGAATACTCATTCCAGGAATCGCATCTTGTTTTAC
>Ga0209667_1002941_pt1 | contig 10819 bp, 3 predicted proteins | sample SaaInlV_165m_DNA_2_FD_184682 | JGI IMG/M metagenome (GOLD analysis project Ga0209667, IMG submission 184682) | Marine microbial communities from expanding oxygen minimum zones in the Saanich Inlet - Saanich Inlet SI037_S3LV_125m_DNA (SPAdes)... | ecosystem: Environmental > Aquatic > Marine >... | reverse complement strand
CTCCTTGAGCTTGTTGAAGCCTCTGCGTTCCTCGTCGTTCAGGCGATTGTCGTCGAAAAGGATACCCACGTTGCGTCGAGCCTCGCTCTCATTCTTGGCCTGTCGCACCCACGGGGTCTCCATGAGGGCGACCGATTTCAGATCCTCGTTCTTTTCCAGGGGACTATCCAAAGCCTTGGTTCCCTTCCATTGGTCGAAGACTCGGCGAATCTTGGGATCGGAATTGGCGATCTCACGAGCCAAGGAGTTGGCATATAAACGATTGAAGGTCTGCTCGGAGCACTCGTGCGGGAACTCCATCAAATAGGGCAAGGCCATAACGGCGTACCACGCGGGATTGGAGACCATCTGAACCGTGAAATTCTTGTGCTTGATGGTATCGGATTTCCCCGAGGCCATGAGCTTGGCGAAGTTGAACTTCTTGGTTTTTGCTCCGCGTATGGGCAAGGGCATGGATTCCGTTACGAAGATTCGGCGCGAAAGGACGGGCAGGTACCCCTCCTCTCCATCTGAAATCTTGCGTGTGGCTCCTATGGTCTTGTAAGTTAGGTAACCCAATTCGTCGGGAACCTTGATCTTCCATGAAAAGGTCTTGGACTGCTTGGCGGGAACCTCAAAGGCGAGATCCGTCTTGAGGTTGCCCAAAAGCGAGTCCACGCGTTTGTTGGTACGTGCATCGTTGAAGGTCAGTCGAACGACTCCGGTCTGGATGGTCGGGGCTTGGTTCGTCACCTTCACGGTGAACTCGAGGAGATCGCCCTCACGGAGGAACCTCGGCGGATTGGGCTGCACCATGAGATCCTTTACCGTTACCATGCTGTCGGTCAGAAACCCGGAACGCATCTCCTTGTCGTGAGCGAATCCGAGGAACTTCCACTTGGTCAGAGCCTCGGGCATGGTGAACTCCAAACGGACCTCTCCCTCTTGACTTGATACCAACTTGGGGAAGAAAAAGGCGGTCTCGTTCAGGTTCTTGCGGGCGGTGACCTTGGACAGGTCGGGCCCCTTAGGAGGAGCTCCCGGGCCAGCAGCAGCCTTGTCGCTCTGCCCTTCGGCAAAGCCACCCGCCGACGCGGCGGATTTGCGCATGGCCATCATGGGCGCAGCAGCGGGTGCGCTCGCCAAGGAATCCATCGCCATATCCGCCGACGCCATCTCCAGCATCGGCATTCCCCGATCAAAGGATGAGTTCAAAGAAGCTCTTCCACTTCTCAAAGACGCTCCGTTGATAAATACTCCTCTGCCTCCGTAGCCCCATAGAGCCCCAATCATGTCGGGGCGCCACCCCCGGTAGGACCAACTCCGGGATTCGCGCTTAGTAGTCCAATTGCCATGCAAGTGACGGAAGTTCAAAGAAGCGTTCTCAAAACGGAAGGAGAGGTTGGATCGATCCCTACGGAAGAGGTTGGAAAAGCCCTGCATCCAGTTGTGCGGCTTGTAAGCGTCCAGGGACTCATCGTAAAGGGCGGCCACCATCTCGGCCACCGCCTTCTTGGCGTCGGATCCGGTAACCACGGCCGTCCAAGTCTCCTTCACGCCAGGCTCCAGTTTGGAGGTAAAACGCTCCCACTTGACGGTGAGGTTCTTGTTGGTCCAAGGGACGTTGACTTGGCGAGTCGTCAAGTAGGCCCGGTTCTCACGAACGTAAGTGACGTGAACGGTGAACCCGCCGCGCATGGCCTCGGTCACCTCCTGCTCGATGCTTGCCTGTGTTGCCCTTTCGTTCGTCCAAAAGGCCTGCAGGGACTTTCGTCGATGAATGATCTCCACAAATGCCCGTCCGTTCCTGTAACCCGTACCCCACATGGCCTCGAGCGAATTGCCCGGCTCAACCGTCCAGGCGGGAGCGGCGACGTGATTGGGAATCTTGATGGCGAATCTCTTCGCTTCCGGATTCACCACCAGAATGGGCAACAGTCCCTTGACCTCCTTGCCGAAGCGATCCTCGGTTTGAAGAACGGCCCGATAGGCGCCCTCCTTCAACTTGAAGGAAAATTCCTTGTTTCCCTCGGCGTCGGTGGTGAAACCTTGTGTAGCCACTACCTCACCCAATTCCCACGAACTGGTATTGGAAAGATCGGGCTCGGGCTTTACGTCCCTTCCCATCCCTTCGCCATGAAAGTGATGGTGGCGTTGTCCGCCAAGCCTAGCCCGCTGAACGCTTTCGGGTTCCTTGAGACGATGAACCTTAAGGGATCCCTCGGCAATGCGTCCCTCGCCATCGAGGGAAGTGGTCTTGAGGGTAACCTTGACGGGATTGCCCTCGGTCTGCCACTCCTCGGCTGAAAGGGAGGCTTGCAAGGCTACGAATCCGACGTTCACGCTGCGATCGCCCGAGCGGGTTTCTCCCGTGCCGTCGACGACGTCGGCATGAACGGTATATCGGAAAGTGGGCTCGTCCTTCTCGGAAACGGAGGGATCGGGCTTGGCCGTGAACTCGACCTCGAAGGAACCGTCTGCACCGGTCCGGGCAGTACCATGAGAGATTTCCTGGGAAGGCGAAGACGGGAAAGGTCTCCACCAGTAGTGCCAACGAAGCCAAGGCGGAAATCGCACCTGACGCACTACGCGATACTTGACTTGGGCGTCGTTTATGGCAGCTCCCGTATAGGCCATGGCCGAACCTCTGACCTTCACCTTGCCGTTGAGCACGGCGGGCTCGGCAGGGGCGTCCACGGTTACCTGAAACTTGGGTCGCTTGTACTCCTCGACATTCACGTGGGCGGAACCGCCCGGGGAACCAGCTCCCTCGATTTGTATGCGCATCCTGCCCATCAAGCGATCCCGAGGAGCGGTAAAACTGCCGTCGAACGAGCCGTAGTCATTCGTACGATGCTTGGCCCGCGAAATTTCCTGGTTGTTGCGGTCGCGAAAAACGACCGTGAGGTCACGATTCGGGATCACCTTGTAATTGTCGTTCGCTTGGTCGATGCGATAGGAAACACCCTTGTATCGAATGGTCTGTCCGGGACGGTAGAGGCTACGGTCGGTAAAGAAAACGGAGCGTTCGTAAGGTTTTGGATTATTTACCCGGTCATTGACGTAATAATCATTGGCCGTGGCCAAGGATTGCCCTTGGTGCGAGGCCAAAATAGTGAGGCTGGTACGATTGGTCTGCAGTTTGAAAAGGCCGTTTGCGTCGGTTCGTGTGGCTCGGAGCTCGACCCGGCGATTATTTCGCTCTCTCTTCCAAGCGCGTACGGAGGCTCCTTGAACGGGTTCGCCCGAAATAGCATTGAGGACAAATCCTTCAATCGCCCCGGATCCTTGGCGGGTACGCATGACCAAGGAAAGGTCGCTCACCCAGAAGCTAGAATAACTAACGCGGTTTTCCTTGTCTCCGAACTTGGGGTCATGACTGGCGAAAAGAAAGTAGGAACCGGGCTCGAGGCCTTTGGGAGCGGGAATCTTTTCCACCCGTTGCTTGAAGTCTTCGGTCGGCGGCAGATCGACGGACCATTCCTTGACGGGTTTGCGTCGCAACCATTCGGCCTTGGTACGATGGTCGACGTATTCGGGATGACGCTGAGTATCCTGTAACCGCTTTACCCAATCAAAGGAAACGACTCGAAAGTAAGCCTTGGTGAGGTTGCGATAACGCAACTCGACGTTCGGCATGGGCTCGTTCCATACGCGTTCGCTCGATACGGAGGAAGACTTCGATTCTATCTGGTTTACCAAGTTCTTGCATTCCTTGCCCCCGACACTGTCGGGAAAAACTGCCGCTCCGCGTTTGGCCAGCTTGTGAGCTTCCACAAGTTCTCCCTCCCCATGCAAGACCTGAGCATGCCGATGCATGGCTCGGGCAGACATTTCGTGATCCGCCCATTGTTGGGCGAAACGCTTGAGAGCGGCCTTGTAACGAGCGTTTTTCTCCTCTCCGAAAGCTTGGTTGTTACCGAACTGCAGACGATGGAGATCGGTATCGACCAAGGCGTCTTGGTTTTCGTCCTCCTGATGAAACCTCAGCAAATCTTGGAACAATCGGATCGCCTTGATCTTTGGCGACTGATCGTCTTCCGAATCGATTTTCCAAGCCAGAAAATCCTTGGCGGAAGCGAAAATCGGACTGTCGGCGGACAGAACGAAGGCATCCTGAGCCTTGGAACCAGCCTGCTCGCCTGCGGAATAGAAGCGAAGGGCGTCGTGAACCACGAAATCATAGAGTGTCGGCCGGTAGCTGTCGGGCACGGTTCCTTGGTTAAGGAGGAAGTTGTAATCATTGACCGCTTCCTTCTTCAAAACCTCGTGATGAGCCAAGGTCTTTTGAAACTGCTTGTCGATTTCCGACAGGATGCGGGGCAAGTCCCAAGTGGTGATATCCCCTCCCGGAGCCTCCGCTGTTCGAGTTCTTTGAGTGAAACGCCAGCGGTTGCGCTGAAAGTACTGCCAATACCAGTTGGCCAGAACGGCGTTCATCATGGGAACGATTTCCTTGGGAGCCTTGACCATCTCCGCCTCCATCCGAGTGATCTTCTCCTCAGGCTTGTTTCCTTGAATGGCTCCCTCCAAGTTGATCTTCTGGGCAATGGCACGAATGGCAACTGCATGAGCTTTTTCCTTGAGGGCTCGCTCGATGAGCGGGTCGAGCTTCTCTATGGCCGTTTTGGGTAGACCCTTCTTGGTTGCCTCCTCCACTTCCTCCCATTGACTAACGAGGCTTTTGTCGGAACTTTTTTGCCCGATGAGAAGAATGGCAAAGGCAAAAAACAATGACGATGCTGCAATTGGAATAATTTTCTTCATGGTTCTATTGGATTAGGAAATGAGAAATGGGCTGTAAGAGGCAGGTATCAAGAAATTGGTTCTATCACACTATAAACAGACGCACACGCATTCTTTTTCTTAGAAAAATAAGAAACAAAATAAAAAGGAGGAGGGTCAGGGTTCCACCATTCTTACCGTCAATGCCACCAGAATCTTCTCTCCATTTGGTTTGGCAAGGATAAGATTCGTACTTTCCCCTGAGGAAACTTCCTTGAGAAATACACTTCCGCCACCTTGCAAGGGAATAAGGGAATCGATATCGGAAACTTTTTCCGTATTCAGGTCAATGCGTGCAAAGCGACCATCCTTTTTCAGGATGGCATGCGGTTGAGCGTCGCTCAAGTCCACCTGAACCAACTTGAGACCACTGCGAGTTTGCCCCAGTTCGATCCAAAAGGAAGCTCCATTTCTAAGTTTCAAAGAAATCCGAGGCGGTTTCCCCTTCATGCGAAACATTCCTCGCATTTCGACCTGATCAGCGAAGGCGGGCAGTTTCTCCTGCCTTTGATCATCGCCGGAGCCCTTCTTGAGATTGGCCAAAGCGTTCTTAGCTTGAGATTTGATTCCATCTTCGCCCTCAAGCTTACCTTCGCCGGCAAAGGCATAACCCTCGAGCAGAATCTTTCCATCCGAAATCGTCGGCGTCACGGAAAACGTAATACCGCTAAAGACCTCTTCTTTTATCCCTTTTGGGTCAATGAAAGCCTCCTGCCCGCCCGAGATCGTAGCCTCTTGCCCTAATAGAGTGGTGACTCTAGGGGCGGAAAGAACGTCGTCGCCATCCACAAATCGAGCGGAGATCTGAACTTGCCGCTTGGCGCTGTCCACAACTTTGCCATGGGCAGAAAATAAGCTGCAAAAAAAAGACAGGATAAATGCCGAGAGTTTCATGAACTAAAACTTAAAGCAATTACCTATCCGCCCCAATCTCAAAATACGAATTCCCATATACGGAACAGTGTCATCGTATGCATTGCGGTCCGGAATCATGCCTTCATTACAGGTTTGCCCTGCCCGATCTGAAAAGCATTCTTTTCGTTCATGTCATTTAATACCCTGACTTTCATAACCCTCTGCTTGCTGGTACCTTTTTCTTTGACGGCGAATGATGAAAGTTTTCCGTTCCCTGGAGAGAAACCACGGGGCCTCAACCTGCACGCCTTGGTCGGAGCCGACATTCAGGTAAGTCCGGATACACGGATCAAAAAAGGCGTATTACTCATCCGAGACGGAATGATCGAGAAGGTGGAGAAGGGCAAAAAGGTTCCCCCGGGTTACCGCAAGTGGGATATGTCCGGAAAAACGATCTATGCCGGGTTTATCGACCCCTACCTTCTTACCGGAGTGAATTCAGGGAAACTACTCGACCTCAAACATGACCAACAACACCTCCGTGCGACCGCCGGCCTGTCCTTTATCGGAACCCCTTCCACCCGAGCGGACCCGGGAGAAAAGGGACCGGGCTTCGAAGTCTCGGGGGTTCATCCAGAGAAGAAGGGAATCAATGGTTTTCAACCGGATGAGGAAAAATGGAAAAACCTTCGCAAGCATGGTTTCACGATCGTGCACCTCGCACCCTCCGAGGGAATCTTACGGGGAACAGGCCCATGCGTTCTCCTCGGACAAGACAACCCGAATCAGTTGACCCTCAAGGAGGAAGTGGCCCAAGTCATGGCCTTCGATCCAGTCGGAAAGAACCAGTCGCCGCCTGTTTACCCGAATTCTCTCATGGGTGCGCTCGCCGTGATCAGACAGGCTTTTCTTGACGTCATTCATGCACAGGAAACAACTCTTCACCTAAAGAAAGAAACCTCTCCCAAACTCCATCTTCCGCATGCCGGTATCCGGAGCTTGCAGAAAGTCCTGAACGACAAAGAACCCTTCCCTGTATGGATCGAGCCAGGAAGTTGCCTCATGGAAAACCGGGCCTTGATATTAAGTCAGGAATTCGGCATTCACCCCGTAATCATAGCAACCGGAGATGAGTGGAGAAGACCGGATCTGGCTCTTTCCAAGGATCATTCATACATATCCCCCCTCCTTTTCCCCGCTCTTTCCAAATTGCCCGAAGAAGAGGATTGGGAGCAAATTTCACTCGACCAACTGCGGGCATGGGATCATGCGCCAAGCAACCCGGCTCTCATTTCAAAGAATTCCAAATCCCTGTCGTTTACTACCTGCGGAATCGGGCTTGGTGAATTTCATGCAAACCTGCTCAAGGCAATCGATCGTGGTCTTCCCAAGGGAAAGGCCTTGGCCGCCCTTACGATCAATCCAGCCCGAGTTTGCGGGATCGAACAGTTCACGGGAACGCTCGAAAAAGGAAAGATGGCGAACTTGGTGGTAGTGGAAGGTGATACCTATTTTGACAAGAAAGCGCAGATCAGCTCGACTTGGATCAGAGGACGTCCATTCGAATATCCTGCAAAGGATGCAGGAGACGAAGATGGAGCAGAGGAAGCCAACGCCACCAAGGAGAAGGAACCCGAAAAGAGAACGGCCAGGTTTCCTCATGACGACCGCAAGGTGATCGAGACTCCGGGCTCAACGCTCTTCACCGGATTCAAGCTCTGGACCTGCACCGGCAAGGGCATCTTGAGCGGTCATGATCTGTTGGTCCAAGATGGAAAGATATCCGCCATGGGGCCGAACTTAAAAGCCAAAGCACCCAAGGGTTGCAAGATCGTCCAAAGCAAAGGGATGCACCTGACCCCCGGAATCATCGACTGCCATAGTCACTCCATGATTCTGGGTAGGGTGAACGAGTCAACTCTGCCCTCCACTGCCATGGTTCGCATCGCGGACGTGGTCAATTCGGAAAGCATCAACATCGAGCGCCAATTGGCCGGGGGAGTGACTGCCTGCAACTTGCTGCATGGTTCGGCCAATCCGATTGGCGGGCAAAATGCCGTCATCAAGCTCAGGCTCGGTCAACAACCGGATGAAATGTTGCTCAAGGCAGCGCCCAGCGGGATCAAGTTCGCCCTCGGGGAAAACGTCAAGCAGGCCAACTGGGGTGACAAGTACACTTCGCGCTTCCCGCAAAGCAGGATGGGAGTGAAGACCTTTTTTTCCAACCGTTTCACCGCTGCTCGCCAATACGGGATCCAACTCCAACAAGCAAAGCAAGGAACCGGACCACCCGTCCGCAGGAACCTTGAACTCGAGGCGATACTGGAGATCATCCGCGGCGAGAGACTCATTCATTGCCATTCCTACCGACAGGACGAGATTTTGGTATTCTTGAGAACCATGGAAAGCTTCGGTGTACGGGTCGCCAGCCTCCAGCACGTCCTGGAAGGATACAAGATAGCGGACGAGATCGCACGGCATGGAGCCGGTGCCTCCACCTTTTCAGACTGGTGGGCCTACAAGTTCGAGGTTTACGATGCTATCCCCTATGCGGGTGCTCTCATGCACGAGCGTGGATGCGTCGTCAGTTTCAACTCGGATTCCTCCGATCATGCCCGTCGCATGAACCTCGAAGCCGCCAAGGCGGTCAAGTATGGAGCCCTTTCCGAGTCGGAGGCCCTTAAGTTCGTAACCCTCAACCCTGCCAAACAACTCGGCATCGACAAGCACGTCGGTTCCCTTGAGGTGGGTAAAGATGCAGACCTCGCCGTCTGGTCTACCAATCCCCTCGATTACCGGACGGTATGCAAGCAGACTTGGATTGACGGCCACTTGTATCACGAGCTCAAAAGGACCAGGGAACGAGAGAAGGAAAGAGCGAAGGAAAGGGATAGCTTGGTTGCCAAGGCCCGCAAATCCCTAGGGGAAGGAAAGGAGACGGGCGCATCCGAGGAAGCGAAGCAGAAATTCTTTCGGTCTTCTTTGGAAACCGCATGTGATCTGTTTCCTCACTCCTGCAGGACTGAATGCAACCATGGGAAAGGAGCTCGTCGATGAATAAGTTAGCCACCCTTACGCTTCTCTTTTCAAGCCTCGGTGGAATACTTGCCGGACAAACGGTTTACCGAGCGAAAAAAATACAGGCAACCCCGACTCAAGTTTTCCAACCAGGGGAAATACTCGTGAAAAATGGCAAGATTCGAGCCATCGGAAAATCCGTCAAGGCTCCGAATGGGGCCAAGATCATCGAGTGGAAGGATCTGGAAATTTATCCCGGACTTATCAGTCCGGGCTCGTCTCTGGGCTTAACCGAAATCAGTGCCTTACGCCCGACTCGTGACGAACGGGAAGTCGGCACTCACACTCCCGACGTAGAAGCCTGGGTAGCAGTCAACCCGGACTCCGAACTCATTCCCGTGGCCCGGGCGAACGGAATCACCCATGCCGTGGTCGCTCCCATGGGAGGAACAATTTCCGGAGTCTCAGGATTAATCGCGTTAGATGGATGGGGAGTCGAGGAGATGACGATCAGCAAAAAAGTCGCTCTGCATCTTTGGTGGCCAGGGCATGGCATTACCATTCCGCAACCTCATTCAACAGGTGACTCGAAGCCAAAGTCAATCAAGGAGCAGGAAAAGAATCGCGACCGACAAATTCGTGAGATCGACGAGTTCTTCAACCAAGCAGAGGCATACTGGCAGACCAAGACGTCCAAAGCCGAGGGCTTCAGGGAAATCCCCGCATGGGAAGCCATGCTTCCCGTCATTGAGGGTAAGATTCCCGTCATGATCCATGCCGACGAAGTCCGACAGATCAGAGCGGCAATCGAGTGGACCGCGAAAAGAAATTTTCGGATTATCATCTCGGGCGGGCGGGATGCATGGAAACTTGCCGATTTGTTGGCAGAGAAAAAGATGCCCGTCATCTACAATCATGTGTTTACCGCCCCCGTGCATCGCAACCTGCCCCATGACTTGCAATTCCGAGCACCGGGAATCTTGGCCGAGGCGGGCGTCCCCCTATCCATCGGATTACGCCTGGGCGGGTGGTCAGCTGCCCACCAACGCAACCTACCCTATCATGCTGCCCACGCGGTAGCCCATGGCCTTTCCAGATCAAGGGCTCTAGCATCAATCACCATCGAGCCAGCTAGGATCGCTGGTGTCGCGGATCGTCTGGGAACTCTGGAAGTTGACAAAGATGCGACGTTCATCGCCACCTCGGGGGATTTGCTTGATATCCGCACCTCCGTCAAGCACATGATTCTTGCCGGAACCGAAGTTGACTTGGAGAGTCGGCACACTCGACTTTACCAACGATACGACAATCGCCCCGTCCCCCAATTGAAGTAACCGGCATCGAGGGAAACTCAGCCCAAAGCAAACTGCCGATGCTAAGGGCGTGTGAGCGAGAAGCTCATTCGGCAAATCCGGGAACTTGACCTATAGTCACCCAGTTCTTCCCGTCAAAGCAGGCTCGATCATTCTCCGAAAAATCCCCGTTTTCAACGAAGGCCCTCAATTGATCGACATTATACGGACCCATTTGTTGTTCGTTCTTGTAGACGTAAACTGCAGGTAACGATGAATCCGTCTCGACTACAGGTTCCTCAATTGCGACAGGGGCCTCTGCGCCTTTGTCTTCTGGGGAAACATCCTCATCGAAGGTCAAGGTGGGAACTTCCCTGACCTCCATCGAGAACCTCAGAAATTCGGCATCCTGAAACTTGAAAAGTTTGGCGAGAAAAACCTCGGGAATTCTTTTCTTGGCTTCGTGGTAACGCTCGATGCCGTCGTTGTAGCCTTTGCGCATCAAAGCCACCTCGTTTTCCATTCGAGTCAAGCGACGCATAAAGTCATCCGTGACGGTGTCGCCCTTGAGGTCGGGCGAGTCTTCACGAAGAGCAAACAGTCGGTTGGTGAGGATCGTCTCTTGCTGCATCGCGGAATCCACCTCAGTCGGGGAATAGGAGTTTTTTCCGACCACCGCAGTTCTTAGTCCTGTAACAGCCTCCAAGACAGACTGTTCGTGGGACAAATAGCCCTTGACGATGTTTTCCAAACCAGGGATCAGATCCGCCCGTTTTTTGAGTGAGACCTCGATATTTGCCCAAGCTCGCTTCACGCGATTCCGCAAAAAGACAAGGTCGTTGAACATGAGGACAAACATGCTAAACCCCAGGAACATGGGCGAAACCAAG
>Ga0209667_1002938_pt1 | contig 10824 bp, 4 predicted proteins | sample SaaInlV_165m_DNA_2_FD_184682 | JGI IMG/M metagenome (GOLD analysis project Ga0209667, IMG submission 184682) | Marine microbial communities from expanding oxygen minimum zones in the Saanich Inlet - Saanich Inlet SI037_S3LV_125m_DNA (SPAdes)... | ecosystem: Environmental > Aquatic > Marine >... | reverse complement strand
TTGGAAGCCCACCGCGAACGCTATACCCTCTTTTCCGGCATATCTCACCTTGGTTACCCAAACTCCCATACAACCTCGGCAGCTACCTTTACGGGTGTGGGCCCCGAAGGAGTGGCCCGTGGGGACGACATTCGCAACACCGTATCTCTAGACCAAGTCGCCGCCGAACAAGTCGGCAACGAGACCCGTGTGCGCAGTCTCACCCTAAACTCCATGGGGGGCGCGGCCTCACTTTCATGGAACCGCAAGGGCGTACCCGTGCCTAAAGACGGAAACCGCGCCAGCATTTACAAACGCCTCTTCATTGACGGCACCCCGGAGGAAATTGCACGGGAAACCAAACGCCTCGCCCACGGTCACAGCATCCTCGACGATATGCGCGGGCAGCTCAAGTCCTTGCACTCCCAGCTGGGTGCCTCGGATCGTGAGCGCATGGAGCTGATGGAGACTTCCATCCGAGAAGCGGAGGTGCTCCTCAAGCAGGAAGAAGCCTGGATTGCCAAGCCCAAGCCCAAGGTGCAAGAGCCTGCCACCAAATTTTCGGACAAAGCTGGAAACTGGGTTGATTCGCAGAATCGTTGGTACGGACTCATCCGCCTGGCTCTGCAGACCGACAGCACCCGAGTAATCGTCTTCGGCATCGGGGAGCATAACAACCAAGGTGTTCCGGACCTCGAGATCGGCCACCACGATGCCTCTCACCATGGCAAGGACCCTTCCAAAATCGAACAGTTCGCCCGCTACGAAGAGAAGGACTACCAGAACTTCGCCGGATTCCTAGACCAGCTTACCGAAACCAAAGAACCCTGCGGCTCGCTTCTTGACCATACTCAAGTGCTGCTCACCAGCAACCTTGGCGACGCCTCCGCCCATGCCTCCAACAACCTACCCACCTTTCTAGCCGGCGGCGGGTACAAGCACCAAGGGCATCTTCGTTTCGATGAGGAAAACAACTACCCGCTTTCCAACCTTTACCTCCGCATACTGCAAAAGTTCGGCGTCGAAACCGATCAGTTCGGTTCTTCCACGGGTACATTATCTGAACTTGGCTGAAGAAATACCTCTGCATTTGCACTGAGCTTCCAAAAGCATATGTGTTTGGTTGCTTGAATAAATGAAAGTAATAATACAACTCTTTGCCCTTTTCATTCTAATCAGTGGAAACTTGCTGGCAAAAGAACGCATCCGTGTTCTTATCGTGGACGGCCAGAACAACCATGACTGGCAGAGCACCACCGATTCCCTTCATGCTACACTGAAGGCAACCAACCGCTTTGCCATAAAAGTGGAAACAGCACCCCAAAGTAAATCCATCAAAGGAATCCGGGGGCCCAAAACGGATGCTCCTTTATACCTGAAGGATTCCTACCAAACCTTTCGCTCGGTTCAGAAAACGGCTGATGAAAAAAACAAGCAGGCAAATGACACCGCATGGAAAAACTGGAATCCGTTCAAGGGGGGGCATAAAGCAGTCGTTCTCAATTATAACGGAAGGGAATGGGCACAGGAAACCAAAGAATCCGCGGTTCAGTTCGTTCGGGAAGGTGGAGGTTTGGTCCTCGTCCATGCCGCCAACAATGCTTTTCGCAATTGGGATGCCTACAATGAGATGATCGGGTTGGGCTGGAGAGCCGCTAACTTCGGAGACTGCATCAAATGGGAAGTTCTAAAGAACAAGCCTTTCGTCACTTGCGTCGACTGCGCTTCGGGGCATGGTTCCAGGCACCCCTTCCAAGTCGCCGTTCGCAAAGCGGATCATCCCATCATGCAAAACATCCCCGCCACTTGGATGCATGGAAAAGATGAGCTCTACCATAACATGCGCGGGCCCGCCAAGAACCTGACCATTCTTTCCTCCGCCTATTCAAGCCCGAAACAAGGAGGGACTGGTGAACACGAACCCATCACCTACGAGGTCAAATATGGCAAAGGTCGGATCATCATCACCACGATGGGACATTTTTGGAATGGGCAAACCGATTGGGACGGTTTGCACTGCGTGGGCTTCCAGACCATTTTCGCCCGCTCCGTGGAGTATGTAGCAACGGGTAAAGTCACCCTCCCGGTTCCTCAAGAATTCCCCGGACCGGACGAAGTTTCTTTTATGCAACCTCATGCCGTAAGCTGGAATAAAAAAAGTCCCAAGGCTTCAGGTCAATCAACCGGCCATGCGAAGAAGGAAATAAATCCCTATGCCATCCTCACCCCGGGAGAAGAATTGGAGACCTTCGAACTTGCTCCCGGTTACGTCGCAGAACTGGTCACCGCCGAACCGCTCGTACAAGAACCCGTCCTGACCGTTTGGGATGGAAACGGAGCGATGTACGTCGCGGAAATGAGAAGTTACATGCAGGATGAAAATGGAACTGGAACCAAAACCCTCCGCAACGGTAGAATCAAACGACTCGTCGACTTGGACGGGGATGGTCGGATGGACCAAGCAACCATCTTCGTCGACAACCTCAACCTCCCCCGTATGATCCTCCCTCTCGACGATTGGATAGCAGTGCGCGAAACCGACACCATGGACATCGTTGCATATCGAGATAACGACGGAGACGGAGTCGCCGACGAAAACAAGATGATCTACAAGAAAGGCCCCTACAGCCGAAATGGCCCAAAGACTTCCGTCGAGCATCAAGATTCCGGCATGCTCTGGAACGTCGACAACCATATTTACATATCCTACAACATGGAACGCTACCAATTCACGAAAGGGACTTGGGAAGCGGAGAACCAACCCGGACACTGGACGCAGTGGGGGCTCGCCCACGATGATTACGGCAAGCTTTTCTGGATCGACAACACTCGCCCTCTCAAGGCGGCTCAGTTTCACCCAAAGTACTGGAAAACCGTACACCGCCTTGGCAAAAATTTGCCGGCTGGAGATCCAGTTTCCCTGGGTAATTCCTATGATCCCGCGTTCACCAAAGCAACCAGCATATGCCTGACCGGAGACCGTGGCGGCCAAGTCGATGCAGTCCGCGGATTCACTTCCGCCTGTGGCCAATCCATTTACCGAGGAGATAAATTCCCCTACGATTCCCGTGGAGCCTATTTTTTCTGTGACCCCACCATTCATGTGGTTCGACGGGCTCATGTGGAATATTCCGATGGTAGACTTATGCTCCTCAAGGCCGAACCCGAAGGTATGGAATTCTTACGATCCTCTGATTTCAATTCCCGCTTCATCAACACCGCAGTCGGTCCGGACGGATGTCTCTATGTCACTGATATGTACAGGGGCATCATTCAGGATGCGGCCTGGTTCAATGAAGGAAACCGGGAGTTTGCCCGCCGCACCGGAGTGAACAAGCACATTCAGATGGGTCGTATCTGGCGTATCCGGCACAAGGATCATCAACCCTATGGGGAAAAGCCCCGCATGCTCGAGGAATCGACCGAGGAATTGGTTCGTCACCTGCAGAATCCGATCGGCTGGTGGCGCGATACCGCGCAGAAGATCATCCTCTTGCGACCCGACCGCGAAAAAGCCATCCCCCTCCTCGAAGGTCTCTTCCGGTTCACCCAAGGTCCTCTGCCACGCATGCATGCTCTTTGGACTCTCCACGGAATGGAAGCATTGACTCTTGAAATTAAGAAGGAAGCGTTGTCTGACCGTTCCCCCATTCTACGCCGGGCGATAGTCCAGATGATCGAAACCACTTTACCCGACCAACTCGATCTGCTGGTTTCTCTTGAGAAGGAACGCGATCCCCGGGTAGCCGAGCAACTCGTCTTCACCCTCGGAACCATCGACGATCCAAAGGCCGAGGAAATGATTCAGTATCTCGCCTCCAATCACCTTTCGGACAAAGGCGTGATGCTCGCGACCACTGTCTCCCTCTGGGGGAAAAAGCACTTGCCTTTGGTAAAGGAAATGCAGTCTAAAAAAGCCTTTGCCAAAATTACCCAATCAAAAAAGGCGTCCGTTAACATGGAATGGGACAAAGCCCTTTCCAGCTGGGACCGGGGAATGAAGTTCGCCAAGAATTTCGAAGTCACTCACCGCAAGATGATCCAAACGGGAGAGCAGCTCTATTTTCAACACTGTACCTCCTGTCATGGAGCGGACGGCCAAGGCGTGCAAGTACCCGGAACGGATCAATACCTTGCCCCCTCCCTCGTCGAATCGAAACGAGTTCACGGAGATCCCCAGCAATTGATCCCTCTGTTCTTTCATGGACTGATGGGCCCCATCGAAGGGAAGACTTACCAGTCAGGATACATGGCTCCCGCCAAAACCTTCGGGATCGAACGGGAAGACCGTCTGGCCGACCTGCTTACCTATCTGCGCTATGCCTGGGGTAAGGAAGGTGCACGGGTTGACAAAAACGCCGTATCCGAGACCCGGAGAAAGCATGAAAAAAGATCAGCACCCTGGACTTCCGAGGAACTAAATAAGCTTAGATAATTCTTTTCTTCGAAACTCCATTCAAATAAGTTTACTGTTCATGGACCGTCGTTCGTTCAACACATGCGCAGGTGGCATATTACTCAGTTCGAGCCTACCCTTGTATGGGAAGCAGGATCGCATTCGTATCGGGCAAATCGGGCTGGCTCATCCCCATGCCTCTGGAAAACTGAAGGCGGTTCAGTCCCTGCCGGAGACCTATGAAGTCATCGGTGTAGTCGAACCCGACTTGTCTCTTCGAAAGAGAGCCCGGGGGGTGACCTTCGTTTCTCTGGATGAACTGATGGACGCAAAGGGGCTCCAAGCGGTTGTAATCGAGACACCCGTGAAGGACCTGGTCACCACGGCTTTACCGGTTGTCGATGCTGGCAAGCATATTCATCTGGATAAACCTGCAGGTCCATCCCTTCCCCCCTTTGCCAAACTCCTGGAATCAGCCAAACGGCAGGATCTATGCGTTCAGATGGGCTATATGCTCCGCTACAATTCCGCCTTCGAATTTATGTTCAAGGCGGTTCGTGAGGGATGGTTCGGGGAAATCATGGAGATTGATGCCATGATGGGCAAGAAAGCGGGCGAAGGTATGCGGAAGGAACTATCTGCGTTCCCAGGGGGCGGTTTCTTTGAACTCGCATGCCATATTCTCGATGCCACCATGCACATTCTGGGCAAGCCGCAGAAGGTCCAAGGCTTTAACCTGCGTACCCGCGAAAAGAAAGGGGACGGTTTCGCCGACAATCAGTTAGCTGTCCTCAAGTACGAGAAGGCCACCGCTACCTTGCGCTGCAACCATAACGACCCCTTCGGATTTCCGAGGCGAAGGTTCAACATCGCCGGAACAAAGGGCGGAATGGAAATCAACCCACTCGAATCGGGCCGTTTCAACCTCAACCTCGATCAAGCCAGAGGGGAGTACAAAAAAGGAACTCAAACCGTTCAGCTCAAGGGCGGAAGAAGCTATCAGGCAGAATTCAAGGATCTCGCCCGGGTGATCCGGGGGGAGAAAAAGCTCGAATGGTCCTACCGTCATGACCTCGATGTACACGAGACGCTACTAAACATTTGCGGTATGGGTTAATTCTGAAAGACGGCGGACGATTGCTTATTGCCTGAGCCGTACTCAGTCGGCCGAATGTAAACAATGACCTTGTCGGCTAGGTTCCAGATGTGTTTCTATCTTCACGGCTCAATTGAGTCACATTAATTATAATTCATCGGGCATGAGACTAAGGTTAACAAAATATTCGGTTTCAGGTACGGCATTTTTGTTTTATCTTTTCATGCACTTCAGTCTCTGGGCAAAGGGAACGGAACCCCTCCACGACTGGTCGTTTTCGAAGGAAGCCATTTCCGCCCAGTCAATCACTTCCGTTGCAGGCAACTTGAAAGGCTCTTTCGAAAGCCGCCCCGTGACCAATAGTTTCGGGGTTCGATTCGATGGAAGTACAAGCCTCGACGTCCTTGGAATGACTCCGGATCAATTGCCAAGCGAACGGGTGACTGCCGATGCATGGGTTTCCCTGGATGCGGGAACGCGGTGGGGTTCGATCGTCGGGTTTTATCAGGACAACGGATCTTACGAGAAAGGCTGGCTTCTTGGCTACAACGACACCAACTTCGTTTTTTCCGTTTCAACCGCATCAAAACTTCACACGATCACCTCGAAGACGGCATTTGAAAAAGGCAAATGGTATCACGTCGCAGGCGCATACGACGGAAAGAGCATGAAGCTCTACGTAAATGGGGTCGAAGAATCCGCAGGAAGCGCAGCCAACGGTAAGATAGCATACCCCGAAAAAGCCTACTATACGATCGGAGCCTATCGGGATCAGGATGAATTCTTCCGGATGAAAGGCACAATCCACCGGGTCCGCTTATTTGGGGATGCGTTGACCGCCGCTGAAATCCGTTCGCTCCATGCCAAAGGAAAATCGGTTTTTCCAAAAGGTGTGACCTATACCGTAAAACCGCACCTTCGCTTTGATTCTCCCCGCTCGGCAACCGTTTACTGGGAAACCGACGAACCGGGGCAGGCAATCTTGCAATATGGGCAGGGGGAAACTCTAAACCTCGAAGTAGAAGGCAAAACGCAATCGCGTAACCATTCGATGACTCTGGACGATTTGGAACCGGGCGAGGTCTATCATTACCGGATCAACATGGTCTCCTCCTCGGGTGTGAAAAACATGGGGGAAACCTACGAACTCGACATGCGCATGAACTTTGCGGTCCCGGCCATGCCTGATCGAACGGTTGATGGAGAACCGAAGTTCGGCCAAACTGCCCTGGCCATCATCAAAGAAAGCGGAGTCAACCGTGGAGTGTGCGTGGTTTATGGTTTCGGTTCGGGAGAACTTGCCTACGAACTGGCTAGGCAGAGCGATCTGGTTGTCTTTGGGTTAGATGATGACAAGGAACGAGTGGGCAAAGCGCGCAAATGGCTCTACGGCAAGGGCGTATACGGGACCCGGATATCGGTAACGCACGTCGAGGACATGAATCAGCTCCCGGTGACCGGGAACATTGCCAACTTGCTTGTCTCGGAATCCATTCTGAGCGGCAAAGGCTGTCCGGGTAGCGCCGTTGAAATGAACCGTCTTTTGCGCCCGGGCGGAGGAGTTGCGATCTTGGGAACTCCACCGGGAGCTCAGCAAGGGGTGCCCGAGCAGGGAATAGCCGATTGGCTTGCTGCAGGGGAGGTCAAAAACGCAAAGCTTGCTGGTGGGCAATGGTTCAAGGTCGAACCGGGACCAATGGCGGACAGTGGAGAATGGACCCATCAGTATGGTAACGCGGGCAACACCACCTCCAGCGATGAGAAATTGGGCGGAGCCACTCAGACCGATCAGCTCGAAGTGCAATGGGTCGGCAGACCGGGAGCGGATTTCGGGATCGACCGGAACCCCCGTATGCCCGCTCCTCTTTCTTCCTGGGGCCGGCTTTTTCATCAGGGCATGAACCGGATGATCGCCCTTGATGCATACAATGGTTCGGCGCTATGGAGCCTCGAAATCCCTGACCTGCGCCGGGTTAACATGCCCCGTGACGCAAGCAATTGGTGTACGGATGGAAAAGCTCTTTTCGTTGCGGTCAAGGACCGCTGCTGGGAGATCGATGCGGCAAACGGTCACCGCAAGGCGGCGCACTCCATGCCCGCGCCCTACTCTGCGGAAACCCATGATTGGGGATACGTAGCTCAGGGAGGCGACCTTTTCTTTGGCAGCGCGGTGAAGAAAGACAGTTCCTACACGGCTTTCTTCGGGGGAGGAATGTGGTACGACAAGCGTGTCCCTCAATCCGCGGCCAAGGTCTGCAGCGACGGGGTCTTTGCCATTGGCAAAACGGATGGGAAGGTTGCTTGGAGCCATAGCGGCGGAGCGGTTCTCAACCCCACAATCTCCATTCGCAACAACAAGGTTTTCTTCGTAGAATCAAGGAACCTCGAGATTCTCAAGCAAGCAACCGGTCGGCTTCATGGGCCGAACCTTTGGAAGGACCAGTTCCTCGTGGCGCTCGATGCCTATACCGGCAAGAAGCTTTGGGAAGAACCCATCGACACCGCAGACGGGACGGTCGTATTCTACATGTTGGCAACCGAACACGGGCTTGTCATCCAGTCATCGACCGGAGGCAAGTATCACCTCTACAACCATGACCTGAAAACGGGAAAGCAAAAGTGGGAAACGGCCTTCAAATGGCCCAACGATCACCACAGCGGACACATGCAACACCCGGTCGCAGTAAACGGCCGACTCTATCTGGAGCCCTCCGCGTTCGACTTGAAGACGGGCGAGAAAGTGGTCGATCAGATTGGCAGGCGCTCGGGCTGTCATACCTACGTCGGCACAAGGGATGCCCTGATCTACCGGGGGGCGGGCAGACAAATTGCGATGTGGGGACAGGAAACGAAAAAGGTGACCGCTTGGGACCGCCTCCGTCCAAGTTGCTGGCTAAGCGTCGTACCGGCAGCAGGAATGCTCCTCGTACCGGAGGGGGGTGGCGGGTGTTCGTGCGGAGGTTGGATGGAAACCTCCCTCGCCTTCCGCCCGCGAGGAAAAGCAAAGGAGACCAAGAGGAAGGAATGAGCATGCGGGGAAAGTTTTCCATCCTGTTGCTTGTTACAACCCTGAACTTGCAAGCCGAAGACTGGCCCACCTACCGGCACGACAACCGGCGCAGCGGCGTGAGCTCGGAACAACTGACCACTGAGTTGAAGAAGGCTTGGACGTACAAGTCTCCTGCCCCACCCCAGACCGCATGGTCTGGACCAGCCAAGTGGGATGCCTTTTCCGGGAACAAGGACTTGCAGTCCATGCGCAATTTCGATCCCGCCTTCTTCGTGACCACAGCCGGACAGGACGTTTACTTCGGATCATCGGTCGACAATGCGGTGCATTGCATCGATGCCCGGACGGGAAAGGAAAGGTGGGTATTCTTTACCGATTCTGCCGTCAGGTTCCCTCCCACGGCGGCAAACGGCAAACTCTACTTCGGCTCCGATGACGGATTTGCCTATTGCATAGATGCAAAGACCGCCGAGGAGGTCTGGCGTCACCGCCCCATCGTTGACAAACGGCATGCCCCGAGCAACGGTAAGCTCATTTCCCTTTGGCCCTGCCGCACGGGAGTTCTCGTTCAGGGCAAGCGGGCGTACTTTGCCGCGTCCATGCTCCCTTGGGAAGCTTCCTACCTTTGCGCAGTCGATGCCCTGACGGGAAAACCGGAAGGGAGCGGTTGCTTCGAAGCCAAGCAGACAAAGGTTACTTTGCAAGGAGCTTTGCTCGCATCTTCGGACAGCCTCTACGTGCCACAGGGCAGAGCCGCTCCTCTCGTCTTCGACAAGGCGACGGGGAAAAGCCGGGGAAGCATACCGAATGCCGGGGGAACCTATTGCCTCCTCACCGAAGACGACCAGTTGATCAGTGGTCCGAAAAACCAGAAGGGGAAGGATCAGTTGCTTCAAGTGGCCGATGGAACAAAGCGCAATCACCTGCTGACCTTTCAGGGAACCAACCGGATGTTGGTGAACAAAGGGTTTGCCTACCTTCATCAGGGGGAAAGCCTGACTGTGCTCGACCGTGTCCCTTATGCCGCTCGGCAAGCGGAGAAACGACAGTTGCTCGGAAAGCAGGCGAGCATCGCCAAGCAACTCAAAAGCCGAAAGAACGACCAAACCCTGAAGGCGGAACATGCCGAGCTTGGCAAACAAGTCCAACGGATCACTGCCGAGTTGCCTAAGTTCTTCAAGTGGAAGATCCCTTGCAAACATCCGATCGGATTCGCGATGGGCGGGAACAGCCTATACGTGGGAGGAAATGGAATCGTCCAAGCTTACGATGCGACCAATGGAGAAGCACTATGGTCGGCCAAGATCGAGGGCAGGGGTTATGGCCTGGCCATAAGCAACGGCCGGTTGCTTGTAAGTACCGACAAGGGATACATCCATTGCTTCGAGTAACCTGAATGTTAGGTGAGACTCCTCTGCCCATTTGCATTCTTGACCGGCCTGTTGATTATTCAACAAGCCCGAGCCTGCCAAGTTCCCGTCTTCCGTTATGCGCTCGAGCGCTGGCAGGCCGATGACTATCATGCCGTGATCATCTATCAGAGTGCTTTGGGCGAAGAGCAAATAATTGCCCTGAAAATCATCGAGGAAGCGGCTAGTCCGTTATTCGAAACCGGTGCAAACCTGGCTTTGCATAAAGTCGACCTCTCATCCAGTCCTTCTGTCGATCCCCGCTGGCAATCGGAAGCTTCGACATTCAAGCCGGATGACCCTCCCCGGATCGCCCTGTACTATCCGACCTCCACTGGGATTCAAGAACCCCTGTGGACGGGTGAACTGACGATGGCCAATGCAAAAGCCATCATCGACTCCCCACTGCGCAAAAAAATAAAAGACGAGCTGCTCGCCGGAACCTCGAACGTCTGGCTACTTCTTCAGAGCGGGAACGAGTCTCTGGATCAGGAAGCCGAACGACGCTTGCGCAAGTTCCTTGATCAGGCGAGCAAGGAAACCAAGTTGCCCGAAGGGATCATTCCTCTTGAGAAAGCCCACCAACTCCGTTCCGGTCCGGACGAAGGCCCCATTGACATGGATGATGTCCTGCGGTCGAGCGTGCCATTGAAAATCCATTTTTCAACAATTGCCGTTTCGCGCAATGACCCTGCGGAGGAGATTTTCATCTCCATGCTCTTGAAGCACAGCTCCCGCATGCGCTCGGTTACCGACCAACCCATCGCCATTCCCATATTCGGAAGAGGACGTGTGCTCGAGGGCATGATCGGGCAGGACCTAACGCTCGAGCACACGCTCGGAGCATCCTCCTACCTCTGCTCCGCATGTTCCTGCCAAGTCAAAGAAGAGAACCCAGGGTTGGATATGTTGATGGCCGTAAAATGGGCCGATC
>Ga0209667_1002919_pt1 | contig 10864 bp, 1 predicted proteins | sample SaaInlV_165m_DNA_2_FD_184682 | JGI IMG/M metagenome (GOLD analysis project Ga0209667, IMG submission 184682) | Marine microbial communities from expanding oxygen minimum zones in the Saanich Inlet - Saanich Inlet SI037_S3LV_125m_DNA (SPAdes)... | ecosystem: Environmental > Aquatic > Marine >... | reverse complement strand
GTCTTTTTCTCCATTCCATTTGAAGTGGGGAATGCAAAAAGTGCTATCACATCCATTATGGGTCCACCGGATGAGTTTAACTATCGTTTGTTTTCCTATAACAACGGTTGGCAGGAAGATCCACCTTCTGTGACCATGGGGAACGCCTATTTCTTTATTTTTGATCCAGATAAATATGAAGTAGAAGGTCTGCCCACTAAGATAGAATTCAATTTTGGTGTAGGGACATCAACTCCAACGGATCCCCCATATGGTATTGGTGTTTCCAGCGGCCAATGGAAGTTCTTTGGCAGTCCATATAATTACGGTGTATCATTAGACAATGTCTATACAGAAGATGAGGAAAACATTCGTGATGCAGGATCCATTTATACCTGGAGTGGTTCCTGGAGCAGTGCGGGCTCATCCCTCCAACCATGGAAAGGTTATATTTTTAAATCCGGTGGTGCCACAAGCCTGAATATTGATGCGCGGGGCAGTGGTTTTGGTAAAATGGCAAAGGCCATGAATACTGATGATTATCCCATGGATGGGGATGAATGGATCATTGATATGATCGCCACCACGGGCAACGCCCGGGATGAACTGAACGCGGTGGGCGTCAGGAATATGGCTGAGGATGGCTATGATCGGCTGGATGAGTTTGAACCGCCGGCAGTGATGGGTGATATTGTCCTTAGAATCGATAACCGTGACCGGGAAGAAACACCGGACTTATATGCGAAAGATATCCGCAAGCCCAATGAAACAGGGCATTACTGGGATCTTCAGGTCTTTACCCCAACCAATGGCAGCCGTACCTACCTGACGTTTGATGGTCTGGGATATATCCCAGAGGAATACGATATATTCCTGATCAATAAGACCACGAAGCAGGCCAAGAACCTGGAATGGGAAAGCAGTTATCGTTTTGCCAACACGGGCGCTAAATCTTACTTAAAACAAGACTTGAGGTTGGTCATTGGTACGAAAGATTTTGTAAAAGAGAACAATGCAGGGGTGAACCTCTATCCGGATGCGTTTGTGTTAAGTCAGAACTACCCCAATCCCTTTAATCCCCAGACATCTATAATGATCAGTTTGGAAGAAGATGCCCAGTTAAACCTGATTATCTACAACTTGCTTGGAGAAGAAGTCACCCGCCTGGCCATGAATGAATATCGTCCAGCCGGTTATTACACCTTTATCTGGAATGGTGCCAATGCCATGGGCAGTAAGGTATCTACCGGTGTGTATTTTTATCATGCCATGATCCGGGATGCCCAGGGAAAAGTGGTTCTGAATAAAACCCGAAAGATGATCTTCTTGAAATAAGGAATAAACTTTTTTGTTTAATAGGTAGAAAAGGGGCCATATGGGCCCCTTTTTGGTTTTTTACTTTAACTCCGTAAGAAAATAATAAATCACTTGTGGTATATGGTTTAATAAACAGAAGTTTCCATTACCATTTGGAGTGCGCCAGCCCACAGGATGGTTCCTGTGGATTATTTAAACTTTCACTAAAAGAGAACCGAATATGAGGGGATTTCATAAAACCATAATTTTTGCTTTGATGATTGGCGCAATTTGTGCACAAACACCAGGGACCCAATCCAGAGTAAATGCCGAGACATCCGCCCAATTAGCAGAGGGAAAACAAACCGTTGCTATCTTGGACTTTGAAGGCCGGGGTATATCTCAGATGGAAGCGGCCACCCTCACGGACAGGCTCATGAGTGAAATGGTATCCACCGATGCGGTCATTATGGTTGAACGGAACCAGATGAACGAGATATTGGAAGAACAGGGATTACAGCAAGCGGGTTGTACTTCTGCAGAATGTGCGGCTGAAGTGGGCGCATTGCTGGGTGTCCAGAATATGGTTTCAGGATCATTTGGTAAACTGGGTAACACCTACACAGTAGATGCGAAGATGTTTTCTGTAGAGACAGGTGCGACGATACGCTCATCGAGCAAGACGCACAAAGGTGAAGTAGATGGCCTGTTAACCATTATTGAAATTGTAGCCTGGGAACTGGTGGGTCTCCAGGCGCCAGCGGACCTTTTGGCCAAAGTAGGTGGCGGCCCTGCCGCCGTAGCTGAAGTACCAAAGGAACCACGCAAACCCATGAGTAAGGGCATGAAACGCTTACTATGGGCTACCATCCTTCTGGGTGGTGGTGGTTATGGCGCTTATGCTGCTGGCTTGTTTGATCCAGTACCGGTACCCCTGCCTGAACCTCCAACACTGCCGGAGGGTTAAGCCATGATGAAAAAGATTTTTCTTATAACAATTCTTATATCCATTGCCTTTGGTCAGACCTATGTTTTGGATTTTGATGGTGATAACGATTATCTTTCAGTTCCAGTTGCTGATAATGCCAGCACCCAACTGGATGGCCAGTTTACCGTATCTGCCTGGGTTTTTATTGAAGGGGATGACCGGCAACAGATATTCTATAATGATGGGTTCGAAGTAGAATGGTTGGGAACCGCCTATAACTTTTTCAGATTACAGCCCGGAGGTGTGCCCTCAGTATCTAATTTACATCGATACCAGTGGCACCATGTTGTAATGACCCGTAACAGCTCCAACAGTATTCAAATATATGTAAATGGGAATTTATCTCGATATTACGTATCGAACTCAGATGTCCGCGATGATATATTATACATTGGTAGAGATCCGGATCAGGGTGAATATTTTGATGGAAGTATGGATGAAATAGCAATCTGGAGCACAGAACTAAGTGCTAGCCAAATTAATACACTGTATAATAAAGGTATACCCGAATCAGCAACAAATATTTCAGGGGCAGCATCATCTTTACAATCCTACTGGAAACTTGAACAATCCACTGGCAATACTGCTGAAAACAGCGTCACGAATGGCACTGCTTTAACCCTCAATAACGGCCCAACATGGGGGAAATTTAAACATTCACCGATTCCAGAAATAATGTACAATATTCGCCCCTATTCCAATAGCTCTTACCCAGAAAAATTTATTGAATATAATGGGAAAATTTATTTTAAGGCAGATGATGGCAGTTACGGTTATGAAATGTGGGAATATGATCCCACAGCAGATGCCAGTTCCTCAAACCCTAAGCGAATTTCTGATATACGCACTGGTGGTTCTGGTAAAAATGGTGTTTCCTGGACAGAGAACTGGCTTGTATGGAATAATAAACTTTTTTTTGTTGGTAACGATGGCAGCTACGGTGATGAAATTTACAGCTATGATGGTTCCAGCTTTACAAGAATAACGGACATTAATTCAGGCTCTAATAGTTCCAGTCCAAACTATTTTACTGTATATAATGATAAACTTTACTTCTCTGCAAACAACAGCACTTTTGGGACCGAGCTTTACGTCTATGATGGCACCAATGTATCATTGGTGGCTGATAATGCAAGCGGGTCTACAAGCGGTTTTGGCTGGGGAGGTATGAAAGTTTATAAAGACAAACTCTATTTTCAGGGTTATTCAACCACCGTGGGTTATGAATTATATGCTTATGATGGAACCAGTATCAGCCTGGTTAAAGATATTAGTGCCGGTACGAGCGGTAAAATTCAAGGTTCTATAGATAATAGTAATATACATATAAATGCCAGAGGTGCGACTGGTGAAACAAACAGACCTGCAAACAGACCTGAAAATGATATGCATCATTATCGTTCCAATATCAGCTTATCTAATAGTATCAACCCGGGCATGAACACCAGTGGAAGCAGTTCATATGTAAATAGTAGTTATCCACAAAATTTTACAATTTATAATGACAAATTATTTTTCAATGCACAAAATACTACTATTGGTGGTGAATTATTTTACTATGATGGGACAGATGTAACAGGAATTGATATTTATACGGGCAGTACCACCAGTGGAGACAATACATACTTAAATGGTAGTTACCCGTATTCTATCACAGAATACAACAGCGTCCTTTACTTCTCTGCACAGAACAGCACTTATGGAACTGAACTATGGGGATATGATGCGACTAATGGCGCACGGCTCATCAAAGATATTTCTCCTGGTTCGTATACATCGGGTTCGTCAACTTATAAAAATTCTAGTTATCCCGGTAATCTAACAGTTTTTGATAATAAACTATATTTTAGCGCTGAAGATGGCTACAATGTAACGGGTCGTGCAGGCGGGGAATTATGGTATTATGATGGGAATAATGCGGGTCGAGTAGCAGATATTTATCCGGGGACTAACGGGTCATATCCATGGGAATTTTATGCCACAACCGATAAAATGTATTTCCGGGCACAGACATCATCAACCGGGACTGAACCATATATTCTTACTTCCCTTGATCCTTTTCCCTCTATTACCAGTGTGACTTCGACTACATCGAACGGGACCTACAAAACCGGCGATGCGATTAATATTACCGTAAATTTTTCAGAGGCAGTGTCACTTTCCAGTAGCGGTTCCATGACTGTAACGCTAGAAACCGGTTCTACAGATCAAACCGTAAGCATTACTTCTATCAGCAGTGCTACCAGTGCTTCCGGGACTTACACTGTTGTAGAAGGGGATTTGAGTTCAGACCTGACGGTGAAGTCTATTGCTGTATCAGGTACGATTTCAGATGCCACGGATCAAGCCATGTTAGATTTTTCTATTGGCAGTAATCTGGCCAGTTCCAGTGCCATCGTAGTTGATGGATTAAACCCGACAATTGCTAGTATAAAAAGTACATCTAGCAATACAACCTATGGTACAGGAGCAGAGATTAACATTACGGTCAATTTTTCAGAAGCAGTGTCACTTTCCAGTGGCGGATCTATGACCGTAACACTAGAAACAGGCGATACAGACCGTACCGTAAGTATAACTTCTATCAGCAATGCCACCAGTGCTTCCGGGACTTACACTGTTGTACAGGGTGATGAATCCAGCGATTTGTCCGTAAATAGTATCGCCCTTTCAAGTGGTACCTTAAGTGATGCGGTAGGGAATACCATGTCCGATTTTTCTGTTCCTGCTGATAGCAATTTGAGTGATTTTAATGCAATTGTAATTAATACCTCCAAACCATCTGCTCCCACAGGTTTTGTAGTCAGTAGTAACTATGGATCAGTAGGCCTTTCTTGGACAGCAGTTGCCAATGCCGATAAGTATAAAGTTTACCGCGGTGAGAGTACCAGTAGTTTTTCTGTTTTAACTGACAACGTGACAACTAATTCCTATACCGATACCCCGTCTAATGTAAAAAGGTATTATTATTACATCGTGACCAATAATAATCTTGGAGACAGTAGTCCTTCCGATACCCTCCATGGTTATCCTTCTAAAATTTGGTATGTTGAAATGGATGGCAGTGATAACAATGATGGTAAAAGTAAAGCTGCAGCGTTTAAAACCATTGAACAAGCCGTCAAAACCAACAGTAGTTTGGTCAGTGGAGATACCATTTATGTAGGCCCCAGCATCAGCAGCAGCAAACCCACTAAATCCACAGGCTATTATGATTTTGGTGGCAATAAGGGCAATATTGATTTGAATCACAGCAAAGATTTTGTTTTAGTAGGTACTGCAGGTGCGGACAGCACCATTCTAAACGCAGAAGGTGATGACACTGACACAGGCGACCTTTCAGGACGACATTTTTATTTTGATGATGGCCAAACTGATGCGACCAAGATTATTGGTTTGACCTTTTTTAATGGTCGAGTACATAACAACTGGCCCGGGGGCGGTTCTTTGGTATTAGATAGAAGTACCAATATACAATTTGTAAACTGTGTTTTTGACAGCAACCGTGTGACCGATAATAATTTTGGCGGCGCTATCTCTATCAAAGACCAAGCCACGCCTAGTTTTACAGGCTGCACCTTTATTAATAATTATATAGAGGATCTAGATGGGGAAACAGAAGGTGGTGCAATAAGAATTGAAGGTGCCAACTCGATAACGGATCTTGCAAATGCCATCAATTTTAAACAAACCAAATTCATTAGTAATTACGCCAAAGCGAAAAATCAGGGCGCTGGTGGCGCGGTTAAAACCGGTAGAAACACAGTATTTGAGAACTGCTTATTTATAAAAAATGGTGCCATTGGTGGATTTGGAGCCAGCACTAATACACATGGAGATGCAACAGGCGGTGCAATTTACAGTGCCGGTGGATACGAATCGACCGGTGTAATCACCATCGTAGCCAATAGTACGTTCGATAGTAATTATGTGGATGTGCGCACCAATAACGGCATCCCCACGGCAACAGATATTTTTTATGGCTACAATAGTAGTAACCAAAGTATGAAAGCATATGTGTTCAATACTATAATGACTGGTTCCTATCGATTAAAAGGTGGTGCCGATTATACGGAATGGAAAAAATATAAAATATTTAACTCCCATGATGATAAAAACAAACTTTATGTGAATTATTCTGCCATTGAAGGCAGTGCGAGCCAGTCCTGGGCTGATGATAATGTTTTTGATATCAATCCCGTATATAATAATCCGTCCGACCTTGATTATTCCTTGAGTAACCTAAGCCCTGTTATTGGCCAGGGAACCAGCAGTTTTGAATCTTTCAGCGCACCATCCATCGATATTTTAGGGGCAGCGCGCCCCAGCTCTGACCCTGATATGGGGGCCTACGAAAACACCCTCACAAGTTCTAACGCGCCTCTGCCCGTAACGGGATTAACCGGGACAGCCAAAACCAACAGTGCATATTTATCCTGGTCAGCAGTGAAATCTTCATTGGCGAGTACCAGTGATGCTGAAAATATCAAATATCTCATTTATCAGGGGGATTCACAGGTAGGTACATCAACCACAACGAGCTACACAGTGACCGCATTAACAAATGGTGATATCTACACGTTTGGTGTGGCAGCTCAGGATACAAGTAGTTCCCTCACCGGCGCCCCTTCTGGAGCAGTATCCGTGACACCTGTTTATAGCGGACCCTACTGGTATGTAGCTTCTAGCGGTGGAACGGCTGCCGGTACCAGTAACTCTGATTTGGGAAGTAGAACAGTCCCCTTAAATCATATGTCTTCTGCCATTGAATCAGCTGCTGCCGGGGATACTATTGTAATGATGAAAGGGACACATACGGGTTCGAATAACCGGGGGGTTGATTGGAATGCCAGCAAATCCCTGGTGATCATGGGGGATCCTGATTATGGTGCCGATAGCACTATAATCGATGCCGGCGCAAGGGATCGTCATTTTGGATTTGATAGTGGTGAAGACACTACATATCAAGTGATTGGTTTAACGCTCTACAACGGCAAATCGATGGATCAAGGCGGGGGGTCGGTGAAGATTGATAATAATTCAAACCCTGTGTTTAGAAAAGTGATTTTCAAGGAAAATGTGGATGAATCATCAGATTGGAGAGGTGGCGGTGCAGTTAATATTGGTAATTATTCCACACCTTCATTCTATTATTGTACCTTTGATGGAAATGTTGTTGATCGAACAGGAACTGACGCTAATAGTGAAGCATATGGTGGTGCTGTTTTTGTGTATTCGAGTTCTGCAAATATGGCTGTTTTATTTGAGGGCTGTATTTTCAAAAATAACACGGCTAAAGGTAATCAAAGTGCCACTGGTGGCGCCTTAGGTGCTCGTGACGCTCAGGTTGATATTTTAAACTGCTTATTTTATGGTAATACGGCCTATGCATCGGTTGATGGCACCAATAATGGTCCTGCTTCTGGTGGTGCAATTACTGTCCAAGCACCTGGGTATTATAGTAGTAGTCAACAAGAATGGGTCGGAGGATCTGTTAAAATAATTAATTCTACTATTGTAAATAATCTGGTAAAATCAGGATCTGGAGATAATAATTATGGTGCACCAGGCGTATATTTGGACAGCTGGAGCCGGAGTGAAAAGGTCTGGTTTTTCAATAATATTGTCTGGGGAAATAAGACGGATTATGGCTCTCATGATAACCAAGTTTATGTTTCAAATGAATCGGGCTGGGGCGGGATATACTTTAATTACAATGTGGTCCAGAATAGCAGTGATATTGATAAATTGCAGGATGATAGTTCTTTTGAAGCAGATCCAACATTTGTTGATTCAGCCAATGGCGATTATAGTTTAGCAAATTCCAGCATTTTGATTGGTAAAGGAGGCGCCAGCTATGAAGGTGTGAGCGCACCAATCACTGATTTGCTGGGCCTTTCACGGCCTAATCCTTCTGGATCCAACCCAGACATTGGTGCTTATGAAAACAGCCTATCTATCACACCGTATCCCGCCCCGGTTAAGAACCTTACTGCCGTTGGCGGCAGCGGCCAGGTGACCCTTAACTGGGATGCGGTTGCTGATGCAGATTCGGTATATAAAGTTTATAAGCGGGACGGTGCAGCTTTCAGTGTTGATGCTACATACTTCCTGGATACCACTTCATCCACAACCTATACCATATCCAGCTTGGATAACGCCACCCGTTACTATTTCCGTGTTGCAGCTGTCAATAAGCAAGGCTATGAGGGCACTTCTGCTGCGATTGATATTACACCTACGTACAGCGGCCCGGTATGGTGGGTCAGTACTACTGGTAGTGATAACAATGAAGGCAGTAGCGGTAGTCCTTTTAAATCCCTTGGACATGCTATAGAGCATGTGACTGCCGGAGATACGGTAATGCTGAAAAAGGGGACTTATACCGGATCTGATAATCGCGAAATAGAAATATCAGCTAATAAATCGACTACAAATTTTGATAATTTTAAAAACGTAGTCATTACCTCTGAAAAAGGTGCTGACAGCACCATTATTGATGCAGGGAATAATGGACGCCATTTTACCATAGTGGGGAACCAAACAAATACCATTGATTCAACCCTGCAGTTTATTGGCCTGACTTTTATTGGCGGTAGGCGGAATGATCATTCTGGTTCATTCTATATTGAGACTGAGACTTATCATGATAATAGTATCAATCAAAACCGTACCGGTTTAATGCAGCCCAAATTTAAAAATTGTGTTTTTAGAGACAACCAGGTGGGGCATGATAGCGATGGTGGTTATGGTGGTGCTTTTTGGATTGATAATGGAGCACCTATATTTGAAAACTGTGTTTTTGATAGTAATTATGCTAGAGGCGGTGGCGGGGCCTTAAATATTGGTGGCGATAATAACGCTTATCGAGATACCCTCTGGTTCAGAAATTGTACTTTTAAAAAGAATTTTGTGGATGATGAAGGTCTTCAAGATACCTATAGCCCAAGTGGTGGTGCAATCTGGCTTGATTTTAGCATGAATCTGATCATCAATAATTGTGTATTTGAAAATAATCAGGCTACTGCTTCTTCTTCTAGTGGTGGTTCTTATGGTGGAGCACTAATGATTAGTAGTGGTTGGTCGGGCCAGATTAACCCCTATGTAAGGATTGCTAATTCACGATTTACCAAAAATAAAGTAGATTATACAGGCAGCAATACCAATGCCCATGGGGGTGCTATTTATGGAGCTGCGCCATTTATCATGATCAATACTTTGATCGATAGTAATTCAGCTGAGTTTAGTGGCAGCAATGGATCCGGTATGGGTGGCGGAATGATGATTTCAATGAACTCTCAATGGGATAATGCCGGTAATGAAATTAAAGGCCATATCTATCTGATAAACAATACGATTGCGGACAATTATGCATCCTCGAATAATGGGAGTGGAATGGGTGGCGGTATTCGAATCACTAATACGGATAGAGTGCATGGTACCTGGTTTAATAATATTTTCTGGGGCAATCGGACCGATGATGCATTGGATACATACAACCAGAATGTTGTATGGGATGGCGGTCAATTACAATTAAATAGTGATTATAACAATATAGAATTCAGCGAAAATGTTCCCAATATGATGGGCAGTAATTCTTATGATGTAGATCCTTCCTTTTACAGTGCCACCAATTATCAGCTTTCCACCGGCAGTCCCCTGATCGGTGCTGGTACGGCAAGCTTTGATGGTCACAATGCGCCCCAAAAAGATAAGCTGGACAATGTGCGTCCTAACCCGTCGGGATCTAACCCAGACTTAGGTGCATATGAAAATTCACTGGCAGAATCACCTTATCCTAAACAGGTTAAAAACCTGGTGGGTGTATCCGGAAGCAGGCAGGTGAGTCTGGCCTGGGATGCCAATGCAGAAACAGATATTGCCAAATACCTGGTGTATATGTCCACCACCATGGATTTTGAACCCACTTCTGCCGATAGTGTGGATGAAACAACTGAAACGTCCTACACAGTAACGGATCTTACAAATAAAACTGAGTATCACTTCCGTATAGCAGCTGTAGACAGCAGTGGTTATCGTGGGGCCTTTTCAGATACGGTTTCAGTTACCCCAGAATATCTGGGACCGAACTGGTGGGTTTCAGTACAAACTGGATCGGATGGCACTGGCGACGGATCCATAGAATTTCCTTTTGGGTCGATTCAACGGGCATTTAATGAAACTAGTTATGCGGATACGATTCGCATAATGCCGGGCACTTACTATGAACATTCATTTAATAATGCTTCTTTTGAATCACCATCACAACAAAGTACAGGAAAATTTGATCTAACCATTGTTGGAATGAATAGTACCGGTGAAGTAATTATGGATGCTCAGAAAAATAGTAGACATATGACGATTGATGGCAACTATAACCCTGATTTGCAAATTAGTATGACCTTTAAAAATATTCATTTTACCAATGGTGAGGGAAGAAATCAGGATGGATACAGCGGCGGCGGGTCAATGGTTTTGGCAAAAGTTACAGCAAAATTTGTGAATTGCCATTTTTCCAATAACCAGGCAACCGCAAATGTTGGGGAGTGGAGCTCGGGTGGTGCCCTTCTCATTTACAGTTCAACCGTAAAAATAATTTCC
>Ga0209667_1002900_pt1 | contig 10908 bp, 9 predicted proteins | sample SaaInlV_165m_DNA_2_FD_184682 | JGI IMG/M metagenome (GOLD analysis project Ga0209667, IMG submission 184682) | Marine microbial communities from expanding oxygen minimum zones in the Saanich Inlet - Saanich Inlet SI037_S3LV_125m_DNA (SPAdes)... | ecosystem: Environmental > Aquatic > Marine >... | reverse complement strand
TGCTGGTGGCCGCGCAATGGCGGAACAGATGTGGCGATATTGGTTTGCCGAGTTCCCGAAGCGTCACCTTGGTTACTCGCTTCGAGACATGGTGATCCAGAACCCGCTGGCCAGCCTTCGAGACCCAAAGATACTCCGTTTGGTTTCCGGCGAGTAGCTCGGGGCGATGAATGGTGAGGTAGCGATCGATGATCGGAACCAGCGGCTCGTATACCTCAACTTCGATGTGCTGCCGGTTTTTGACCTCGTCTTCAGGAAAGATCAGAGAATACCCTTCCGGCGTCTTCACCAAGTGCCGGCCAATCTCGATATTGGCAAAGTTCTGAAGCCGAACCGGCATGGATGCCAAGAGGGCGATCATCAGTCCATCACGATAGTCAACATGGATGCAGGAGCGGCGGCGCGGTTTGGAAGATTGCGATTGCTCGATGAGAGTTAGACCCGCTTGATACAGCTCCTGGATCGATACCAACTGGGTTTCCAGGTACGGCCTAGGGCGTACCGTCAGGTGTAAGCGGTTGGCGATCTGCCGCAGCCAATCCCATTCGCGATCAGGCATGAGCCGGTAGGCGACGTTGTTGAGCTCGTTGATATATCCCCAAATGGTCGTCGGATTAAGTTTCTGATCCTTGAGAGTATCGACATATTCGAGCACATTCCGCCGGTTCAATCTCTCGGACGGAGCCTGCTCAAGTAGTTCAGGATGGTGGCGCGCAACGAACCGTAACCAGCGCCCGTGGGCATATTGGTAACTTTTCAGCGTCGCCGGTCGCCAATTGGCGGCGGCGCCGGCATCGGTGAAGAGATCCCCTGTACGGGTGGCTTCATTCCAAAGCCGCTGGTCCTCGGGGGGCCATTCGTCGAATGGGAGGGCCCGCCTGATCAGATCAACGCTTTCTCTGCTGCGCTTTATCATTTGATCCGGGCCTCCAAATCAACTTTGCGGTCAAAAAGATGATCAGTATAAAGTTTTCTGGCCGCGAGAGCCTCGAACTCGGCATAGAACGTCATCGTGGTATCGACAGATTTGTGTGCCAGGAGACGCTTGACGGTTTCATATTCACCAGGATTTTCTTGAAGGTAAAAGAACGCAGCAAGGTGTCGATACAGATGCGGGTTAACCGTCAATCCCGTGTGCTTTTTGACGGCCTTGACCAGGTTTTCGCGGAGCGAGACTTCATTCTTGTGCTCGCCATCAATGGCACCCGGAAACAGCCATCCGGCATCTTCTCCCATTAGAAGGATCGGGCGGTAGGTTCCGATATATGTGTCCAGAAGTCGGACAACATGGGCCGGCAATTCGTATTCCAGATATTCACCGTTTTTCACTTCAAACTCAGGGATGGTGATGATGACGCGCTGGTGGTGACGGGCTTCGATCCGTTTTAGGTGGCGGTGAATATTCAACCCGACGAGATTGCCAAAGCGTATTGGGGCATTGATCAGGATTTCATGGACCAGCGCCTTCTGTATTGATAAAGCAGCGCGATGTGATAGTCCGGTCTTCATTGCCAAATTGATCAGTTTTTCGGTCAACCCAAAAAAGCGAATTACATTCTGAGGAGAATTAAAAGGACGTATTCGGTCCTTGTTCTTGATGGTGAAGCCCTTCTTGCGGCATTTGAGACGATCGCGAAGCTTGGTGATGACCTCCAGTTCGTTTTTGTCGAGACACACATATTCCTTGGCAACGACGACCATGGTGGCGGCCATTTCAAAATGGCTCGGTTTCAATTGGTCAGTGCTGGATGCGTCACCGCCGGTATCATCGTTGGACCAATCTTCCACGTAATATCGCATTGCCCGGAGAAAGTTGTCTGGCCGCACCAGAACCGACAGATCAATAAGTTCCTCAATTGGGAAGCCGTCACGGATCAGAGCCGACGCCCAGCGCCGGATCTGTTTCCTGTGGTGCTCGAGAGTGGATGCTTTGCGCGGCACATTGACGCAGTGCTCGCTGGTCAGATCCTCGGTGCCCATGAACCGGTCATAGGCGTCAATATCCCGGACAAAGGATATAGGAAACGCGTCCCACGGAAAGCTGATCATTTTCTTATAGCTGGGGACGGTGACGGTGATTTGTGGCCAGCCCGGAAACAATCCGACGGCGTCGTTCCAGAGCTTGCAGGCATTCTGATAGGTATGTTTGGGTTTCTTTTTGAGGGTGCCGTTTTTGAGATGTTCAAAAAACTCAGCGAATATCTCATCGCATACATCTGACGGCGAATACCCCATGCTGTTGCACCAATGGATAAAGGATGACAGCCCGCGCCGGAGGCGTTCGATTCCGTCCAGTAGATCTCGAAGGGTACTCCATGCCGGTGATAGATGTTTGCGCAATGGCGCTCTCGTCGATGCTCCGTATCGTCTCAGGACAAATGTGAGGTCAGAGCGGATATTGCTCCAGCGACTTGGCGAAAGCGCCAAACCGGAGATATCCATTTGATTGATGATACTACGGAAGACAGGAAACGAAGCCGACATCGTCAATGTTCCGCCGGCGGCTTCGGCAAACTTTCGGATCGATGACACCAGGTTCATTTTACGCTGCGACGACAACCCTTCATCGGTTTTCACCAGGATGATCAGGTCATGTAAGGTCCGAACAATTGCGTTCTTAATGGCATTCATTATTCATCTCCTTCGATAAGGTTTCACGGATAATGAAGTATAGTCAATAGACAAAAAGGTAATAATGAACCCAGAACGGGACAAAATACCATAATAATTAAAACGTATAATTAGAAAGCTATGACTATTATAAGTATAAATGTTCATTATCATCTTTTTATACATGTACATGTGCACCCAAAGGCGTTCAGAAACACCATCATCCGTTCCAGCGCTCGCGCCGGAATTTGCGATGATCGCGAGGCGATATTCGCCATTGGCCGCCAAGCTTGTACGCCGGCAACACGCCGTCTTCGATCCAGCGGATAACCGTCTTGGTTGAGACAGCATCCTTCGACGCGATCTCAGACGGACGCATCAAGGTTTCGTCGTCGGGGAGATTACCCTTCGGGGTTTTCCGGGCCATCATGTTCCTTAAAAGCTAGTTGTTGCAGGAATTCGGAGGCCGCGTGGCGGGCAAGTAGATGGACGAGATCGATCAAGCAATCGGCCGGGCGAGGCTTGGCTTCTGAATCAGAATTACCTAACTTTGATACTATTGGAGTCACTGTATGCCCAACCACCAGATTGAAACGCGGTTTCGATGGTTAGCTTTTGGCAGATTCTCAGGAGCAAATGGTGGTGTGTACTAGTGGGATATAAACACCACCTATTTGGCTAGATTTTGGTTGCCCTTTGGCAAGCATTGTATTCGCGGCCCAAGACCTCGATGTCTTCCGAGTGCAGTTTGCGATATAGAGCAAATGCGGCGGGATCTTCCATGTGTTCGAATTTGTCGCCAGCGTCAATTATCTTTCTAATGGCGCCCGCTCGCTTGGCGATGTCGAATACATTTTGTACTTCCCCAAGCTTCTTCGGAATCAATTTTCGTTCCCAGTCACGGACAGTGTGCGGGCTCGCACCAAATGCATCGGCAACCAAGGCAATCGCACTCTTTTTTGTTCCACCGGATCCCCACACAAAAAACAAATGCATTATCGCACCTAACCTAAGTTGAGTGAGGGAATACGTCCTTCCCCATTCTCCAGTTTCGGATGGGGTCATCAGTGAAGTTTGTTCTCCATTGTTAAGAGCCATCAAACCGTGTTGCACGGGAGACCTAAATTGAACCGGGACGTATGCACCAGTGGCAACAAAATACGAAATAATTTGTCGGCTAATTTCTGCCTCGGTTGGTTGATCTGGATCGCCCGATTCGAAATCTTGGCCAATAATTTCAAAACTGTGCGCGTCAGCTTTTTCAGATTTACGGTCTTCGGACAGCAGGTCCTCAGTTATTGCGCCAATCTGATGATTGGCGGCCCAACCAATGAGGCTATCGAATAGCAAACCACCAAAAATCAGTGCTTGTTGGGCGTTGTAGTTTTTGTTCTTAGCGCTATCCGGTCCGAGATCTGGATCAGTTTTTTCTCGGAGATCAAGTATGTATTCAAATAATATTTTGAGCTCCGAACGCGGCAGTAAATTTCGCTCGCTTGGCATTATTATTCTCCAGCGTTTGAAAACACCAAATTAAAACGTGTTTATACGTTTATGCTGTCAGACAACCTAGGCAATGAGGAATGTAAACATATCGTTCAACGTGCGACATGAGAAGTTATTGGGGCGTTCATTGCGACCCCGCATCATAGGCCCTGGGAGAGTGACCAACCGGAATTACCTAATGTGGTGAAAAATTTAACGGAGAACGCTCTTTCGTCATGACTCAGTTTTTGGGGGGCAGGTGAATTCAATAACTAGTCGCCCGTGAAGAACTCTCAACGCATTGATATTATTTAGTCATTGTCCATTAGCGCGGATTATTATTGCAAGATTTTGGGTCTCTGGGGGTGATTTCCTTGCAATTTGCGCGGCGGAATCATTTGTGATTCACTGCTCCAAACGGTGATTTGGAGAGTGCGATGAAGCCACGCGAACCGATCAAGACCGGCCAGAGCGATATGTTCCGCTCGCGGCTCGATCAGATCATCCATATGGGCCACGAGAAGGTGGTGTTGGCGGACCGGATCGACTGGCAATTTCTGTCTGATACATTTGGCGAAGCTTATACGGATCGGCCCGGTCATCCGCCGTTGCCGACGCGGCTGATGGCGGGGCTGCAGATTCTCAAATACGCCGATGATCTGTCCGACGAGGAGCTTTGCGCGCGCTGGGTGGAGAACCCCTATTACCAATATTTTTGCGGCGAGGAATTCTTTTGCCACGCATTGCCGTTTGACCGCTCTTCCATGACCCGCTGGCGCCAGCGCCAAGGTGAAGAACGCCTCCAGGCGCTGTTGCAGGAAAGCCTGGCGGTGGCGGTGAAGGTCGGCGCGGCCAAGCCCCGGGACTTCACCCAGGCTATTGTCGATACCACGGTGGCGGAAAAGAACATTGCCTTCCCGACCGACGCCAAGCTGGTGCAGCGAGCCCGGGAACGTCTGGTTCGCCAAGCCCAAGAGGCCGGTATCCCGTTGCGCCAAAGCTATAAGCGGGTGGGCAAGCTGGCGCTGATCAAGCATCAGCGTTATGCCCACGCCAAACAATACAAACGGGCCAAGCGGCGGCTGCGGAAGCTGAAGACCTATCTCGGCCGCACCATCCGCGACATTGAACGTAAGATCGAAGGTGACAAGGCTTTGGAGGATGCCTTCCGCCGCCCCTTGTGGCTGGCCCAGCGGGTGATGACGCAAAAAATCCGTGATCCCTTGCCCAAGGTCTATGCCCTGCATGCGCCGGAGGTCGAATGCATTGGCAAGGGTAAAAGCCACAAACCCTATGAGTTCGGTGTGAAAGCCTCCATCGCCACCACGCTCAAGCGCTGCAAGGGCGGCCAGTTCGCGATCCACGCCAAGGCGCTGCCGGGAAGACCATACGATGGTCACACTCTGGAAACTGTGATCCCGGAGATCGAGGCGCTCACCGGGGCTACCCTCAAACGCATCCTCGCCGATGCCGGCTACCGCGGCCACAACGCGCCCGGCATCTACAAACTGCGCGTCTTCACAACCGGCCAGAAACGCCGCATCACCCCGGCCATCAAGCGCCTGATGAAACGCCGCGCCGCCGTCGAGCCGGTCATCGGCCACCTCAAAAACGGCCACCGCATGGACCGCAACTACCTCGCCCACCGCCAAGGCGACGCCATCAACCCCATCCTCGCCGCCGCCGGCTACAACTTCCGCCTTATCCTCAAATGGATCAGACTTCTATGGCTCTATTTTTGGGTAACCCTCCGCGGTGCTCAATCAGCGAAAACCGCGTAGTTCACGGACGACTAATTATAGTATTTATTTTAACGGGATTCGGATAGTGCGTTTTTTTAACGCCTAAAATTCAGCAACGTACTTTCAATGTATTTTCGTCGGCAAGCATCTATTCCCTGCCTCACTGTGCCAGTCAGTGAAGAAGTCACCCAAAATTATCGACAGCTAAAAAATCGTGCACTTATGGGTAATTTTCAAACATTTATTGACTGCCTTGTTGATTGGATAACGGCTTTTGGGGAGGTGGCAGTTCGTGATGCGTCGTTCGTAGTCGGTTTGCTTGGTTGCTGAACAGGCTGCTTGAGTGACTTTGGTTAACCACCACCGTGCGTCGATGGAGCCAGATGTCTGCTCATGGGCTAGAAACGGACATCGCCGCACCTGAAATCGACGTCTGCTTTGCCCCCGATACTGTTGTAAAACGCGTTGTTTGGATTGGACGGATATTGATTTGAAGTTTGTTTAGGCCGCTTTGCCGCTCGGCATCGGCCTTCTTTGTTTTGTCCTCTTATTTTGGGCCATTTATTCACGCAAAACAGTGTTCTCCGATCTCCGGCGGTGATCTGCCGACATATCTGGCGAGCTTTCGGAGGTTCTGGGCGGTGGCGGTGAGAAGCACTTCGTCGCGTGCGCCGCTTAAGCCCCTTAGCCGGAAGCGATCCAGCTTGAGGATGCGCTTCATGTGGGCGAAGGCCATCTCAACTTTTTTCCGCTCATCGCGGGAGCGTTTAAAGGCGGGCGTTTCAGCCAATGCGCGGACATGCTCACGGACATCCTCATTCACATCACGTGGAATCTTGCGTGCCGGCGTGTTGGGACAGCAGCCGTCCTTCAACGGACAGGAGCCGCAATCATGGGTACTGGCCCGGTAGCGATAGGTATCATCGGAATAAACCTTGCCCGTGCTCTTCAATATCTTGCCGCCAGGGCAGGTGTAAATATCGCGTTCTACGTCATAACTGAAGTCGGCGCGCGAGTAGGTTCCATCGGTGCGCTTGCTCTTGTCCCAAACCGGGACATGCGGCTCGATGCCGTGATCCATGAGAGCCTTGAGGGTTTTACTCGATCCATAAGCTGTGTCGGCGGCGAGGCGCTGAGGGCTCAGATCAAAGCGATCCTTCACACGTTTGATCATGGCCACCGCCACCCGGTTCTCTTCGATCCGGTTGCTCCGCGTACCCTCGGCATCAACGATGACACCAATCTTGTTGTCGATTAGATAATTGGCGTCATAGGTAAAGAGTGGCCGCGCCATACCTCGCGGCGCTATCCAGGTGGCCAGGGGATCAGTCAGCGAGACCGCCTTGGGCGGCGTCTTTCTTTTAGGGCCGTCGCGCGGGCCATCAGGCGGGCCGCCATCGTGCGATCCGTCGGCGCTGTCCTGATCCAAGACTTCGAAGTATTCGCGCACCGCACGAGACGCCCGCTGCCTGCCCGGCAGGGCATCCGCCTGGGTGCCCGGCACGCGTCGGACCTGGTTCACATCCGCCCGGATCAAACTGGCATCGACCGAGAACGCATCGCCGCCCACCAGATCCGCCGCAAGGCACGCTTCGACAACCGCCTCAAATACCCGACGCAGGATATCGGCTTCGCGGAAGCGGTCGTGACGGGCGCGGGAGAAGGCCGAATGGTTGGGGATCACATCTTCAAGGCCAAGACCGCAGAACCAGCGATAGGCCATATTGACCTGCACCTCCGAGCAGAGTTGGCGCTCGGCGCGAATGGCGAAGACATAGCCCACGATAAGCATGCGGACCATCAACTCAGGATCAATGGAGGGCCGCCCCGTATGGCTATAATAAGGCGCCAGCTCGCGGCGCAGCCAAGCCAAGTCCAAAACCGCATCGATGCGCCGCACTAAATGATCCGCCGGTACAAGGCCATCCAGGCTCACATCATAAAACAGACGGTCTTGATCTCCACTCTTCCGACCCATCATCGCCCGTCTCCGTCATCATCAATACCCAATGGACGGAATCACGGTTCGCCGAGGGAGTGCAAGGGTTTTACAACAATATCCCCCCGTAAGCAGACGTTCCCGCCAAATACGCTGAACGTCTGCTGTTGGCCCTAAGCGGACATCGTTAACGTTTGGCCGTTTCTGATGAATACCTCCCCAGAAACGGAAATGGGTGCGATATGTAGCCGATTACACCGCCGTCCGCCGTTGCTCTCGCCGTTGTACGGAGCCTCATCCAAATGCGAGGAGAGATTTTGCCCGCCCAACTCCGACACCGATTTCCAAAAAAAAGAACCCCGGCTGCTTTGGGACAGCCGGGGCAAGATAAGCATTCATTGGGATATCCGGTTGTACGGGGGCCGGATGCCGCATTCTACATTGCTGCCAAGCCGAACTGCAATCACGCAAAAGAAATCCCCGGCGCGTCAGGCACCGGGGGGAGGTTGAGGTTATTCACGTCTAGAAACGGCCTTGCAAGGCCGGTCAGCAAACTAATCACGGATAGAGGATCGCATCAATGCAGAAACACCGCAGCAAAAAAAATCCCCCGACGTCTGGGGAGACTAAGCGGGGGAAGTTGTAATCCCTTATTTCCCATAAGAGGCCAGAGAGACATCCGGCTATCAAATTCAAACACCAAGAAGGAAACAAATCAATACAGAAGGACTGCTTTGCCCCCGGAAGCGGTCATTCCCATCAAATACGCTGAACGACTGCCTATGACCATTTGCGGACATGGTCGAAATCAAATTTATTGGAGCAAGACCCAAATATACGAGTAAATGACTTGTGATTTCGACGGTATTGATGTTCCCCAGACACACTTATATAGAATCTCCCACATCCAATTCTGTGGGGGGATAATTATGTTTCGGTTTGGCCTGTTTGTCATTGGATCGCTCGCGGCGCTGTTTTTAATATTGGCTCCGCCGCCTGCCACCGCGCAAATGAAAATGGAAGGAGGTCATGGCGCATCGCATAACAAAGAGAAAAAGCCCGCAGCTCACGGCCACGCGGAGAAAACCGCACCCCATGGTCATGCAGAAAAGCCAGCAGCCAGCGGTCATGGTGGTCATACAGGACACAAACCGGCAAACGCCCATGGCGCCCATCAGGCCAGTGTTCGTCCGACCAAAATCCCCGAACATCTGGATGTCGCCACGACAAAATTTTCGGAGCAAGCCAAGTTTAGCGTCAACGTAACCAGCCGCATTGATCCAATCGCGATCAACAAGATGCACAGCTGGGTCATTCAAATAAAAAATCCCGACGGCAAGCCAATTCATAATGCCAAGCTAAATATATCCGGTGGTATGCCCATGCATGGACATGGATTGCCGACGGCACCACGCGTCACGAAAAACCTCGGTGACGGCAAATATCTCGTTGAAGGCGTTCGGTTCAACATGGCCGGTTGGTGGGAAATGAAGGTCTCGATAGACGGCGGTCACCATAAGGACAATGTAACTTTCAACCTCGTCTTGAAATAGAGCGAGCCGATGCGGCGGTTCTTTTTTGCCATTGCAATTCTGTCGGTTTTAATCTCCGTCGCGGCACCCGAGCCTTCCCAAGCGCAAACATGGACCGCAGAGGAGCGCGGTATATTGCGATCCCTGTGGATTGGCAGTTTACCGCCGTTGACAGCAGACCCGTCCAACCGGGTGGCAGATAACGCCAAAGCGGCCAAACTGGGCCACAAGCTGTTTTTCGATAAGCGCTTTAGCGGCAATAAAGAGATCGCCTGTTCTAGCTGTCACCAACCAGAAAAGGGCTTTGCCGATGGGCTGCCATTGGCCCAAGGGATGGGTGCCGTTCCGCGTCACGCTCCGACGATCATCGGCACTGCCTATAGCCCTTGGTTTTTCTGGGACGGGCGCAAGGATAGCCAATGGTCTCAAGCACTAGGTCCAATGGAAAGTCCGGTCGAACATGGCGGGACCAGGACGCAGTTGACGAAGATATTGTTCTCCGATCCCGACTACAGCAAATCCTATGGGGAGATTTTTGGAACTCTACCGGATACGACCGACGAAAGCAGGTTTCCGAATATTGCCGCGCCAATAGATGTTCCGCTATCGCGAGCCGCATGGGACGCAATGAAGACGGCGGATCGGAAAATCGTATCGCGCATCTATTCCAATATCGGCAAGGCAATCGCGGCTTATGAGCGATTAATCATTCCTGGCCCATCTCGGTTCGACGGCTATGTCGAAGCCGTCCTCAATGGTGACCAGGCAGTACAAAAACGATTGTTCAATGATGATGAAATCGGCGGCCTCAGCCTCTTCATAGGCAAAGGCAATTGCACCCAGTGCCACAATGGACCACTGCTTACGAACAATGACTTTCATAATACCGGCCTTACGCCACGAACCGATGCGCCCGGCAATGTTGGCAGAGCCGCTGGCATCAAGTCTGTTCGGAAAGACGAGTTCAATTGCCTCGGCCAGTTCAGTGATGCCGAAGACGCCGTTTGCGGTGAACTCAAGTTTGCTAAGGTATCGGGGATAGAGTTGATTGGAAGCTTTAAGACGCCAACGCTCCGTAACCTGGGCAAGACAGCACCCTATATGCATGAAGGACAACTCTCGACCCTATCGGCAGTCGTTGAATTTTATAATCGTGCACCCAAGGCAAAAATCGGACATTCGGAATTGAAGCCGCTTCGCCTCACCAAAACAGAACTTGTTCGTCTGGAAAGGTTTTTGATGACGCTGGACGGACCGCTCATCGGACCGCAGGCTTTAATGTCACCGCCACGCTAAAAACGAAGGTAAAATTCTTCATCGAATTATCGGTATTATGTCCGCTAATGGGCTAAAAGCAGACATCGCGGCACCTGAAATCGATGTCCGCTTTGCCCCCGAAAGCGGACATCGACAAGTTTAAGCCAAATCAGCCGTTGGGACGATATTTTGCCCGTGGCTTTCCCTCGCCGTTCAAGACACGGAGGTATTTATCCACTTCGCAGAGGATGTTCGGCACATCACTGAAATCGAGAAATCGTCCTGGTGATACCCGCTCGTACCCGGCACATAATTCTGGATACAGCGCCTTCATTTCTTTCAG
>Ga0209667_1002895_pt1 | contig 10924 bp, 7 predicted proteins | sample SaaInlV_165m_DNA_2_FD_184682 | JGI IMG/M metagenome (GOLD analysis project Ga0209667, IMG submission 184682) | Marine microbial communities from expanding oxygen minimum zones in the Saanich Inlet - Saanich Inlet SI037_S3LV_125m_DNA (SPAdes)... | ecosystem: Environmental > Aquatic > Marine >... | reverse complement strand
CGCTTGCCCACCATGCGGCAGGCGCAACGGGCTCGGGAACCACGAAACGCTTGGGAGAACCCAAGTTAGTTCCCTTGGCGTTGGTCGCGTAGGCTCGATAGTAAAAACGTTTTCCGAGATCAGGCATGGCGGCGATCGCGGTGAATGCGTCGCCCGAGAGCGTTCCTCCCACGATAATCGCCCCGGAAGAGTTGAGTCCTGCGAACAAGGAGTTAGACAGAATAAAACCAACCTCGGTCACGGTCGCCCCTCCATCGGTGAGGATAACTCCGCTCAGGGCCAACCTGCCTGCCGCGTCCGTCTCGGTCCCCAAGGTGCGAGCGATCGGACGATAGGTAGGGGGCGGTGGCGGAACGATCGTTTCGTTCTGGTCCGGAACACTTGCATTGGCATCCGGAATCGTGCCGTTCGTGTCAATGTGCGTTTGGTTGCGATCCACTAAAGTCCCGTTCTGGTCCGGAACGGTTCCGTTCCCATCGGGGTGAGGTTCATGCGGTCCCACGATCGTTTCGTTCTGATCGGGAGGCGTCGTGTTCGGATCCGGAACAGTCGCGTTTGAATCCGTAACGGTCGCATTGTCGTCGGGCAAGGTTGCGTTCGTATCTACGAAAGTTCCGTTTTGATCGGGATGAGGTTCATTCGATTCCGCGACGGTTCCGTTCTGATCAGGTATGGTTGCATTGTCATCGGGTAAAGTTACGTTCGGGTTGGGAGCAGTCGCATTTGAATCAGGCAAGGTTCCGTTGTTGTCAGGCAAAGTTGCGTTCGTATCGACGAAGGTACCGTTTCCGTCGGGAACCGTTGCATTCGTGTCAACGTAAGTGCCATTGGAAGCCGGAACTGTAGCATTGTTATCGGAAAGAGTTGCGTTCGTATCCACGAAAGTTCCGTTGGAGTCTACTACGCTTGTGTTGTTGTCGGCGGGATCATCCAAAACCGTGATGACAAAGGTTTGCTCGATGCTTGCGTTGTGTTCGTCAGTCACTTTGAGGCGGACCTTCAAGGTGGCGTTGGCTTCGAAATCAATCGGGTCTTTGGTTTTCAGGTTGTTGTGGGGGCCGACGAAGAACTGGTTGTTGTGCTTGGATCCCTGGCCATTGGCTCGGGAAAAAGCCAAGGTCGCATTTCCATCCGGATCGACTCCGGTTAACTTGCCCACGATCGTTCCCGAAGGTTGATTCTCCGTTATGGTCGAATTGTTGAGATCGAGCACCGTGGGAGCTTGGTTGGCCACCGAGTTTGCGTTTCTCGGGTCGGATCCATAGGCAATCTCGGCAGTATCGCTGAACCCGTCGCCATCGTCGTCGGGATCGGCGTGGTCCTCTATGCCGTCTCCGTCAAGATCTTCCACCATGTTCGTCACGTTGATGGTGATGGCTTGGGTGGCGTTTGCTTCGCCGTCGGTTGCGGTGATGATTAGGGAGAAAGCATTGTTGCCGGCGGCGGAGGCGTTGGCCTCGAAGTCGGGCGTGTTGGTGAAGGTGAGTGTTCCCGTGGCTACGTTGAGGGTGAATTTGTCCGCGTCGGGCCCGGACTTTGCGTAGACCAGAGTTGTGTTCGCGTCAGGATCCGTCGCGGTTATGACGAAGCTGGCCGATGCATTGTTCTCGGCGGTGGTGAAGGTGGCGTTGCTTTCTGCGAAGGCGGGAGGTTGGTTGGGGGCTGTGTTTTCCAATTGGTACAACGCCGCCACCTCGACCGCGGAGAGGGCACGATTGTAGATGCGGACTTCGTCGATGGATCCGTCGAAGAATGAGCCCATTGAGCCATCCATGAAGCTGGCTCCGATACGCCAATGAGTGTTATCCCTGAAATCATTGGCCGGGTCGTAAGCGCTCTCGGAATCAAAGGCGCCATCGAGGTATACCTTCAACTTGGATGCTCCGTCCATTTGGTAGGCGAAGAAATGCCATTGGCCGTCAGCTAGCCCCGCGGCATTGGAGTCTACCTGCGCAGAGCCTTGATAACGCGACTGGGTTTGCAGTCTGTCTGATCTCACATATATCGAAGCCACAAGATGATTGTCTAATCCGGTAGCCGAATTGTAATCGGACAGGATGACTTTTGCATCCGCTACGTTCTGGGATGTCTTGAACCACCCCGTGAAGGTAGCCGGCTGGTTGGGCTTCCCAATATCCGGGAATGCCGATACTCCGACGTCGATCAGGTCATCCACACCATCGAAGCTGTACGCCTTCCCTGCCCTACCATGACGGTCCGCACCCAAGGTGACGCCGTTCTGCGGCGTCCCATGATTCCCATTCCCTGACATATCGGAAGCGTTGCCGTCGAAGGGGCACCAGGCGACTAGGCCTGTGGTGAGGTCCGCATGTGCGGCGGACACCAGACCGATTAGGAGCAAGCCCACCGCAAGGAGGCGAGCGAGGAATCGGGAACTTTTTTCGGCAAATGAGATCACCAAGCATCCAAGGATGGTGATGCAGAGTAATAGGTCAATTATTTACTTTGCGCGCATGTGAGAGAATATTATTTGGGATTACCGGACATTGCAAGAGGTGACCTACGCGTCCGCTGGATTGCCACGTCGGGGTTCTTCCCTCCTCGCAAGGACAAGGGGATTATCGGCACAGGAAACCTGTGTCGTGAAGAAAGAGCTCTAGTTGTCCAGAGCGCAGCGACCGCAGTTGCTGGGCATGCCTGAACAGGGAGGCATTTCTGCCGAACCGGAAGATTCGTCGGAGCCTGTTGCGGCGAAAACGGAGAGCTTCTTCTCCAGTTTGGAAGAACCACAGTGCGAGCAATGGGCCTCGCCTTCCCAGTTGGAGGAGCGAACGAGAACTTCGGAGTCCTTGTCGCAGACCGTGCAGGTGAACTCGTAAATAGGCATAGATGTATCGGCGTTTGCCGATCGCAGATAGGTTCAATAATTGGCCAGCAAATCGAAAAACCAAGCAATCATATAATAGAAGGAAATCAAGATGCCTGCACCGAAAAGGCCGAAGAAGGCGACGCCAAGTACCTTTTGGGTGCCTTCTGAACGGAGGATTTCGGGTTCCTTCTCCATGGAACCGACCATCAAGATGAAATACACCACGAGGGCGAAAATCGGCATTGTAATCATAAACCAATCGAATTCCGTATTCATTATCTAGTAAATTCCAAGTTTCAGATGATGCTCGTAAAAGAAGAATCAATATGTCGGGAGGTACTGGGAAGTCAAGAACGGGTGACTTTTCTAATTGAAGAATCCTCACCGTGAATGCAGGGTCGGTTCGGGTTTCCAATATTAATCATCGCAGTTATCCATCCATGAAAAACCTTCTGACAATTGCCTGTGCAGCATTCATTGCCTTGGCAGCTATCGAACCCTTGTCCGCCAAATCGAAGGAGAAACCTTCGGGGAAGGCGAAAACAGAAAACAAATCCAAAGTAAAAGTGAAAAAAATTCGACACGTCGTGTGCTTCAAGTTCAAGGAAGACGCCACCAAGCAACAGATCGCGAAGGTGGAAAAGGCCTTCGAGGACTTGAAGAAGAAAAAAAAGATCGCAGAGATCGAAAGCTTGGAATGGGGAACGAACAACAGTCCTGAAGGTCTGAACAAGGGGTTTACCCATTGCTTCATTTTGACATTCGCCGACGAGAAGGCCAGAGACGCCTACCTGCCCCACCCCGACCACAAGGCGTTCGGGAAAGTGCTGAAGCCGATTTTGGACGACGTCTTCGTAATCGATTTCGCTAAGTGACGTGAGAACGACCGCAATAATTTGCGGGTTTGTCCTTGCGGTATCTTTCTTGACTGCAAAGGAACGGAAGAGGAGTTTTCGCATCGCGGGTTATCTACCGGAGTATCGCGTGGGTGGGATCACTCCAGAGTGCGTCAAGGGATTGACCGATTTGATCGTGTTCTCGGTTTCGCCAGAGGCGGACGGGGCCCTCGATACGAGCGTTTGGTCAAAGCGTAAGCTGGAAAAGGCCAAAAAGCTAGCGGGCTCCGCTAATGCGCGCCTGCTGGTTGCCGTTGGCGGTTGGGGTAGATCGGGAGGTTTCCCTGCTATGACGGAAAACTCGAAGGCACGGGAACGGTTTGTGCGTGAACTGGATGCATTCTGCCAAGCCAATGGCTTCGGTGGAGTGGTCTATGACTGGGAGTTTCCTCGCACAGACAAGGAGGAAACGTCCTTCCATCATCTGCTCCGCGAGACGAGACATTTGTTTCTGCCAAGACGCCGAACCGTGGAAATCGCGGTGAACTCGGAGAAGCCATTTCCGAGAGATTGGACGGTGAAGGTCGATGCCGTGCATGTCATGTCCTACGACAACGGACCGCGTCACGCCACTTATGAGCAAGCCGTTGCGGATCTAAACAACATGGCCCGGTTGGGGGTTCCGGCGGAAATGCAGTTGCTGGGTTTACCGTTCTACGGTCGCCAAATCACGAATCGGGAGAAAGCGATAACATATGCGGAAATAAAGGAGCGTTTTAAGCCTAAGCGCGAACAAGACGAGGCGGGCGGGTATTATTTCAATGGTCCGGGCACGCTTGCAAAAAAAGTGAAGTTGGCGAAGGCACGAGGGTTGGCGGGGGTGATGATCTGGGAAATCGGGCAGGACGCCAAGGGAACAGGCTCGTTGCTCAAGCAAGTGGCCTTGACCGCGAGAGAATGATGTGGCTTGCACCTGTATATTTTACGGTCACGAGAAAATTCTGTGACGCGTAAGAATTACGACTCGAGCAACAGGAAGGTAAAAATGAGAATATGAAGATTATTCTATATTTGGCCTTTGTCCGGCAGTACTTTGATTCTTGACCGCCGAGGCGTTGTGGTTTCGCTAAGCGGGATGCTATTCTTTCCACGTATCCACACCCCCTTCACTGTAAACGCCGGCTTTTTCTTAATTGCCCTTTTCGCTCCCGTCTTTGTTGCGGTCGGCGACGTCAAGACACCGGCCATTTTCGGCAGCAACATGGTTTTGCAGCGCGATCACGCCAATCCCGTCTGGGGCTGGGGAGACCGGGGTGAAAAGGTTACCGTTTCGATTTCGGGTCAATCGCACAAGACACAGGCGGACAAAGACGGCAATTGGCGGGTAGTCCTCAAGCCCATGAAAGTAACGGCCAAGCCACTTACCTTATCCATCAATGGAAAGAATGAACTAAAATACGAAAATGTTTTAGTCGGTGAAATATGGGTCTGCTCGGGTCAATCGAATATGGGGTGGTCCGTCAACAGTTCGGACGATTCCGACTTGGAACTCATGACCGCTGATTTCCCCAACCTGCGACTGATCAGTGTTCCACAAGTCGGAACCCAAGAACCCCAAAACGATTTTAAAGGACAATGGGAAGCCTCCACGCCCGACAGCGCCAAGAACTTCTCCGCAGTCGGCTACCTCTTTGGCCGCCGGCTTCACCAAGCTCTCAAGGTGCCCGTCGGTCTGATCGACAATGCATGGGGTGGTTCCGCTTGCGAGGCATGGATTCCAAGAGACCGTTTGAATGCAACCCCCGTGGCCAAGCCCTACATGGAACTTTGGAAACAAACTGAAGCGAACTATGACGCCAAGGCGGCACAGGAAAAATATGATGGGCAAAAAGCCAAGTGGACCGAACAGGTCAAGAAAGCCAAGGCGGCCGGAAAGCCCAGACCTCGAGCTCCCAGAGCGCCTCGCAACCCCTTGACCGGCCAACACCGCCCTGCCAATCTTTACAACGGCGTACTCAAGCCGGTCATCGGGTACGGAATAAAGGGTGCCATCTGGTATCAAGGAGAGAGCAACTCTGGCCGTGGTCATGCCTACCGTGAAGTCTTTCCTCTCATGATCGAGACGTGGAGAAGGGATTGGGAACAGGGAGATTTCTCTTTTTACTGGGTACAGTTGGCCGATTTCATGGGAGAAGACGAGGAACCGGTGGACAACAATTGGCCCGAACTGCGGGAGGCCCAAACCCTAACACTCGACAAGCTGAAAAACGTGGGCGAAGCGGTCATCATCGACGTAGGAGAAGGTAGGGACATTCATCCCCGCAACAAGCAGATCGTGGCCAACCGACTGGTCCGGAACGCGCTGGCCAAGGATTACGGAATGCAAATCCCCCACCAGAGTCCCCGTTGCAAGTCGATGGAAACCAAAGCGGGCAAGGTTATCCTCACATTCGATCACGTCGGAACCGGCCTCTATACCTTTGACGTCCGCGAGCCTGTCGGATTCGCAATCTGCGGGAAAGACAAGAAATTCGTCTGGGCCAAGGCAAAGCTCACGGGCAAGGACAAGGTCGAAGTATGGGCGGAAGAAATCGATCAACCCGTAGCCGTCCGCTATGCTTGGTCAAACAACCCCGTTTGCAACCTTTACAGCAAGACCGGATCCGTTACCTTACCCGCAACCCCCTTTCGCACTGATGACTTCCCCATGGTGACCGAGGGAAAATAAGACTAATCCCGCCCACAACCCATGAAAACTTCACTCGCAATCGCCATCTTGGTCTGCCTCTCTGGCCTGCTTCAAGCAAAACCCTCTTTGGAGGTCGTACTGGATGCCTCCCAGGTAAAGAACCCCTTTGGTGTCGCCTTCGATGAAGATGGCAACGCCTTCGTCGCCGAGTTCATGGGAGGGCGTGTTCACAAACTAACGACGGATGGAAAGCTCACTACGATTTCCGGCAACGGCGAAAAGGGATTCGCCGGAGATGGTGAAGATGCCAAGAAAGCGGTTTACCATGGGATGCACAACATTGTGAGAACGACCAATGGAGACCTCTATATTTCAGATTCATTCAACAACTTGATTCGCAAGATAGACGGCAAGACGAACCTCGTCTCCACCATAGCCGGCATACCCGGGAAGAAGGGCTTCTCCGGGGACGGAGGCCCCGCCACCAAGGCCCTGTTATCCAATCCAATATCCATCAGCCTCACTTCCGACGAAAGTACTTTGCTCATCGCCGACATCCGCAACAGGCGTATTCGCAGTATCGACCTGAAGACCGGCACAATAAAGACCCTCGCCGGCAACGGGGAGAAGGGCAAACCCAAGTCAGGTGAGAAAGCCACCGAGCAACCGCTGGCCGATCCGCGAGCCTCCGTGATGGACGCCAAGGGCAACCTCTACGTACTCGAGCGAAATGGCAACGCTCTCCGGATCGTGCGTCCGAACGGAAGCATTTTCACCTTAGCCGGCACAGGAAAGAAGGGCACCCAAGACGGCCCCGCCAAGCAAGCGACTTTCTCCGGTCCCAAGCACCTTTGCCTCGACGACCAAGGCAAAGTCATCATCGCAGACGACAACAACCACCTCATTCGTCTCTATGACCCGAAAACCAAGACGGTGTCCACCATACTCGGTGGAGAAGCCGAACCCAAAACTAAACTGAATCGACCCCACGGCGTTACCATCGCACCCGACGGATCCCTTTGGGTAAGCGACAGCTGGAACAACCGTGTTGTGATTTTAAGAAACTACCAACAATGAAGAACGTCATCCAATTTCTCGCCCTCTTTTTCACCTCGGCCACGGCCACTCAAGCCGCCGACCTCCCCAACATCCTCTGGCTGACCAGCGAGGACAACGGACCACACTTAGGATGCTATGGCGACGAATACGCCACCACGCCGAATCTAGATATTCTGGCGTCCAAAGGAATGATTTACACCCGGGCAATCTCCAACGCTCCCGTTTGCGCTCCCGCTCGGACGACCATCATATCGGGCATGTATCCGCCTTCCACCGGTTCCGAGCACATGCGCAGCATGACAAGCCTGCCCGCTGGCTATAAAATGTATCCAGCCTACCTGCGAGAGCTGGGTTACTACTGCACCAACAAGTCTAAGGAAGACTACAACTTGCGTAAGGAAGGTGAGGTTTGGAATGAAAGCGGAGGAAAAGGTCACTGGAGGAACCGCCCCGACAAAAAGAAACCTTTCTTCGCCATTTTCAACTACACCGTCTGCCACGAGAGCCAAATCCGGAAGCGTCCACACAACCAAGTCCATGACCCTGCCAAGGTCCGCGTCCCCGCCTACCACCCCGACCATCCCGAGGTGCGCAAGGACTGGGCCCAATACCACGACAAGTTGACCGAGATGGATCGACAAGTCGGCGCTCAACTCAAGGAGCTAAAGGACGCAGGTTTAGCCGAGGACACTATCGTTTTCTACTACGGCGACCATGGTTCGGGAATGCCCCGCAGCAAGCGTTGGCCGTTTTTCTCCGGTCTCAACGTTCCGCTCATCGTGCATGTCCCAGAAAAATGGAAGCACCTGGCCTCCTCAGATTACAAAGTTGGAGGCAGCAGCGACCGTCGGGTTGGTTTTATCGATCTCGCGCCTACCTTGCTAAGCATAGCGGGAAAGAAACCTCCGGCGCACATGCAAGGGCACGCTTTCATGGGCAAGCACGAGGCACCCGCCCAAGAGTACGGCTATGGCTTTCGCGGTCGCATGGACGAACGCTACGACATGGTGCGCAGCGTGGTCGGCAAGCGCTACATGTACATTCGGAACTATATGCCTCACAAATTGTATGGCCAACACGTAGGCTACATGTTCGTCACCACCACGACTCAGGTATGGAAACGTCTCTACGACGAAGGCAAACTGAACGACGCACAGAGTCACTTTTGGAGAACCAAACCAGCCGAAGAACTGTACGATCTCGATAAAGACCCCGACGAAGTGAACAACTTGGCCGGTTCCAAGAAGCATCAGGAAATCCTAGCTCAAATGCGCAAGGCTCACCGGGAACACATTACCAAAATACGCGACGTAGGGTTTCTGCCCGAGGGCGAGATACATTCACGGTCCAAAGGCTCGACCCCATACGAGATGGGACACGACGACAAGAAGTACCCATTCGAAAAGATTTACACCGCCGCCGACATTGCCTCCTCCATGCGGAAAACCGATCTTCCCAAGATTGCGGAACTGCTGGAAGATTCTGATCCAGCAGTCCGCTATTGGGGGGCATTGGGTCTCCTCATGCAGGAAAAGGCGGGAGTCAAAAAAGGGCATGCCAAACTGCTGAAAGCCCTATCCGACAAATCGCCTTACGTGCGAGTGATCGCAGCCGAGGCCTTGGGTAAATACGGTTCCAAGGAAGATGTATCCAAGGCCGTCGACACGCTTGGCAAGGTAGTCGATCCAATCAAAAATGGTTGCTTCCCCTCCATGCTCGCGATGAACGCCATCGACCATTTAGACGACAAGTCGAAATCACTTATCCCCATGATCCAGTCCATGCCCCGGACGCCGACTGAGGTGGACAAACGCTTTCAAGGTTATGTCGGACGCCTCGTCGACACCACCCTCAAGGAACTCGGAGCAACTGGCCAATCAACGCCCACACCCAAGAAGAAAAAGGACCGCAAGAAGGATCAGAAAAAGTAATCGAGCTTAGATCATACAGGGCAAAAGGACCCCATCCTTCATGCCGTGAATGATTTTTTTGTCGACGGGGCAAAAGGTGGCGAGTGCTCCGGAAAGGCGAGCCTCTCCGTTCTTCACGAAATAGTACGGGCTTAGTCGTAGTCGACCTTCCATGGGCTGTGTTTCGCCTGTCTCCTCGTAGACGTCGTGACGTAGGCGAGCAGGCTTTCTGAATTCCTGAAGCACTTGAACGGGTTCGGGAAAGGTAGCGAGAGCATGGTTGATTGCATTTCCCCACTCCTCGCTCGAAGCATCGCTCCCGACTACCACGCTACGTGACCCCCAAGCCGTCTCGTGAAAACCGCTAGCTTTGACGACGAGTTCGCGTTCCTTCTTTGATGCCTTTGCCAAGTCGCCCCACGAGCTCATTGGGGCACCACCAATGGCGGGGCCCGCCAGCACGGCACCCGGCGGCAGGTCCGCGGGGTCGAGAATCCAGGTCGGTGGTATGATCTTCCGTAAGAGTTTTAAGTCGGGCTTGGACAGATTTTCCCGCCAATAACCTTCTAGGCGATGATGCCAAAAGAGCCCGAGGGATAACTTCTCTTCCTGAAAGGTACGCATGGGTGGGCTGACTTTAACTAGACCTTGATCAACTGCAGAACAGATCTCCCGCATCACGGTAACTTCTTCGTGATCGAACAATTCCCAGAATCGATATATGACGTCTTGCTTCTCGCCATCGAAAAACACCCCTTCGGGTCGGGGTTTCAGTTGTTCCGGTCGGCCAACTTTCACCTTGTGTCCAAGTTCGCACAGGACTTCGGCCAACCACTCCATTTCAGGGCGATAATCGGCTGATTCCTCGCTAACCGTCAACAGGACCGAAGGATTGTCCGTATCGGGACACAACGAAGCGAGGCTTTCCATAAAAGATTCCGGTATGTCGTGAGAATCTTCACCAAGGTAAAGCTTTTCCAAAAAGGCAGTCAGCCCTATGCCTCCTGGAACAGAGTCCATTTCCGTGAGAGCAAAACCATCGGGAGTAACGATCAGATCCGGACGTAGAACGGGCGGAACAGAACCCTTTACGGCTTTTGCTGCACCATGATCGACAAGCCATTCGGGCTTACCTGCATCTAGGTATTCCGCTACCCATGGAGTCGTCAGGCTTCCATTACGCAAGATTCGCGAACCGGACCTTGATTTCAGATATAGGCGTTCGAGTGCTTGGTGAAAAGCCAGACAGGCTTGGCCGATCGAATGAAGTTCCTCCACCGTACCTTCGGGCAAGGGCCAAGGTTTCGGGGAAAGTCGCCAACTCTTCTCGGCAAAGAGAGGTCTTTCCAATGCCGATCTAAGAACGGGCAGGCTGAGAGGTAATGCAGACAATGTCGAAAGTCTCGTTAATTCAAAATCTAGATCGAAAGGTTCAATCGTCTACCTGAATATCCTTGTTGCGCTGCCTGGGACATCCGGCTCGCAACCAGCCGTTGACAAAAGGATCGAGCTCACCGTCCATGACGGCTTGTACTCCCGAGGTTTCCACCCCGGTTCTCAAATCCTTGACCATCTGGTAGGGCTGAAATACGTAACTGCG
>Ga0209667_1002873_pt1 | contig 10966 bp, 10 predicted proteins | sample SaaInlV_165m_DNA_2_FD_184682 | JGI IMG/M metagenome (GOLD analysis project Ga0209667, IMG submission 184682) | Marine microbial communities from expanding oxygen minimum zones in the Saanich Inlet - Saanich Inlet SI037_S3LV_125m_DNA (SPAdes)... | ecosystem: Environmental > Aquatic > Marine >... | reverse complement strand
GCAATGGGATTGAAATGTTTTCAGTTTCATCCTCTGCCGAAAGTTCCTTCTTGTAGAATTCTTTATTTCCAAGGGAAAGTGTGATTGTGGCGTCTCCCAGACTTCCGGGGACAGGGCTTAGGGACGTTCTTAAAACTCGACTGTCGCTTTGTCCTTTTGTCGGCAGCTTGTAGCGCAGAACCGTTTGTGGAAAAACCCTGACCGCGGAAAGACTCGGTTTGTCGGCTTTTCGGAAATCAAGATGTTCCACGCCGGGGTGTTTGCCTAATGGCCCCGACGTATCTACTTTCCTGTCTTGAAAATCATTCAACCATCGCGTCCGCTTATCGGACCGAATGAGGTAACGCAGTTTTTCCCATGGGATTCCCACGGTTTCCAACACTGGGTGCTCGAGTATGATTTTCTCGTCCTCAAGACCGACTTTTCCACGCAGGATGCTTCCGTCCACCAAACCGATTTCATCCATTGGTCCTTGGTCCCTCTGGATTGAAGATCCAGGGATTCTATATTCAATCAAGCCCGTACGCGGCAAGGGGATGATTCCTAATGCGCAATCGATTGCGATATCGTCTTTTTTGATCCATGTAAGCTTGCCCGGTAGAGGTCGACCGCTGATGCGGTAGAGGACACCGGGTCTGGAAGTTCCCAACCGTTCGGGTTTCGATGAGAACTCAAGTGATACAACTGAAGACAGGTCGACTGTTCGTTCACCGAACGGATCTCCCCTCAGGGCCAGTTTATCGTTGGTGAGAGTTAGTATTTCAATCTGCCAAATTTCCCCATTGCGAAAGTGAACAGCATGAGGATAATCGTTTTTTATCGCCCTAGTTTTGCGAGAGATACTCTTTATTTCGTCCGTGTCTACGGGATTTCGATTGAGGAGTAACTTAGCATTTTTCCAATGCAGTTCCCCCGATTGTCGTCCGGTTTGCGTCCAGATTGTGTCTGCCTTTGGAATCGTTATGTCGTTGGTGAGGCGAGATCCGGAGTCGTCGTCGGTTTGGATCAAGTCGTCGATGCAAATATGTCCCCATGGTCCGGTTTCTTGGTCAATGACTTGAATTCGTGCTTCTTTTCCTTTGAATGCAGTAACTCCGAAGGCGACTTTTTGAAGTAAGTTTGAATTGTTGCCAGTTGCGGAGCGAACCACTTTGTCGTCTATAATAAGGTTTATGCAGGTTCGACCTGAGTTTCTGCCACCCGAAATCATGAACATGATGAAGTTGCGCTCTACCTTGAAAATAGGGGAGGTGGCTTGCCCCGTTTCTCCGTCGACGTTTCTGCCGTCACGACCCCAGCTTTTCAACAAGGCGTATCCTCGATGTCCCCGAGTTCTAAGAATACCTCGATCGAAGCGTCCGGGATGCCAATAATCTCCCGACCCATATCCAGTGAAAGCGGAACCCTCGAAAGTCCAGTCTCCGTGTTTTTTCTCGAAATCTTCAATGACCAAGTCTTCCGCTGCCTGAGTTGCCATTGCGGTAAGTCCCAGCGATAGGAAAATATTCAAAACAAAGAATTTCATCTTACCTTTGCCGCTGCGGTTCTCTGAAGGAGATAGCTAGATATAACCGATTCGATTGGTTCCGCAGTGTTGACCAAGACGTAATCGGCTTGGCTCTTTATACATGCACCACGCACCTTGCCGATGAATACTTCAAGTTCCTTTAAATATGCTTCCCGAACACGAGCTGGCTGAGTGATCAACTCACCATCGTTTTCCAAACCCTCAAAACGCCATACGCCGTTCAATGGAAATTCGATTTCATGAGGGTCAAGAATATGGAATACGGTGACGTTATGGCCACGAAATCGGAGGTGATTGATGCCTTTGATGAATTCGTCGGTGTTGTCCAATAGGTCCGAAAACACCATCACCATCCCTCGCCGCTTCATTCTGCCGGCGAACTCGTGCAGGATGTTGGCGACGTTTGTGCGAGGTTGTGGTTCGACATTTTCCATTTCTCGGGAAATGTCGGCGAGAATTCCCAAAGTGCTCTTCGGTTCAATATACTGCTGCAATTCTCCATCGAAGATACCAACCCCGGCGGAATCGCGTTGATCGACGATCAGGTAGGCGAGGCTTGCCGCCATGTATTTAGCGTACTCAAGTTTGGTGATATTCCCCGAGCCAAAGGTCATCGACGAACTCGCATCTAGCAATAAATTAGCTAAGAAATTAGTCTCGGCGTCGAATAACTTTACGAAGTAGCGTTGGCTTCGAGCATAAAGCTTCCAGTCGATGTTGCGAATCTCGTCTCCGGGTACGTACTGACGATAAGCAGAGAACTCCGTGCTGATTCCCCTTGCCGGACTTCGATGCATCCCTATGCGGATGCCCTCGACGACTTGTCGAGTGACAACGTCGAGAGGACCGATCTTACTCAGCGTATCAGGATCGAGATATTTCGCTTTTTGCATAGAGCTTCAGTTGACTTCCGGCCTTTGCTGTTTTTTAGCAATTAGTCGTTACCGACAGGTAGAGAATGTTGAAGTCAGGCGCTCTTGGCTTGATACATTTTCTCGTCGGAAGGAATTTCTTCGAGCAATTTCCTAACGACGTCGTCCGTTTTCACGCCTTCCGATTGAGCCGCAAAATTCAGGCCCATGCGATGGCGCATCACCGGCAGCGCCAGAGTTTGTATGTCATCGATGGCTACGTTGAAACGGCCTTGCAGAATAGCTCTGGCTTTACCGGCCATGATCAAGTTGAGGCAAGCTCGTGGTCCGGTGCCGAATGACACCCAGTCGTTGATGAACTCCGGGGCGCCTTCTTGGCCGGGGCGTGTTGCCCGCACCAGTTTCGCTGCGTAGTTGTAAATGTGATCAGCCACCGGAACCCGAAGTACGAGATCTTGCAGGGCGAGTATTTCCTTCTTTGTTAGTACGGACTTTGGTTCCGTTGTGGAACCGCTGGTGACTTGTCTCATAATGCCGATTTCTTCCTCTTCGGTGGGATACTCGACGTGAATCTTGAACATGAAACGATCGAGCTGAGCTTCGGGTAGGGGATAGGTGCCTTCTTGCTCAAGAGGATTTTGGGTCGCCAAGACGAAGAATGGCGGGTCCAACTTAAAGTCTTCTCCGCCGGCAGAGATCATTTTCTCCTGCATAGCTTCCAAAAGGGAGGCTTGCGTCTTGGGTGGCGTCCGGTTGATTTCGTCCGCCAAGATCATGTTCGCAAAAATCGGGCCCTTGTTGAAAGTGAATTTGCGTTGACCCGTTTCCGGATCGTCTTGCAAGACTTCGGCTCCGGTTATGTCAGATGGCATCAAGTCCGGAGTGAACTGGATGCGACGGAATGAAAGCGACAGGCATTTCGCAATCGAACTTACCAAGAGTGTCTTGGCAAGGCCGGGAACTCCTTCAAGCAATCCATGTCCACGAGCGAAGATCGATATCATCACTTGGTCGATGACGTCGTCCATCCCGACAATCGAGTGGCGAAGTTCGGAGAGGATTTGCTCACGTGCCTCGCGAAGTTTCTCAACTGCTTTTACGTCGTCGATGTCCGTTACCTTTTTGGAAGGGTTTTTTCTTTTCCTTGTGGTGGTTTTCTTTGCTTCTGCCATTTTATTTTCCTTTCACTACCATCGTTTTTGATGGTTTCGAAACTATGCGGTTAAATTCGCTTTTGAGTAATGAATTTTGAGAACGTGTAATAAATAAATATTTCTGTAAAGCCATGAATTTGATTTTAAGGTTTTTAAGTTAGTCAGACGTTTAACATATATTCCGCAGTCGTCCGTTTTTTTCAGCGAGAGCATTCTTTACTGGGGCGCTCACCTTGAACCATTTCGCATAACAATGCCTCAAGTCTCTACTCACAGGTATTCTCATCCTGTCATTTGAGCTTAACTTCTCTAGTCCATTTTTTGTGCATCTCGAGAAGACGGACAACCAGTTCCGGATTTTCTTTGACATAGTTTCTGCGCTCAGGTTGTTCATCATTCAAATTACCAAGAAAGGAAGGTTTGGTCCCCCGTCCGATCAACTTCCATTCTCCTTTTCGCACCGCCCATTGGGTATGCCATTGGAAGTGCAGAACGTCTCCGTAACCCGGTTCGGCTTTCGCGGAGCGGATGAGAGGAAGAACGCTGTGCCCATCGAGTTTGGGGTCGTCCTTCTTGCGTTCGATCCCGCACAACTCCATCACCGTAGGCAACCAGTCCATGGAGGTGACCACCTGATCGCGCGTCTCACCCTGCGGAAGTTTGGCTGGAAAACTGATAACCGCCGGTACGCGGATTCCACCCTCCAGGAAAGTTCCCTTTTGCCCCTTCCATTTTCCGGTATATCCTCCTCCACTGGCACCGTAAAAGTGTCCCTTCGGGTGTCCGCTCTTGTGGTTTTCCACGCGAATACGGTTACCGGTTTCCTCGGAATGCCCGTTATCACTCATGTAAATGAAAAGGGTATCCTTGCTAAGCCCGAGTTCTTCGATTTTGTCCACCACCCGGCCGATGTAGTGATCGGTCGCATGCATGATGGTGGCGTAGGATTTCCTGGCCGGGTCCTTCATGTCCTTGAACGGTTCGGCGAATTTCTTCGGAGCCTGTTCGGGGTAGTGTGGGATGTTCAAGGGAAAATAAAGAAAGAAGGGCTTCTCCTTGCTCTCTTCGATGAAGTCGAGAGAACGCTCGGTCATGAGCTCGGGAAAGTACTTGCCTGGGGCCTTCACCGGGGTGGTCCCCTCGTACAGGTCGTGAAAGCCCGTACCGTGAAGAAAGTAGTGGTTGTAGTTGTCGATAAACCCGTCCCGGATCCCGAAGAATTCGTCGAAGCCTTGCTTTTTCGGTCCGTAATCCCGATGAGCCCCGAGATGCCATTTGCCAAAGAGCGCTGTGCGGTACCCTGCCCTTTTCAAGATCTCCGCCATGGTTACTTCTTCCAAAGCCATGTTAATTCCCTTTGCCGAATTCATATCCCCCTGAGTCCAATGGTTCACGCCGCTGCGTTGGGGATGCCGACCGGTCATCAGAGCGGCCCGGGCAGGACAGCAAACAGTGTGCGCATAAGCCTGGGTAAAACGTACCCCGGTCTTGGCAAGCTTGTCGATATTGGGGGTCAGCAGGTCATCCGATCCGAAGCATCCGGCATCGAGCGTGCCTTGATCATCAGTAAAGAAAACGACCACGTTGGGCTTGGCCTGCAGAACAAATGACGCCAAGCATCCGCAAAGCAAGATGAAGAGAAAGTGAAGTGTCTGATATCTCATTGGATTTTACTCAGGGCTTTTTGGTAACGGGCGGTTTCGTGGTCCTTGGTCTTTTTCATGACCTTCAGAAGTTCCTGACCGTAACGGGTAACGAACTTGGCATGTTCCTCGTCATCGATGAGGTTTTTCAAGGCATCGGGGTCTTTCCCGTAATCATAGAATTCGAAAGGCACCCGATAGAGGTAGTGCTTGACCCGCTTGGCCAGAGCGGGATCGTTCTGGGCAGCCTTGGTCATCGCTTTCCACGTCAGCCCGCTCATCGATTCGTTTTTGAAGGTGGTTTCGCCATCGTGCCAACCATTCCAGATCAACCCGTAACGCTTACCCTGCAAGGAACGCATGGCATAGGAGCGGCCCGAGGCAATAGTGTTGATATGGGTATAGACGAATTCCCTGCCCTTTTGCTTCTTTCCCTTCAATACGGGAAGGAAGGAACGACCGTCCATGCCCTTCATCGGAGTAAGACCGAGAGCATCGAGAATGGTCGGGGCGAAATCAACCCCGGCAACCGAATGATCCGTCTCATGGGTGCCCAGCTTGACCGTACCTGGCCACCGAACGATCCAGGGGGTGATGGTGGAATGCCTCCAAACGTTGGTCTTGGCAAAGGGAACCGGTATACCGTGGTCGGACTTGAGCATGACCAAGGTATTCTTGGCAAAGCCGGCTTTCTCCAGCTCAACAAGCACTCGGCCCACCACGTCGTCGGCCCTGCTTACGGAACTGTAGTACTGGGCGATCTCTTCGCGGATGGGGGGCAAGTCGGGCAGGAACCCGGGGATGACGATTTCATCGGGTTGGTAGATGCGGGAAGGGGCCGGATAGTCACCACGGGTACGCTTCCTCTTTTTATTGTCATTTTTGTCCGGTTCCAGGGCATCTCCAGGTGCAACCCGTTTTTCCGCCAGCTTACGGTTATCGAAGGGACGGTGCGGGTCATGGGCATTGACCATGAGGAAAAAGGGTTTGTCCGCTTTCTTGACCTGTCCGAGAAATTCGGCGGTGAATTTGCCGTACAGTTCCTGGCTGCGCCCGTTGGCCATCTCGGAACGGTCCCGACGGTAACCGAATGCTTTCTGGCGGGAGGGCACGACATGCTCGGTCTTGCCCAGTATGCCGGTCATGAACCCATTTTCGAGCAAGGTTTCGGGCAAGGTCGGAACACCCGGCTTGATCTTGGTGAAGCCGAGAGCACCGCTGTTGTGAGGATACCTGCCTGTCATCCAGACCGCCCGGGTGGGCATGCAAATGGCAATGGATACGTGGCCGTGCTCGAAGCGCAGACCCTGACCGGCGAGCTTGTCGATGTTCGGGGTCGTCCCCTTGACCTTCGAACCATAGACCCCGACGGAGTCGCGGTTCATGTCGTCCAGAGTAATGAACATGACGTTGAGTTTTGACTCGGCGGATGCTCTAAGGCAGACACATGTGCAAGTCAGAAGGGTAAGTAGCAGGGGTTTCACGCTCCCCACCAAAACGGGAAAAAGTTCCCCGATCAAGAAAACTTATTACAGACGAGGAGAATTCTCAGGCGAGCAACTCGGGCAGAATGCCGGTCGAACTTCCGAGGGAATCAACTTGCACCCTGGTCTGCCGGAGCAGGGTTACCCAGAGGTTGCCCAACGGGGTGTCCTCTTCGGGCAAAACGATGCTGTGACCTAGCTTCAGCCTTCCTCCGCCCCCGACCACAAAGGCGGGAACGTCCTTGATCATGTGCCCATGGCGCAAGTTCGTACCCCAGCTTAGCAAGGTATGATCAAAGAGACTGGAACCATCGGCTTCTTTGGTCCGCTTTAGAATATCGATGAACTTGCCCAGCATCTCGGTGCATTTCTTGTCCCGCAAGCGGTTGGCATCCGTACGGGTCGGAGATCCGCCGTAATGACTGAGGGCGTGGGGATCGTAGTTCATTCCCATGCTCTTGATCACCGAAGCCACGGGCTGGCGGTAAGAGACCACCGAGGCCTGTTGCGTCTGCAAAGCGAGGGCGATCAATTCGTAAGTGAGAAGAATCTCCGCCTCCCCCTCAATCCCTTCGCCGGGTGCCTTGCGGTCCGTCTTGGGTTTGGGCTTCTCCGCTCATTGGGCCTCCTTCACCAGCCCCAGTTCGACTTCGCGAATGGATTGAAAGTATTCGTCCAGCTTGTCCCGGTCGAGCGAGCTGACTTTTCCGTTGAGGGACTTCGCATAGGACAGCACCACGTCGAGGATGCTCTTCTTCTTATTAAACCTGGCCTCCCGTGCCCACCGGCATTCTCTTCCTTGCTCGCCAAAACGAGAGAGTCGTACCGCTGATTCTTGCCCAGTTGCTTACCCGCCAGAAGGTCGCAGGAGGTTGAATTGTGAAAGCGCTTGCCGGGCGTGCCCGTGACATTGGCGCAAGTCAGGTAGGAGGTACTGCCTCCATGCGGATCGGTCGCTCCGGCATTGGTCAGGTTCTTGATGATGCTGAAGTCCTTCTTGTGACGCTCCAATGGCGAAAGTCCCTCGGTCAGCTCATCCAATGCGCCCGCTTCGGTGGGATAAAAAGTCTTTTAGGTGAAACCGTAACCGACCCCGCAAAAGATCATCCGCGTGGGAGGCTTGGCCAAAGCCGGGGACGCGGACAGAGGGTTCATGCTCTCGAGCCAGGGCAAGGCAAGCAAGGCACTTCCGGAAGCCAGAAAGTTTCGTCGATTCATGGAGGATGAAGGTTTCATCTTGGTCATAAAAGTATCCTAGATTTTGTTTTTTACCCAGCGGAATCCAAAGAGCGGTCTATGCATGATCAGTCTTTTGGCTTGTATCCATGCCACACCCATTCGATGGCATGGGGGAGGAATTGAATCTTGGCATTGCCGATCCCGTGACCGGAATTTTGGCAAAAAAGATATTGGTACTCATAACCTTTCGCTTCGAGAACCTTGGCCATCCGGTGGTTGGCTTCCACCCAGTCATGCATACCGTCGCGCATGACGTTTGGGTTGAGAAGGTCATAATCCCCCACCGCAAGAAAGAGCCGGATGGGTTTCTTCGGAGAGTTCTGAATCAGTTTGTCGTGAAAGTCCCAAGCGCCGCCCGGAGTTTTCGGATCGAAGGGCCACTGCTGGTTCACGAAGGTGCCCGAAGTGGTTAGGACCCGACGGTAAAGATCGGTCCGGTACCAAGCCATGATGAGAGCGGCGGAACCGCCCGAACTGCTTCCCATCACCGCCCGTCCGTCGGGATCCTTGGTGAGCTTAACCCCGCAGTTTTTTTCCACCCGGGGTAGAACTTCCGCTTCGATATACTCGGCGAAAAGGCCGGACATGGTATCGTATTCCTTGCCCCGCTCATGCCCTTGAGCATCTCCTCCCCCATTTGCTATCTGGATTACGATCATCGGCGGAACGCGCTTTTGGGCGATCAGGTTGTCCAGCATGTTGGGAATCACCTGGTTGGGTTTTCCCTTCGGACCGTCGTGACAAACCATAAAGGGAGCCGGGCTTCCCTTCTTGTATTGAGAAGGAACGTACACGGTGATCTGCCGGACGTAATCGATCTCGTGGGTCTCGACGATCAAGGTCTTGGGATTCTTCGGATCGACCTTGCCGAATACCTTGCGGGCGATCCCGGGGTTGAGCAACTTGGTGTTTTTCGAATCAATCGTGAATTGCCGGATTTCCCCCCTCGGTGAATCCTTGGGAATCCTCCGCTCGGGAGCCGGCTGGTAGTCCGGTCCGATCAGGAAGTTTCCGACCGCATCGACCGGCGGATTGACTCCCGGTTTGTCATCCAGACGGATGAACTTCGGAGCGCCGGGAGCATCGAAAGGCCTAACTGGTGGCTTGGGGCGCTTGGCCTGCAGAACAGAAGTAGCGACTAAGGTAACAAGGGTAACGAGGAAGAATGCAGTGGAGGTTTTCATTTGGTTTGGAAAAGTTCGCTTTGGACAAGGTTGTGGATAAGGGAAAGGGCACGCATGTCTTCGGTCATCAACTGCCGGGTCAAGGCATCAAAATCGTACCCGTCGGTTGAGCCTTCTCATCGCTACTTCCCGACCTTGATCCGAAAATTGTCTTCTCGCATCCTTGAGCTTGTCGGCCAGCTCGGCCAGATAACCGGTCAGTTCCTTTTTGCTCGGTTGCTCTTCATCCTCTGGGGGCATGTCCCCGGCATTGAGCGTATCAAGTACGTCCTGCCAATGGGCGGCGATGGAATCGTTGGATAACTCCAGAGGCAATTCATCCAACCGGAGCTTGCCCTTTTGTTTTTCCGGGCCATGGCAACGATAGCAGTTTTCGGCGAGGAATGGTTTTATCGTTTTTTCAGGCAGGGAAATGAACTCTTGGGCATTCAGCACAAGCGGCAGGAATGTCAGCAGACCAATTAATCCTTTCAGGCGTTTCGGCATAGGGGACGAAGGTATCGCAACCCCCTTATCCATGCAATTCCAGATCGCGCCTAAAGTGGCGGTTGTTCCACGCCAATTTGCTCAAAGATGCCACGGGGAGCTCCACCGGGTATGGGGTCAGGCCGAATTTCCGTAAGACCTTCCGAACCGATTCGGTAGAAGAAACTTTGTTCTGGAATGACGACGGTTTTTCTCGTTGCCGGCACGGCATCAAACCCAGGGAAAGCTAGCATGGCATTGTGGGTCCCACCCTGCCGCCAGAGAATGGAGTAGGAACCGTCGTTCTCCCGAACTGGATCGTCATGGTCGTAATTCCAATCGGGGAACCCCGCATACAAGGCAGTCAGGAACTCTAGTATTGCGGGTTTGGTCATGGTCTTTACGGAAGTGACGAACTTTACGTTTTCAGAAAGGGATTCGCCTATGATTGCAATGTCGTGAGACTTGAGGCCCTCCATATAGGAAGCCAAGGCTTCATTCTCGTGGAAATTTTCCTGAAATGACATCAGTGGCAGATGTTTTCCTATAGATACACTGTGAGCGAAATTTTCGCAGTTACCGAATGCCTAAATCAGTTTTGAAAATCCGGATTGGATTCCATTTTCTCCGCTCCTACTGATTCGCGCCAATCGTTCATTTCTTTTTGAAGCTCCGCCAGTTTTTCCTGTTCAACATCCGCGAGGTTTTTGATTTCTCCCAAATCGGTTTTGAGGTTGTAGAGTTCAATGCTTTTGGGGTCGAATGCCTCAATCATTTTCCAGTCTCCTTTTCTGAGCACGGAGGACGGTACGGCGGATGGATGGCTGTTGTAATGGGGGTAGTGCCAATGAAGAGCTTTTCGGTCCCAATGATCTTCACCTTTTAGGATTGGAGTCAGATCGATGCCGTCACGATGTTGGGCGGGGTGCATAGGCAAGCCTGCTGCGGTTAGGCAAGTTGGATAAAGATCCATGCTGATGACGGGGGTATTTTTCACTTTGCCGGATTGGGCAACGCCGGGCCATCGCATGATGAGGGGAACCCTTATGCCTCCCTCGTAATAAGATCCTTTGTTCCCTCGTAGTGGGGTATGATTGGTGGCTCCGGCAAAACCTCCGTTGTCGGAAGTGAAAATAACGAGGGTATCCTCATCTAGTTTTAACGCCTTCAGTTCTTCCATTACGCGTCCCACGCTTTGGTCTACGCTTTCCACCATCGCTGCGTAAACTGGGTTGCCCTGGCGTTTTTCCTTTGGAACGGATTTGTATTTTTCGACCATTGCCTTCTTGGCCTGCAATGGCGTGTGTACCGCATAATGGGAGAAGTAGAGCAAGAACGGTCTCCGCTGATTTTCTCTGACGAATGTTGCGGCCTCGTCGGTCAATCGATCGGTCAGG
>Ga0209667_1002867_pt1 | contig 10976 bp, 10 predicted proteins | sample SaaInlV_165m_DNA_2_FD_184682 | JGI IMG/M metagenome (GOLD analysis project Ga0209667, IMG submission 184682) | Marine microbial communities from expanding oxygen minimum zones in the Saanich Inlet - Saanich Inlet SI037_S3LV_125m_DNA (SPAdes)... | ecosystem: Environmental > Aquatic > Marine >... | reverse complement strand
CGGAGCTTTTGGGGCTACCATGAATACATTTATTCCAGTATCTGGGTCAATTTGCTTGTAATGAATATTAAAACCATGTCCAAAAGCTATGTATTTACCTGGCGTAAGATTGTCTTTGATTGATTCTTCGAAAATACCCTTTTGACTTGTATCAGGAGCTAAGATCATTATGATATCAGATTTCTTAACTAACTCTGAAACTTCAACTACGTCTAATCCTGCAGCAACTGCTTTGCCCCAACTCTCTCCATCTTTTCTCAAGCCAACTGAAACATTAATTCCAGAATCTCTTAGATTTAACGCATGAGCATGTCCCTGGCTACCAAAGCCAACTATACCAACGTGCTTATCTTTAATTAGTTCAAGGTTACAATCATTGTCATAATATACTTTCATTTCTAATCTCCATTATTTTTTTTCTCTAGAAACTGAAACTAGACCAGTTCTAGTAACTCCCTTTAATCCTAAGGGTCTCAAAATTTCAACAAAAGCTTCAAGCTTATCTTTTGTTCCTGTAAGCTCCAGGGCAAATGATTTTGGTCCAACGTCTATTACCTTTGAACGAAAAATATCAGCAATCCTAAGAACTTCAGGTCTGGTACTCTTTGTCGGGACAACTCTAGCAATTAATAGTTCTCTTTGAATACTTTCGGAAGTCGATAAATCTTCAACTTTAAGAACATTAATCATATTATCAAACCTCTTTATGATTTGATCAATAATCCAGTCTTCACCAGAAGTGACTAAAGTCAATCTTGAGTAAGAAGGATTCTCAGTCTCTGCAACACACAAACTTTCTATATTAAAACCTCTAGCAGTAAAAAGTCCTGAAACTCTAGCTAAAACACCGGGTTCGTTATCAACTAAAATCGATATAATATGACGCAAAATACTTCCTCCTTTTAAAGAAAATTATAATAAACTATTTTAAAAGTATTTCTATTCTTTAAAAGCTATATTCTTACTTCAATTAACACTACGCCCTTGCGGTTCAATGACTTAGACAGATTGCTCTTAAGGCTGGCATCCATATTAAACTGAAATGATTTAGCTCCAAAAGACTCGCCAATTGATTTAAAGTTAGGTCCCTTATATTTTGCTTTTTTATCTGAGAATCTCTCATTTAAAACTATAATTGTTAAATCCAGTTTTTGCTCTAACGCAACGATAATCTCTTGCATATTAAATTGGAAATTATTGCCAGAAGAGATACTAATAACTTTAGAGTTTGGTCTAGAGAATTTAGCTCCGATAGCAGCGGGAAAACCATACCCAGGAGTCCCATTCCCTCCAGAAAGTATATTATTCTTATAATTGTTAAATTTAATAAATTTCTGAAGGTTTACATCTTCATAACTAAAGTCTGAGCAAACTACAGCTTCACCTTTTAATAATTCTGACAGCATTGTGAAAATAGCTGCCTTCTTATTATTAGATATTACTTTTTTATTATTTAACAAATTCTTACTTGATAATTTAGAGAGATACTCTTTTTCCCATACAAACTCTAAAGGCTCTAGCTCATCTTTTGTTTTTTCAAAAAAAGATGTAGAACTACAATAAATATTTAAATTGCTCTTAACAGTAGGGTTCATCATTGCTTTATCGATATCTACTATAGTTAATTTCTTATTTTTAAGCACAGCTTTAGGAATAATTTTATTTAAATCACATCCTACTACTATTATATTGTCAGATTGTTCAATCAGCTCATATGAAACGGAGGTAATATCATTTTCAAGCATGCCAAAATAATAATCACTATCTTCCACTAAACCCAAGGCCATAACAGATGTTAATGTAGGGATTTTAAACCTTCTGATAAAAGCTTTAATGTTCTTTATATTCTCATCTTCGCAACTTCCTCTACCCAGAATTAACAAAGGCTTCTTCGACTTTGAAAGCCTTGCTTTCAATGAATTAAGATCTCTCTTAATTAGAGTTGGGTTCTCATCGTAGCTAGAAAGCTTAATTTTGTTTGGAATCTTAAAGTCGCTTTCGCCTAATATAACATCTTTAGGCATGTCTACTAAAACAGGACCTTTTCTCCCTGTTGTGGAAATATATAAAGCTTCTGCCATTGCTTTTGGAAGATCTTTTGTCTTTCTAACCAAAGTATTATGTTTTGTACAAGATCTAGTAATGCCAATATGGTCGGCCTCTTGAAAAGCATCGCTACCTAAGAAAGGAGTAGGTACCTGCCCTGTAAAAATAAGCACAGGTACAGAATCCATATAAGCTGTGGAAATACCAGTTACAGTGTTCGTGGCTGCGGGACCTGAGGTGCAAAGTATTATCCCTGGTAAACCACTTGCTCTTGAAAAACCATCCGCCATATGTGTTGCTGCCTGCTCATGTCGAGTAAGAATATGTTTAACTTTTGATGCATATGAGGGCATAACATCATAAATCTTAAGCACGTAGCCCCCAGGTAGACCAAAGATAATTCTTATTCCCAAGTTATACAAGGATTCAAAAAAAAGTTCAGCACCTATGAATCTTTTCATTGCGAATATTATATATTAGTTTTTTATTTTAACTAACAAAAGAAAAACTATTAAATGGCTCAAGAGGGTGGTTTTTAAAAATGAATTTTGCATCAAAGTTCATATCCACCTTAGAAAGTGCAGATGAGTCAACAAAGAACTCTGTGTCAACTATATAGGGTGCATCTTTAGATTTGTAAGATAAAGATTGAATTTTACTAGCTCCAGTCCCGACTACGTAAGAATCTTTAACATTAATATCTAGTATATCTTTAGAGTGTATTCTAAAGTCATAGTCTAATAAGGAAACTTTATTAGAGCTATTGCAAAACTTTGCATAAGCATAATAGTCATTTCTAAGATTGAAAATTGTGACTAAATCTTTAACTCCAGCATCATAGGAAAAGGCATAAAGCAAGAAAGAGGAGACGCCAAAAGTTGGAATATTTTTAAATGAGCCAAAAATGTTAGCAATTGAGATTCCTACCCTTAATGATGAAAGGTTGCCTGGTCCAACATTTACTCTTATTTCATCAATCTCACTAATTTGAATCGAATTTTTCTCCATAATGTCTACAATTAAAGGTACTAAAACTTCGCAATGATTGGGTCTTTGTGGATTGATATTTAAAATTGACTCAATTTTTTTCTTTGAAGACAAAGAGATACTTGTTAAATTGTGAGACGTCTCAATGTTTAAAACCATTTATTTTTTATTTTTTTGAACTCATAGAAGCGGCGACTTCTTCTTCTAACTTATTTCCTAGATCTATATTTGATTGCAAAAACTTCTGGGCATTGTCCTTTCCTTGACCAATTCTTTCTCCAGAATACGAGAACCAAGCACCCGCCTTCTCAACCAGCCCAAACTCCACGCCTAAATCTATTAACTCTCCGAATTTAGATATACCTTTACCAAAAATTATATCCATTTCTGCTTCCCGAAAAGGTGGAGCTACTTTATTCTTAACAACTTTAACTCTGACTCTATTTCCAATAACATTATCAGATGTTTTAAGCGAAGATATTCTTCTAACATCAAGCCTTACCGAACAATAGAACTTTAATGCGTTTCCACCTGATGTTGTTTCTGGGCTCATATAAGCAGGTACACCAATTTTATGTCTTATTTGATTTATAAATATCACTGTTGTTTTTGACTTAGAAACAGTTGCTGTTATTTTCCTTAAAGCTTGCGACATTAGTCTAGCTTGAAGTCCAACATGAGTATCGCCCATTTCACCATCTAATTCTGCTTTTGGTGTAAGAGCTGCAACTGAGTCAATTACAATCATATCAACAGCAGAGCTTCTTATAAGTTGGTCAACTATTTCCATAGCCTGTTCGCCATAATCTGGCTGTGAAATTAGGAGCTCCTCGTTAACAATTCCTAAACCTTTTGAATAAGTTGGATCAAATGCATGCTCAGCATCCACAAATGCAGTAATTCCCCCACTCCTCTGTGTTTCTGCTATTGCATGCAATGCTAAGGTTGTCTTGCCTGATGCTTCTGGTCCATATATCTCAATGACTCTTCCGCGTGGGAATCCGCCCACACCTAAAGCATGGTCCAAGGCAATTGAGCCACTTGAAACAGATTCCACATTTTTAACACTTGAATCATTATCAAGCCTCATAATTGAGCCTTTACCAAATTGCTTTTCTATTGTTGAAATTGTTGCATCTAAAGTTTTCTGTTTATTGTTTTTTGGTTCTTGATTTGAAGAATTTTTTTTACTTTCTACCAATAGGTTTCTCCTTCCTTAATGAATGAATATATTATACAAGATTTACTTTACTGTTCCTATATCATTAAGCAATAAGAAATCTTTTCCTAATCTTATTCAATGCTGCCAAACAAACCCGTAATTTAAAAGACTCTCTAGTGCCGGGAAAAAAATATTCCTTCACTTCTGTTTTATTTTTGTGAGTAATCCCAATGAACACAGTTCCAACAGGCTTATCAATAGTACCACCACTAGGTCCTGCAATACCTGATATTGCCACCGAAATGTCAGACTTGGCTAGCTTATAACAATTTTTACTCATCTCTAGAACAGTCTGCTTGCTTACTGCTCCATACTTAGTCAAAGTCTTCTTTTTAACATTTAACAAATCAACTTTAGCATTGTTTCCATATGTAACAAATCCATAATGAATACATTTAGATGAGCCAGGTATATCTGTCAGCATATTGCTTAACAATCCCCCCGTACACGACTCTGCAACTGAAACCTTCAACTTTCTTTTTAATAGGGATGATACCACCTCTTCTGCCATTGTTTTATCACTTTCAGAAAATATATTTTCTTTTAATTTCTTCCTAATTTTCTTTGTAATTATTAAGTTATCTCGTTTTGCAGATGAAAATTTAGAGGCCTTTGATATTAACCTTAAATGAATTTCAAAATTATATGGTCTAAATCCTACATATGTACTTTCTGATTTTATAGAAGCAATTTTCTCAGCAACTTCAGATTCTGATAATCCAAAAACTTTAAGAGTCCTAGAGAAAATAAATGAATTGCTCATTTTTTTCTCTTTATCCAAATCCGCAAAAAAAGAAATATCCACCATAGATTTAAACTCTCTTGGTACTCCTGGGAAAAAATAAAAACTTTTCTTATTGGACTTGAAATAAAACCCTGATGCAGTCCCATTATTATTGGCTATAATTTTAGCTCCTTCAGGAAAGAAGGCTTGTTTTTTGTTTACTTTACTATATCGAATTTTCCTCTTATTAAATCGTTCCTTAATCTCCATCTCAATAGAAGGATTAAATATTAGCTTTTTATTGAAGAAGTTGGCTGCTGACTCTCGGGTTAAATCATCATCTGTTGGACCTAATCCACCTGTAACTAGAATAAAATCAGACCTTAAACTAGCTATTTTTAAAGCTGAAACTATATCTGACTCTGAATCACCTATGCTCTGATGGTATGCAACTTTAAAACCTTTTGCAAAAACTTCTCTAGCAAACCAAAAAAAATTGTTATCTTGAGTAACTCCAGAAAGCAATTCCTCGCCCGTAGTTATAATTTCAATAAGTTTCTCTTTCATATAATATTCTTATAATACCTTGAATATAAATAAGCAATACGTAAACTCTGTATAAAGAAATTAATTTTTTTAGGAGAAGTTATGAAAATAGATAATTGGTTAGAAGGTCATTGGGCTTTAATTTTGGGAGCATCAAGCGGGTTTGGTGCGGAGGTTTCAATTAAACTATCTGAGTATGGAGTTAACATAGTTGGAGTTCATTTAGACAGAAAAGGCACGATGAAGAATGTAGAAGAAATCGTATCAAAAGTTGAATCTAATGGGGTTAAAGCTAATTTCTTTAATATCAATGCTGCGGATGAAGAGAAAAGGAACAATGTCCTAGATGAGGTAAAAGAAACAATTGGAAATAATGAAAAAAAAATTAAAATACTTTTACACTCTCTTGCTTTTGGATCTTTAAAGCCATATTTAGACGAAGAGGATGATAAGAATGTTACTCAAAAAAATATGGAGATGACAATGGACGTAATGGCAAATTCAATTGTTTACTGGACACAAGGAGTGAACTCAAGGTCTCTTTTTAGTAAAAACGGAAGAATATATGGAATGACAAGTGCGGGCAGTAGAAAGATTTGGCCAACATATGGCCCAGTTTCTGCAGCAAAATCTGCCCTTGAGTCTCACATAAGACAAATGGCAGTTGAGCTGGCCCCCAAAGGTGTGACAGCAAATTCAATTTGTGCAGGTGTAACCCTTACCCCGGCATTAGACAAAATCCCTGGTAATAAAGAAATTGTTGATGCTGCGGCTAAGAATAATCCAAGCAATAGATTGACTCTAACTAAAGATGTTTCAGGAAGTATCATTGCCCTATCTCACCCTGGTGCAGACTGGATTACAGGAAATGTAATATGTGTTGATGGCGGAGAAGAATTAACTTAATGAGTGAGGAATTATACATATACAATTCTTTAACTAACAAGAAAGAGCTTTTTAAAGAAATTGAACCAGGCAAAATCGGGCTTTATGTTTGTGGGCCGACTGTTTATAGCAGTTCACACATGGGGCACGCTAGATCAGCTATAGTATTTGATTCAATTGTAAGATTTCTTAAATTTCTTAAATATGAAACTAAATATGTCAGGAACTTTACAGATATTGATGACAAGATAATTGCCAGAGCAAAAGAAGAAAACAAAAACCATGGGGATATTTCTAGCTTTTACAAGCAAGAGTATATTGAAGATATGAACAATCTGGGTTGTATGGAGCCTGATTTACAACCATGTGTATCCGAGAATATGAATGAAATAATAGCCCTAATTAGCAAAATAATAGACTCAGGCCACGCATATGTTAACGGTGGGGATGTTTATTTTGATGTTAAGAAATTTAGTGAATATGGAAAACTATCAAATCAAAGCATTGAAGCAATTACTTCAAATACAAGGCTTGAAATAAATCCTAATAAAAACGATGATCTTGACTTTGCACTTTGGAAGAAAGCTAAAGAAGATGAGCCTTCCTGGGATAGCCCGTGGGGAACTGGTAGGCCAGGATGGCATATTGAATGCTCTGCTATGAGTTGTAAGTATTTAGGTGAAACTTTTGATATTCATGGTGGTGGTCGAGATTTGATTTTTCCTCACCATGAAAATGAAGTTGCACAATCTGAATGTATAAGTAAAAAAAGTTTTGCGAATTACTGGATACACAATGGGCTCATAAACATAAATAAAGAGAAAATGTCTAAGTCTATCGGAAACATCATTAACATTAGAGAAGGACTAAAGTCGTGGGATAAAAATGTTATTAGAGTCTTATTCTTAACTCATCACTATAGATCTCCCGTGGATCTTTCTGAAGAGAAATTATTAGAAATAAAAAAGTTACTTTTAAAGATTAGTAAGAAAATTGACTCTAATCCAAAATCAGGAATTAAAAGCAACTTTAAAGAAATGTGGACGAATGCCATGCTCGATGATTTTAATACGGCTAAAGCTTTTGGTTACTATTTTAAATACATAAATGATGGGCTTCTTTCTAACGATGACATAAGCTCGATTGAAGAATTTGAAAATACTATGGGCATTAGTGATTGGAGAGACAAAATTAGCCAAGAAAGCGAAAATTTAAATTACTCATTGTCTAAAGACTCTGAATCAAAAATAAACCAAATAATCCTAGATAGGAATTTGGCTAGAAATGCAAAGGATTGGGATAAAGCAGATGAGTTAAGATTAAAAGCTGAAAAATTAGGAGTGAGGTTGCTTGATACAAAAGATGGAACATCCTGGGAAAGAAAAGACTAGACCCCTATTAACTCTTTAGCCTTTGCTAAGACAGGTGCTTGTGTTTCACCCCTACATCCAAACCAACAAGTAGTACAATCAGTCTTTGTGAAATAATCATTCTTATAGTCTGTATAATGACAAACTGCTGGCATTTCGGAGCAACGCTTAATATATCCATCGGGAGTAACAGTTAAAAAAGAATGTCCGGCATCACAAGAAGGTCCATGTCCTTTTTCAAAGAAAACTGGTATTTGCTTTAAGTAATATTCGCTAGAAACTATTGTGTCTTTCCAATGTTTTTTTAAAGATACTAACTCGCTTATTACTTCATTAATTCTTTGTGCTTCATCATTTATGAAGTGATCTTGATTATTTGCTTTCATAATAGAGTAAGAGCTAAAAGAAATATTAGCCCCCCACTCACGGGCCTTTTTAGCCATATCAACAATCTGATGAAGATTGTCGTCCATGATTATTGTGTTTATAGATATTGTTTTTTTAAGTTCAGTAGAAATAGTTGGAATCAATTCTGATACATGATCCCATAAACCATTTACACCTCTATTTTCTGAATGTCTATCTCCCAAAAAATCTAGAGATATAGCAATCTGGTCAATTCCTACATCGTATAAAGCTTTTGCCTTATCCAAGTCTAGCATGTCACCTTTCGTTATAATCCCGGTATAAATAAAGTAAGATGTTTTTTTAATCTGCTCTATAATTTCGACAATATCTTTTCTAAGCATAGGCTCGCCGCCTGTAACCATTACCACTAATGGGTTGATCTTTTTAATTAAATCAGAATAGTCATATAACCTTTCTTCATGTTGAGTTTGCCAATAATCACAAAAATCACATCTTGCATTACACTTCTTCGTAACTTCTAGATTTAAAAGTTTAGGAGAATTCTTAATCTTTATCTCAATTAATTTAGATAATCCTAACAGAGCAAAATTGAAAGAATCTAGAAAGGCTTTATTTCTATCAAGCATTTTTATTAAAAACGCTCCTTAAGGTTAGAGGCAACATGTTTTGATTGTAATTTAATCACTATTTATAGTCAATTAAGGAAAATGCTTAACTTGCAATAGGAGCAATCTCATTTGACTAAAACTATATGGAGCCGTCAACTATCCCCTTGAATGAGTATATAGTTCGTTTATGATTTTCAATATGAAGCTTGCAAATACAAAGGATATAAAGAAAATTGATTCTCTTGTTGAATCAAGATATGGGATTAGTGAAAATGTTAGAGTTGAACTTGCAGGGTTTAAGTCCTATGAAATAATTAAAAATAGGTACTCTACAAAAAAACCATTAATCGTTGTTGGAACTGGCAATAATGGAGCTGATGGTTTGGTCGCCGCAAGATTTCTAGCTTTAAATGGTTCAGATTGTAGAGTCGTTATAATAAAGACATCAAAAACCCCTACAAAACAATTTGCATCGAACCTAAAAATAATTAAAAAACTAAAAATCCAACACCAGAATAACTTTAATAAAATTAATTTAGAAACTCACGACTTAATAATTGATGCAATTTTTGGTGTTGGCTTAAATAGAGATATAAACACCTCCATTAAAAAGATAATTAAAGCAATGAATTTAAGTAAAGTTAAGATTTGTTCATTAGATTTACCATCTGGTATGAATGCAGACAATGGTCTTCCATATTCAGAGTGCATAAAAGCTGACGCTACAATTACTTATGATTTTATCAAACCTGGATTGGTTACAGATCCAGGGTGTAGAATGACGAAAAAACTTTTTCATGTGAGTTTATCAACACCAAATAATTTGTCTAATGGATTAGATATGTTCCTAGTTGACAATAAATTTTGTAACTCTCTAGTAAAAGATAGGAATATGAATTCAAACAAAGGAACATTTGGTCATGTTGTAATCATTGGTGGGTCTAAGAATATGTCTGGTGCAATTTTGCTATCTGGTTTAGCATCCTACAAGACAGGATGTGGCCTTGTCACACTTTGTGCACCAAAAAACATATCAAACGTTTTAAAGAAAAAGCTGCCAGAATCAATTATTATCGATGTTCCTGATTCGAAAGATAATACAACTATGGATGAAGAACTTTTTGCTAAGGAGATTAAGACTAGGCTAACTAAGAAACCCTCTGTAGTTGTAATAGGTCCAGGTTTAGGAAGCAGGAAAGGACTTTTGCGTATTGTTGAAGAAACAATTGCCTATTTTAAATGCCCTATCATAATAGATGCCGATGCTTTAAATCTAATCTCAAATAATCTTGGTTTATTGAGCAGATGTAAAAGCCAAGTAATCTTAACTCCCCATCCAGGCGAAATGTCTAGAATTTCTAAAATTAAGATAAGCGAAATTCAGAGAAATAGGCTAGCCATTGCAAAGAAAATATCAAAGAGAACTAAAACAATAACTGTACTAAAAGGATTTAGGACAGTTATTTCAGACTCAGGGAAAGAAACATTTATAAATAAATCAGGAAATCCTGGTATGGCTACAGGTGGCATGGGAGATGCACTCACAGGTATCATAGCTAGTTTTATAGCTCAAGGTTATACAGCAAAAGAGTCTGCTTTATTTGGAGTTTTTACCCATGGAAAAGCTGGAGATATAATTGCTGAAAAAACATCTAAAAGAGGAATATTAGCTTCTGATATAATCAAAATTATATCAAAAACTATTTTATCAATTGAGAAGAATAAAGAATCTTTTCTTGATACAGATGAAATTACTTATGTTTAAGGATTATATTAATAGTTCATTAGAAGAAACGAAGAAACTTGCACAACTAATTACTAAAAGAATATCGAATGGAAGCATTCTGCTTTTAAATGGAGATCTTGGTTCTGGTAAAACTCAGTTTGTTCGTTTTATAGCTGAGCATTTAGAAGTATTAGATATTGTTACAAGCCCTAGCTTCTTAATACTTAATAAATATTCAACTGAAAAAAATATGGACATGTTCCATTTTGACTTTTATAGAGTTAAGAATATTCAAGAGCTAGAAGATTTAGGATTCTTTGAAATCATAGAATCTAATGAGGGAATTGTTCTTATCGAATGGGCTGACCTTTATAGGAATTTGTTCGATGGAAAAGAAAAAAGAATAATTGATATTTATTTTAATTTTATAGAGGATAATATAAATCAAAGAGAGATTGTGGTTAAAGGAAATATATAAAGATGGATATAATAG
>Ga0209667_1002854_pt1 | contig 10999 bp, 10 predicted proteins | sample SaaInlV_165m_DNA_2_FD_184682 | JGI IMG/M metagenome (GOLD analysis project Ga0209667, IMG submission 184682) | Marine microbial communities from expanding oxygen minimum zones in the Saanich Inlet - Saanich Inlet SI037_S3LV_125m_DNA (SPAdes)... | ecosystem: Environmental > Aquatic > Marine >... | reverse complement strand
GCCAGCGTCGCTCTCGGTCTAAAATAAAATCTGTTTCTCGAAAGATTCCTTGATTACTAAGTAAAACGAAATCTTCATAAAGATACAAAGGTAGTTCTTCACCAGAAGGTAAAGTAAATTGTGCTACTTCGGTTTGACGGATTTCATCAAGGTTGGGTTGGAAAAAATCAAGGCCAAGTTCTGCTTTAATAGTTTCAGAAATATCAAAACCAGTTTCTAATCGAGATTTCATAATAGCCCACTCTTGTTCAATAATTTCATTCCAATAAGTAGGGTTAGAATTATACTCACTTCCAATTAACTGTTTCTTCTCGGTGCTAAAGCGTTCAAAACGGGCGGCTAAATATCCAGCCCAATAACTTTCAGCATCCATCAATCTAATTATGCTGCTGCACCTACTTAAGCGTTCTCATCATCACCATTTGTTCGCAATTCTGGGTCTCGGCGGTAGCGGTCTAACCAAAACTCGGCTAAAACTTCTCCAATGACTCCTGAGACTACACCAAGAATAGCACCAAAACTTACTAAAGCAATATCTTTACGAGATACTGAAAATGGCAGTTCTTTGGTTTCGGCTTCAAAATCTTTCAAAGATTTTTGGTCTGGGTGTGGTAGTTTAGTAATTCTTAGTGGTTGTGGTGCATAACGACGAGACTTTTCTCTGGCGGCACGCAAGGCTTGTGCCAATTGTCCATCTGAGTCTACATCTCCAAAAGTTTCGGAATCGAAAATCTCATAGGCTTCTGGTTCACCTGAAGTTAGTGGGCTGTATCTCCAAAGTGGACCACCCCAATCACCATTATCTTGAATAGTTCTTCGCCAATAACCCCAATTATTTCGCACCTCGTCGGCGGCTTCGTCTTCGTCATAGGCTTCTACTGGACCAATACCATAATAATGTAATACTGGCACACTAACTTCGTAGGTTCTTAATTCATCTTCTTCTTCTTCATCTTCGGCTCTCTTACGATGAGGCGGTAGGTGTGCATTCATGTGCCCATTTAATCCACGGAAACTATCAAAAGTTTTACCACAGATTTTACAGGAAACTGGAGATTCAAAAGTTTCTGCATTCAAACCCATTTTTTGATTAAAAGTGCAAATAATACAAATGCCTGTTTCGCCCGTAGGGTCTAATTGATGTGACCCTGCTTCGGACAACCCGCACCTCTTACAAATAGGAGATAAAGCATTAAAGGTTTCAGCAGACATCATATCATACCAATTGTGTTCTTCAATCAATTGTTGAACATCTTTTCGGGCGGATTTTAGAATAATAGGGTAGTGCCTTTCAAATACTTCCTCTAACTGCTCTCGCTGCTCGTCATCGTCTTGGTTGGTAATGGTATTCCACCAAGCCTCCACAGAGCCATTGGGCTTACCCTCAAAAGTCCAGATTTTAGTGAGGAGTTTATTCGGCGGATAAAGGTTAGCATGAAAGTAGTCCCAAGTCACTTCTTCTTCGGTTTGTTCTTCATGTTGCATCCATTGTTTCATAGATTTTTTAGGACTCCACGATTCGGCATCAAAAGTTTCTGCATTCATTGATGGGTCTGGAACACAATTACTAAGCCAAAATCCACCAGTATCCACAGTTTCACCATACAAGCAACTTTCATAATTGCCAATTTTACATTGGCGACACATCATTTCAAAATCTTCAGCATTCATAGCAGCAGACTTTTTCTTAGCCCAATTTACTCCAGAAGTTCCGCCCCATAGATTCCAAGCAATAGTTCCTGCTGTGGGTCCACCATCTGGCATCTTTTTACTGGGATTATTGTTTTTACGATGACGATTAAACGCTGACATTCGACGAACATCATGTTTTGAAACTTTTCCTGAAGCAATCTTTCTGGCACGTGTTACTCCAGAATCAATACCTTGCGATTTGGCTTCGGCAGGACTCAACCCTCCACGACCGTATTTCTTTCGTTGCTCTAATCCACGCTTGGCTGCGGATATTGCTGAAGCAGGAGGTTTGTAAGATTCGGCACCGAATCCTCGGTCAGTTCCTGAACCAACCACAAACCAACATTGAACCTTTCTTCGACCGCCCGGAACGTGTAAGTTTCGAGAATAAATCAAACCTTTGGATTCCATGTCTCTGAGAGTTTTTGAAACACCTGAACGAGTAATTCCCAGTAATTCACAAATGCCGCCCTCGGTGTTCTCAAACTTTCCATCGTATTTGCTGTTTTGTCGATTATTGTTTAACTGTTCTAAGATGAGTTCTTCCTTTTCAGTCTTGCGAGCCACATTTGATTCAGCATTCTTGCTCATGGCTCGGTCTAATTTTTCTAAAATCTCATCTTCAGTAATCAAACCCATTTTGAGAGCCGTCTGCAACTTCAAAAGTTTCTGTTGCTTTTCGCTGTCATCCATCATGTATTGAATTGCCATTACTCGGTCAGTAATCTTGTCAGTCTTGAGTCCTCGTGGTAACACAGAAACGGCTTCAAAACGTCTGGATTCACGAAGTTCTGGATAGTTCACACTACCCCAGAATCGTTCATGTGCTAACCGACCTCTTCGGGCGGTCATTAAGTCTCCACGACTGTCTTTTGGAATCCGACTCAAGGGTCCTGAATCCGCACTTTCTCGAATCTCTTCGGTTCGCTGCAACAGATTCTTACGCCAGTTTTGTGTTCGATGCACTCTTTTTGCACCATAAACTTTCTGGTCTCCGAGCCAATACTGAACTCGAATAGCATCCTTTCCACGGTCTCGACTAACAGCCCCAGTAACACTGGAATACACACGGATTTTACCATCGCCAACAGGCGTTTCATACACACGTTCCTTAACAGGTCTGCGGCCAAAACTACCTCGTTGGTCCACACTTAATTCTGTAAATCCCAATGCAGACATAAAATCAGACATCTCTGATTCTGTAATAGCCACATATCGACTCATGCGTATTGTTTGGTGGTTCGACTACTTAAAGCCTCACTTTGAATCGCAGCACTCTTCAATCAACCTACGGTTGAGGGGGGACAACCTTTCCCCGAATCCGTTACACAGATTCTCCCCTATCCGGAGGGTGTGTAGCCTAACGGCTACTCAACAAGTGTTACCAACGTTTTAACGGGCGTTCACTCTTTCATTTCTGAGAGTCGGTCGCTTAAAAGCAACAATGCCGAAGCCCAAAGGCCGACAAAAATACCGAGGTTCTCATCGTGAGCAAAGTAAATAGCAATACTTCCCAAAATAGAAGTGAGACTTGCACCAAATCCAATCTTTTTCCAATCCATTATTTCACCTCCAGTTTCAATTTCCGTTTAGAACATCCGACAAATGCTTGTTGTCGAGACCCTTTGTGAGTCGGTCAATCAACTGCAACTTGTTTCCAGACACAGGCAACCCTGCTGACTTGAGTAGTTCTTTGAGTTCTGCAACCTTGAGACCAGAAAGGCGGTCTTGCAGGTCATCCACAGCATCGGCTACATCGGCAACCACGTCGTCGGCCACTTCTTCAAGTGCTTCCGAAACGCTTTCTCCTTCTTCCAGAGCCTCCATGACTTCTTCCGAAGCCTCTTCGACAACATCTTCCACCGAACTTAGAACATCGGAGACCACTTCATCGAGTTCAATGTCCTTTCCTGTCAAGTCCTCGACAACATCTTCGAGTTTGTCTGCAATTTTGGCAACTGCGTTACCACGGTTCTTGAGCCACCAGCCACCAATTGCTGTAATAGCCAATCCTCCGAGTCCAATTAAAATCTGTGTTTGTTCATCCATTTTGTATCACCTGTTGTGTAACTACTCTATTCCGTAGCACCCATATAAACAATTACTTCATAAATCCAAAGATGTGAGCGATAACATCCACAGTCCAACCGTTTCCGATGGCTCGACGACGTTGAGTTTCAGCAATACCTTCCGTATATCCATCTGGCAAGGTTTGAAGTCGTTCACATTCCAGATTAGTGAAATCTCTCCAATCATCTTTGACTGGACTTCCGTAAGCATCTGGATACCTACCATGTGGCAAACGACTAACTACTGCATCCTTTGAAACTGTGGTCAAGCAAGGAACTTTCGTAGAATCCTTTCGCACTTGTAGGCATTGAGTAATTGGCACAGACTTGTCATAATCTTTACGAACTCCGTCGGCATTCAATCTTCGGCCAACTACATTGGCTGCATTTGGATAATCATCCGATTCCAGAATGTCTGAAAGTTTGATACCACGGTCTGCTGGAATCACTACGTCGGGAATGTTAGTCCAGTAATATCGCTTTCGATTTTGAGCCGATACCAGATTGGAGTTGATAAACACAGGCTCCACACCCAATGCTGCCGAGATAGCATCTCGCACATCATCACTCATTACCACATTTTCTAACAACCAATACTTAGGTTTGTAATGATTTACAATATCCAAAAACTCAAAGAACAATTTACTGCGTGGGTCATCAAAGTTTAATTGCCGACCTGCGGTTGAAAATCCTTGACACGGGCTTCCTCCAATAATCAAATCTAAGTTTTCAAGGTCCCAATCACGCCATTTGGTAATATCACCCAGTTGCACGGTGTCAGGCCAATTCTTTTGAGTAACTTTAATTGGATTCTTGTCAATTTCAGAGGCATAATACTGGTCGTGTTCAATACCTGCTCGTTCCAAAGCAACTTGTCCACAAGAAATACCGTCAAACAATCCGAGAACATTACGAAGTTTCATTCGGAGTCCTCCATGTTCCTAAAAATGTGGGAGATAACATCTACTGTCCATCCATTTCCGAGAGTTTTGTATCGTTGAGTATTTGATATGCCGTTGGTGTAATCGTCAGGTAATGTTTGAAGTCTTTCGCATTCCAATACCGTTAGTTTTCGTGAGTGCGTGTTGTCTATGCTGTCCCATTCATGTCGGTCATAACTTTGGCGACCACCTACTCGAAGGCACTTACTTTTAGGTCTAACCGTAATGCCCGCTTCCGCAGGGATTTCCAAAATAGACTCCAAATTGATACTTTGGTCTGCGGGAAGTTCTACATTAGGAATGTTAGTCCAGTAAAGCCTACGTCTGTTTTGTGCCGAAACTAAATTGGAGTTTATCATAATTGGTTCCACACCAAGTTCTTTCGATATAGCATCTTGAATATCTTGCCTCATTTTTACATTTTCCAATAGGAAATACTTCGGTTTAAAGTGTTGAACAATGGCTAAGAACTCAAAAAACAAACTGCTTCGGGGGTCATCAAAGTTTAATTGCTTACCTGCTAAAGAAAATCCTTGACACGGGCTTCCACCCATTACCAAATCTAAGTTCTCAATGTCCCACGATTTCCAATCAGTTACAGAACCCATTTGAACGGTATCAGGAAATTGCTTTTGTGTTACCTGCATAGCATACTTGTCTATTTCAGAAGCATGATATTTTTCGTATTCAATACCTGCACGCTGCAAAGCAACTTGCCCGCAAGAAATACCGTCGAACAATCCGAGAACATTACGAAGCCTCATGTTTTTGATTACACTCAAGCACCTATTTAAAGTTGTGGGCCTGAATCTTTAAGTATCAGAGTAACTACATTTTTATTATGAGGGATGAGTTTTACGAAGATTTGGACATCTTTTTCCAAGAAGTTTTTTCAACTGACCCTCCTGCTTTGTCTCCAGAATATCCGTTTGCTGAAGTGAAAGTTTGGCAACAACTTGACCAAGAATATCCCGGTGCGGTGGACCTTCAAAATCGAGAGTTTGATTACATGGACAACGAGGGAGTTACTTTTTGGCACTCAAACCCTGACGCTAAAAATTACTATGAATGGCTTGACGACGCTCGTGAGGGAAAAGTCATAGACCCACGCCAACGGGAAAAAGAAATCAGAGAAGAATTGTATTACACTCCAGATTACTTGACAGTTGCAGATGTCAATTGGAAAGTTTCGGTGCTTAACCCTGCTATGACTTATCGTATTGAAACTTCATCTAACGAAAAGATTCTTTCTCCAGAAGATTGGTTCGATTACATTCGTGGTAAGGCTACACTTTCATTAAGTATGTCTGCTAAATCCAATCAGCCTTCGTTCATTTACACCAACGGTAATGTTTTCTTGCTGATACAAAATCAAGATGTGTATGTTTTAGGCAAACCTCAAATCCAAGAATCGCTCAAGTATTTTGTCAAGGACAGCCTTTTAGTTACCACTTTTGCTGTGCCAGTCCTCAATTGGACTTTCAACTTCCCCTCTAAACTACTTCGTCGTTAAGGTTGTGTTTCACAGCAATTATTTCTGGTCGCACAGGATAACTGACGATTTCATCTTTATTGAGAAACATTACTTGAAAGTTTCCAGAACTGTCATCGGTAGGCAACTCTGTGCGGAACACATACTCAGGAGGTCGAAACACTAAATTGTCATCCACACCTGAACTAACATCACTTGTAATTTTGACTTCATAGCGTTCCAAAATCTGTTCCAATCTGCTCACGGGCATTCCCGTGGCTCCTGCACGACCTGTGCTGGCTGCGTGGGTTGAAACTTTGGCGTTACCCAGAAACTTTCCAGCCAATGTTGGGTCTGAAATTACTAACGCTTCCAATTGTTTGCGAACTTCTTGCATAACTTTCGGTTTCCAAAACTCTGATGCTTGATTAGCGGGCAACGTGCTTCTCCAAGTTTCAAAATCCACTTGCCACCAAATATCCATGTAATCTTCTTCACCTTCTTCAACGCTGGCTGCGGGTCCTTTCTGCACGTTTCTTCCGAGAGTTTTACCCTCGAATCCTGTGATACCGCCGTAATACACCAATGAATAGTTTTCAATCTTCACAAAGTTGGGAATCCAAGCCCCACCGTCTTTTACAATAATTGGTTGTTCAGCACCTGTGGAATCAGGCAAAGTCTGACCACTCATCGTTTTGACTGTTGTTTCTAAGGCTTTAGCGGCGGCTGTGGCGGAGTTACCTGCTAACATTTGATTCAAAAACTCGAACCTTTTCTGGGCAGCCGTTTTGTTTATTCGGAATCGACCTCTTTTGATACTCCACTTAATACCCTTCAAAGCCAAATAAGTTTTGAGTGTTTTCGGAGTCGTGCGAGCCAATCGAGTAGCCGCCGTCATAGATACATCACGAGTCAGCAACAATTGAAGTGCTGTTAAAGCCCGTTGTGTTGTTGCCACATCCATGTTTCATCATACCCCAATCAACTACTTAAGGCTGCTCATCGTCGCCTATCATTTCAACCCATCCAGACCATTTGCCTTTGAACTTATTTCCATTCGGATTGATGTATTTAAGATTGACTAACTCATCCCATTCTTTTTCGTTAAACGGTATAACGTCCAGCATATCTTTCAGTGACTCATAAATGCCGCCATTGACTTCATAGGCGTAATCCTTTAATCGGTCAGCCACCATAGCAATTCTTTCAGAAGACCCTCTGGCAAAGTGCCTCCAACCAGCATCGTGTTTCAGCGTGTCCATACTTGTTTCAAACAGTTTTTCAGCGTGCCATAAACTTGTAATTGAAACTTCTCGTTCACCGTTCAACCGAGCAATACCTTTGCACAGATTGACAAACTCTTGGAACTTTCGGAAATCACGGGTAGCACGTCCACCACCCAAGAAAGCACCCTTGAATATATCGCTTTTCTTGAGTTTATCCATGCTCTTGCGAATATCACTTCTGAGACTTTCGTAGTTGGGGTCCATAGCCGAGACATACCTTAGATATTCACGGAAGAAGTTTCGCCACATTTCCAGATTATTATTGAAGTCTTTCTTCTTATAGACTCCATTCATAGAATCCATGATTTTGTCTTCAATCAAGTGGTCTGTGTCGTCGCCTTGTGTCAGAGACATTTTAGCGAAAATCAAAGTCAATCGGCTCATCAATTGATAAGTGTATTCACCAAAAGCAGACAACATACCTAACTGGTCATCACCTCGTTTCCAATCCCTCGGCGGATTGCCTAAGAACAAGAAATTAGTTCGAGCAGTTCGTTTGGTATCGACTTGACCTTTCTGCATCGTGAAACTGCCGTTAGCCAAAACATTCATCAGTTCACCGAATACTTCTTGACTCCACGTTTGAAACTCGGAAACGGCTATGCGTTCATTATCCATTTTTGGAATCAAACCTAACTCAATTGAGTTAAGGTCTTCGCCATTCATGGCTCCGAATAACCCCGGGATTGTGCAAAGTTTTCCTGTTGAGGCCACTCCACAAGGCACTAACGGTTCAATGACAGTTTCTAACAAGTGGTCTTTACCTTCACCCATGCTACTAACAATGCCTATGTGCAGCATATCCTGTTTCGTTTGAGGACTAAGGCAGAACAGCATTGTAGCATATTTAATTGGAGTATCAGCATACAATTTAGACCACAAAGTATCATCACGAATCATCAATTCCAAAGGTCGGTATCCGGGTCCTGCTTCACTACACAATTGAATGAAAGTTTCAAACTGTTCATCAGTCATTTGACTGTCAGTTCGAGCCTCCGCAGGTCTCACGGTTTTTACCACGAAAACTTTGTCACGCCCGAACATCTCATAATAGCCAGAGACTTCCACTTGTTTGCCGTCACGAACACTTTCAGTCAGCAACATCAACACGTCGCCTAACCAATCTGAACTGCTGGTTTCCCAGCCGATACGGTGCAAGCCCATTAACCGACCCACTTCAGGACCGTTATGTGCTAAACACTCCACAGAATATGTGCCATCACTTAGCGTAAATCGAATTACCGACTCGTCAGGACTGGGTTTCTTAGGATTTAAAGGCCCTTCTTCCATCTTGAGAACAACGCCCGAACCACTCAATAGGTTGGGATTCGCAATTTTAGCAGCGTAAATCTTACCTATGTCAGCACTAACGTTTCGATAGCCCTCGGCGGTTTCAGATACAAACTCCACAATTTCATTCGGAATAGGCAACATTACCGTTGCACCTCCAGAAACTCATGTTTCAAACTATGTCTCATCACTCTCATAAACTCTTGCACCTTCTGACCCTACTCCGAAAAGTTAGAGCCAAATACTACCCGAAAAGGGGGTGTTCCGCCGAGTTCAAAGAGCAAACGCTCACGCCGACAACCGATGTGAGTTAGTCGTCAGTTGGTTGAACCCAATTATCTTGCGACCCATGACGCATCCACCTCGATACTGCCGAAGCAATACCCAAGAGACACCGTAGCCGCAAGTTTTACGAATCGAAGCCGAAGCACGACTCACCGACGGCGCAGCGAGGAACCTTGAAGGGACCTAATGCTACGCACGCCGTAGTGGAACGGGACAAGTCTGAGAATCAGGACAAGCCTGAATCAGTTCACTCTTCAGTAGCCACTGGAGCCACGTATGGCTCAGTTGTGGTCTGGTCTTCAGGGACCGCAGGGAGAGATTCACGAAGCGCAGTTGCGTCAGCGTCACGAATGATACCGTGGAAACTCTTGAAGGTTCGACCTTCGTGCTTCTTGGAATCGTTCATCTTACGAAGGAAATCCAACTTGACTGGAAGGTGGTATGTGCTACCATCGTCGTCATCGTTCTTGGTCACAAGGTTGTTTTGACCGATAAATCGTTCAAAGTCTTGCTTCTCGTATCCGTTCACATAGAACTTGACACGGCGACCGGCTTCTGATTCTCCTTCGTTACCCGGGGCAACAAGGCGGAGGCAGATTGATTCAGAACCAAGTGGGCTGGTAGTCTCGTTAAAGGAGACCAGCGTGTAGCCTTGATAAACCTTACCCATTTCGGGCTTGATTACCTCATAGACTGTGCGAGGACCACGGGATGCGGCACGCTCGGCTTTTCGTTCATCGTTCATTGTTTCAAGTTCATTCAAAAATTGTTCTACGTCACTCATATTTTTCACCATTTGTTTTTCAGTTTTTTTTGGCCCACAGTTTTGTTCTTGGGCATTCTTAGTATGCGTTATCACCCATATAAAGGTTCACTTGGAACCTTCACATATCGGATTTCGTTACACCTCGAATGCTGTTCCCGCTTTCTGTGGACATAAACATCCATAGGCGAATCACCCATATAAACTTAGACTTTGTATCCTCGGAAATCAATTCGAGCCAACCGAGTTTTGCCATCTTCACCCAGATAGATTTTGGAAAAATCTTCCAGCCACGCATTCAGGAGATTTAGATTATCCTGTAAAGAGTCATCTATTATCAAGTCGGGACTATACTGTAATGGTTGAAGCCATCGAACTGCTGGTGAATTAAACTGAACGTGCCTCGGAATAATTGCTACAAACTGTAAGGCTCTAAATTGGTCCGTGACACCTATAACCCAATAAGCCGATGCGGGCCAATCCCATTCTGAGGTTGAAACCCATTCAGTAACTTCCTTTACACGATTGCTCGGACCTTCAGTTTTAAAAGCCATGATAACATACTCCTCCCCTGTGATTAGCGAGGATTCTTTGTGCCATTGATTGATGCAGCCCTTAATGGCTTTCCCCAACATTGTTCGACGGTTGCCATCAATATCTGGATTAAAACTAATTTGTCTCACTTCTGGGAATCGAAACCCTCGTTCTGAAACATTCTCATCCATAATGGTAACAGTCATTGTTGAGAAATCAAGACCCGTCTTGCTGCTCTGGTTTATCCAGTTCAACAATTTTTGTGTGTCGGTCATTAGGAATGCCTCAGTAAGTAATTGTAATTTGGTCACCCGAAACTTCAACAGCAAATACCTTGCCTAATGCTTTAGAGAGTTTCTTATCAGATGATTTCAATACTACTTCGGTTACACTTTCCGACACAACTGTAACTTTGGAACTCTCATTAGCCAACAAAACCAGATTTGGTAGTGTGGCTGCTAACTTCTGACCCAAAACTTTCATGCGCTCAACTTTCTTCCAACCCCGCTTAGGGCTTTCCATTTTCATTAGTTCTCCAGTATCTGGTTGAACATATAATTCACCACGTCCTTTGATTAACACTTCACGACCCAAATACTCTCGTAGGGTTTCACTGTCAATTAGTCCCAAGTCCAATTCTGCAATTTCTCCCATCATTTCAAAGTCTT
>Ga0209667_1002850_pt1 | contig 11006 bp, 12 predicted proteins | sample SaaInlV_165m_DNA_2_FD_184682 | JGI IMG/M metagenome (GOLD analysis project Ga0209667, IMG submission 184682) | Marine microbial communities from expanding oxygen minimum zones in the Saanich Inlet - Saanich Inlet SI037_S3LV_125m_DNA (SPAdes)... | ecosystem: Environmental > Aquatic > Marine >... | reverse complement strand
TCGTGCAGTTTCACCAACCTCATCCCCAATACGGAATGCAGCTTCAGAATGAGATGAATATTTTATTAGATTCCGGTGGTGTACCTCAAGGTATAAGCGCTTGGAACATTGCAAAAAACTTAGAATACGTGATTTTGATAAAGTCCATTTCATAACAGAACGTTCATTTATAATGATTGCTTAATTGATTAAGCCTTCTATTAACAATCCTTGTATTTTTTCTTTTTACACTCTCTTGCCATCTTCTGCGAATCATTAATCTGAGAGGGGGATAATTTTCTTGCAATTCTGTCACGTTCATCTTTAGCTATTATATTTTTTTCAGAAGCCAGACTGAACCACATATGTGCTCGAGTATAATCCTGCTTTATACCATCACCTTTTTCATACAAAGTAGCCAGAAAATACTGTGAAGGGGCGTACCCCTGTCCTGATGCAAGACGGAACCATTTTATTGCTTTTCTGTAGTCAGGTTCCCCGAGCAGACTACCAGAGTAAATGCTCCCAAGCTTATGCTCAGCAAGAAAATATCCCTGTTCTGCTGAAAGATTCATAAGTTTTATCGATTGTTTATAGTCCTTCTCGACAACCTTTCCACGAAAATACATCAGACCAATAATATATTGTGCAACTGAATTCCCCTCTATTGATAAGGGCTTTAGTAAATCATGAGTCAGTATATAGTTACCTTTTGACCATGCATCTACACCTGCCACAAGGTCGGCAGGATTATCCTTCTCATGCTCCAGAAAATCATTCGCCCCAAAAGCAATACTGTATGAGAATAATATAGTCGCTACTAATAAAATCCATTTATTCATAATTTATGAGAAATCCTAAGTAAAATTTTGGAACAATAGCCAATACAATTTATTTGTAATTATTATAGTTAACCACAATCGATATTATCGGAAGTGCGGTCCTGAATAACTATCTGAGTGCCTGTGACAATATCATTCTAGAAGAAGAAACAGATTTTATATATCATTCCTACCTCTATGGGTATATTTAATCTGCAGAATCTCAAATTACTGAAGCTGGTGAGGAAAATAAAAACGATACCGCTATAAAGAATTACAGATCAATACCTTTTTGCGCTGTGATTCCAGCTTGAAAGGCATGCTTATTATCATTCATAACAGTTACAGTGTCTGCTGCCTGACAAAGCAACTCTGGCGCTCCCCGACCCGTAATGATTACATGTTGCATAGCCGGCCTGTTCTTAAGGTCATCCAGAACTGTTGTCATATCTAGCCAGCCAAATTTTAATGGATAAGTAAGCTCATCCAACACAATAAGCTGTTGGGATGGATCCTGAAGCATTTTCTTTACAACAGCCCAGCCACGCTGTGCAGTTTCGGTATCACGAGCCAAATTTTGTGTTTCCCAAGTAAATCCTTCTCCTAGAACATGCCAGGTCACATTGTTCTGTAGACGAAAGAAGGCCTCTTCCCCAGTATCAGAACGACCTTTGATAAACTGTGCCACACTAACTCTCATACCGTGCCCCAAGGCACGTGCGATCATGCCAAAAGCAGAGCTCGATTTACCCTTACCATTACCGGTCAGTACCAGTAACAGGCCTCTTTCTATATCTGCACTTGCAATAGCCTTATCAACGACCTCTTTTTTACGCTTCATGCGTGTGCGATGGCGCTCTTCCCGGTCAGGTTTATCCATTCTGATTTATATCGCTCTGTTGTTATTTGCCCTAAATGACCCTTGAACAAATAAAAACATAGTGTGGATAACGGCGGCAATCCCAATATAAAAAACTAGGGATCCAAAATATTGGGGGAAATACTGTACCAAACGGTGTCCGAATTCAATTAGAGTTGTTTCTTCAAAACGTCCCGAAAAGAAATAAAATCCGCCACTTGAGAAAATCTCACAAACTGCTGCACCAGTTATTAGACTAAGAGAAAGCGGCAGTAATGTCTGCCATTCAAGCTTATAGCGTCTTGCATACCAGCTACCGGCATACCAGATTGCACTATAGGCTGGTAACAAGAAAACATAGGATGAAGTAAGGCAGAAATTACTAGCACCTCCCCAAGTATAAGCTGAAAAATCTAGCGCCCACGTCAATACAAAAAATCCAGCCAGTGGCCATATAGAACGCAAATACAAGCCAGCCAGAAAAAAAATTGCCCAGGAAGCACCGGGCAGACTATGTAAAGATGAAAAATGATATTCTCGTGTAAGGACCATTAATAACACAAGTCCAGCACCTATAGTCAGCTGATTACGAACAGATAAATTCATTATGATAGGTCCTTAACAGATTATGAAGGTTGATAACGTAGAGTAATAAAAAAGTTTCGGCCCGGTTGATTATAAAATGATGCTGTCTCGTAGCGCTCATTTGAAATATTTTCGATACGTCCCTGTACTCGCCAGTTCTGGTTTAGATTGTACTCACCACGTATGTCTAGTTTAACGTAACTATCCAGTTTACGCGTATTAGCCAAATCGTCATAGCGCTGACCCACAACAAGAAGTTGTGTGCCTATCGTAGATTTATTAAATGACAGGCCAAACAGTTTAAATTTATCAAATTTTCGGTTCACATCAAAACGAAAAGATTGTTTGGCGCGGCGTGCGAGAGTGTTTCCTCTATTGATTCCAGATGATCTATTCTGAGGATCCAATAAAGTTAAATTGGTATTAATTTGCCATTTTTTAATGCGTGTGGAGATCTTTCCCTCAAAACCACGAATACGTACTTTGTCAATATTACTCAGCAAACCAGGAGGGTCATAGCCAATGAGATTGTCAATATGAGTCTCATAAACACTAAAGGTCCAATTTGTCTGTTTAATTTTCCCACTGGTTCCGAATTCGTAGCTCACGGATTCTTCTGGTCGGAGGTTAGCATTGCCTCCCCACTTGCCACCCCACCCCACTGGGTAATATAGTTCATTAAAGTCTGGGGCTTTAAATGCGGTCCCGAAATTTGCAGTAAACCGCAACCATTCTGTTACGGTATATCCCCAACCAGCACCGCCGGTTACATTCCCACCGAATTGTTCATTTTCATCATACCGTATAGAAAGCTCTAAATCTTGCTTAAAGACTGTTGCCTGATGCTGAGCAAAAGCCCCCCAATTATTCCGTGAAGTAACTGTGAAATCCTCACTGGAACTAACAGTATCATTTTTATAATCAGCACCTACTGTAAACAGGTGAGATTTGTTTAACGTAAAGTCATTCTGTAAGGTGATGGTATCGCGCCGAGAATCAAACCTACTTTTAAAGTTCTTCTCTTGCCCCAGATAACTTCTGCTATTTTCCCGACTACGACCTCCAGCTAAAGTAACTTTCCAGAATACAAAAGGAGAATAACTCGCCTTACCACCAAAGACCTGTTGAACTAGCTCTGATTTATTTAAGAATGTCCCATCATAATTAACCTTACCAGAAGACCGCATGAAGTTTGTTTCAATATCCAATCCGTTTTTAAACAGATATCCTGCTCGGAAAGAACCTGCTATATTTCGATACCCATCCCTATCTGGCTCATTGGTATAACATCCAGCTCCATTTGGAAATGACTTGCCCGAACAGGCATTAAATCCCTTTGTTTTTTTTCCGCTGATGCTCATATTAAACCAGCCACGTTTACTTCTTCCTGAGAGGCCAGCAGAACCGTTAAACGTACCGTAACTACCACCACCATAACTGAAACTTGGGGTAACCCCCTCTTTGCCTCCCTTACGGGTAAATATTTGAATCACACCTCCGATTGCCTCAGAACCATATAAGCTAGATCTGGGACCTCGTACAATCTCAACACGTTCAATCTGTTCAATCGGAATATTTTCATACGCAGCACCACCAGATGTTGCAGACCCTGCTCTGATACCATCTATAAGTACTAAAACATGGTCAGAATTAGTGCCACGTATAAAGACTGATGTGTTCTTACCAGCTCCTCCACTATTGGCAATGCTGATACCTTGTGTTCCGCGCAATAAATCCTCTACAGATCTTACCTGCCGGCGTTCAATATCTTCACGTGATATAACAGTAACTGAGGAAAGTGTTTCATCTACAGTCTTTGCGGTACGAGTCGCAGTAACAATAACAGTCTTCCTCTGCTCATCATTACCTGCCAATGCAACCCCTACAAGACTCAGGTACAGCACTACAACTACCGGAAAATGGTATCTGTTCATTATTCTTTTCCCTGCACACACCCGCACGCGGTAATAAATATTGCGGAAGGAATCAGAAATAAACAGTCAGATCAGGCTGATAGCCTGTCATAGTGTTGTATATTGCCCGACCGCAATAACACATATTGACTTCAGGCCGGTCTCCGGACTCATGAGCGGATTACTCCTAGATTTGCACCTTCCCATGACTAAGCACAGTGGCATTAAGCAAATCCTTTTCTCATTTACCGTTGCGGGGGCAGTGCCGGCATTGCTCTGAATTCAATCAAAACGCACCGGCTTCCCGTTTAATTCTTTAGGCGGATGCCGTCAGAACACCTCAAGTAGTAATTCTTACAACCCAAGATTTTATTATAAAGAAGGGGAAAATAATACTGAACTTGAACACTTAATTTTCTAATTACTCGTTTGCTTAAGTATACCTATTGGCTAGCTTTCCTATTGTAAGTCCTTGAACTATTATAGAAAATACCACTATACAATAGGTAATAAGTAGCAACATATCGCGTACTTCACTATCTGGCAAGGAAAGAACAAGAGCAACAGACAACCCCCCACGCAGCCCACCCCATGTCAGAATGGGAACGGTCCCCCGTGAGAATTCTTTGAACGTTTTGAATATAGTAACTGGAACTAAAACAAGTATAAATCGAATTAATAACAACACCGGAATCATAATGATCCCAGCGTAGAGCGCCGAGATATCTGAACTCACCAATAATAACTCAAAGCCTATTAATATAAATAGTAATACATTCAAAATTTCATCTACCATCTCCCAGAACCCACTCAAATAGTCACGCGTTTTCTGGGACATGGCTTTTGAGTGTGCCAAATTACCAATTATAAGTCCGGAAACAACCATAGCGATGGGTCCAGAGAGGTGCATATAACGCGCGAGCTCATATCCACCCATTACTAAAGCTAAGGTAAGCAACACTTCAACTTTATAATTATCCACATGATACATTAGATAATATACAATAAATCCTAGTGCAAGCCCCAGCACGACACCCCCAATAACCTCTTCGGCGAATAAAATAATTACATGTGAAGCCTCGGCATGCCCTTGCGCCAGTACACCTAGCAATGCTGTGAAGATAACTACTGCCATACCATCGTTAAATAAGGATTCCCCAACCACATTAATTTCTAATGACTTTGGAATTCCGGCTTTTTTCAAAATGGCCAGAACGGCAATTGGATCTGTCGGGGAAATTAATGCTCCAAATAAAAGTGCATAGATAATATCTATCTGGATATCAAAGGCAGCAAGCAAATAATAAAGAGAATAGCCAACAGCAAATGTTGAACACAAAACTCCAAATAATGCCATGGTAAGAATCATGAGCCTATGCTCTTTGAGCAATGCCCAATCTACATGCAAAGCGCCCGCAAATAAAAGAAAACTCAGCATGCCATGCATAACTGTATTCGAAAAATCTAATTCGGTTAATACTGGTCTGATTACTTCAGATGCGCCTGGAATTAGCATCATCCCTACAGAAGAAGCCATAGCTAGAACCATTACACCAATGGTAGTAGGTAGCTTAATGAAGCGATAATTTACATAAGCAAATAAGGCACATAATGACATTAATATGCTTGATATGGTAATAATGCCCATAAACTACCGCCCTTCAATTTAATTACAAAACATATGAGATTCTTTGTGACAGAAATCTGCTCATAATTCACTGACTATCTAAACTATAAGTGATACCCAAGGGCAGGCCATTGGAAGCTGATTAATATTACTTCACGAATTTACTGCAATATCTCTCTGAATACCCTGCGAAAATTCTTTCCAACGGATTCTGTACCAATATATGAATATTTACATGCCCAGCAAGCCTACCTAAGGGACAAAACAACATTTTAGAATCTTTCTGAACAGCTATTAACAGCAGAAAAATTTAATTGGGTAACAAACTTCCATGCAACTGCATTACTAGATCTTAGTAGGTCCGTTATTTTCTTTATTTGCCGTAATGATACAAGCAAGTTCACCAGAACCTTTGCAAGTATTATTTTGCCACTGAAGAGGGCGAAGATTATTTAAATCCTTTGAGGCCACATGATCTACAAATTCAATATGATCAATTTCCCACCCATACTGCGAATTTCTATTACTATAGTGTGAGAAATACATCCATGCACCACATTCATCTTTTCTGTACTCATCTGGATTATTGCTTCCAACCACTTGTCCTTTAGCCCAGACATCCCTAATTATTTTTTCATTGAATGGCATAACAAGGTTATCTTTTGTTAATTCCTTGTTCCCTCTGTCCCGATAATAAGTGAGCGATTTGCCAATTATGCTTTTAGCAGAAATTTTATCTCGTTTCATTCGGATAAGTTTACACTGTTTATTTCAAAAATTTGAATGTTCTCATCTGGTATAGGGTAGATATTCAAATTTCAAGATTATCTAATATAGAAAATAGCAAACACTCAAACCTATTATTGGAACTCAGAATGCTTATTGCTAACTTTCCAAATAATATTTTGTGAGGGTAATTCTTCCCTAATCAAAGGTGCTTTATAACATACTGAAAATAATTCTCCAGGGGTAAGAGTTTCTTGTATTGAGTATGGTGTAGAACTCTCACTATGATGTCTTGTAGAGTATTCACTCTGATAGCTTGGAAAGGACTTATAGTCAGCAATATTAATGCTGGATCCCTTAGCTGTAACAATAATATTCCAACTAACCTTATTAACTATTTTTTTACTGTCATTTTTAATTTTAAATGATAGCGGAGAATCTTTACTGCAAAAGATAGGGTCATATGAAACAGCTACTGAAATTAAATTTTGTTCCTTTTCTTTTTGGTACGAAACTAAGTAATCAATTAATGCAACTATACCGATACCAACTAAGATAACAAATAATAAGAGCCCAGTTTGCTTTGGATAAATAAATAGCAATACTATTATTACTATTGTTACAGCCCAAATCATCTGGACCTCCAATTGTATTTTTCAGTATCAACAATAATTACCATGTTTATCATCACATTCACTTCTGGATAACCGATCAAATGTTCTTTTATACCAGTGTACCCCAGAAATAAGTGACTATGCTTTTAGCGAAGTCTATTCACTAATCACAATTCCTAATAAAGAAAAATCCTCCAGAAGCATGCTCCAACCTAAATAGGTTCTAGCCAGTTGGCAGTTTTATAACTACTGTTCATTCTTCCATCAAGAGATATTTAGTTATATAACAGTATGTTACTAAGTAACAATAAAAATTGTCACATAATTGATTTGATAGAAATTATTAGTTTTAAGAAAATTAGCAACGTAGTACTGACTTATATTTATTAGGAGCTTTAAATTTTATCTGTTAATGGCTAACCGCTGGATAATAAAAGGTATTTTTTGTTTTTTACTATTAAACATTTAGCGAATTATAAAAATAATTATATTTAGGGAACAAAATAGAAGTTTAGCTTTCAAAGTAATATCCCCGTTGGACGGGAGACAAGCCCTTCATTTTGATTCCTCCCAATATTAAGGTGAAGGCCGCCAGGCAAGATACCCTGGTGCTGTTACGGTGACTACCTGTCCAGTGAGTTGCTCCTAATCTGGGCAGCTGACTGGATACGGCATCACCCTCTAATAAGCTCACCACTAAATCTTATTTCTGGGCTATTTATAATTAATGGCGATTTTTAGAAACAGGTGAATTCTTAGTTGGTGATTTTACAAATCTTCGTTTCTTCGACATCTTAGGTTTAAATGTTACACCACGAGGCGCCCTACTACGTCCATTTTTTATTGGTTCAGCTTTAATTTTTGGATCAGGCTCGAACCCCTTGATAACCATGCTAGGTAAATCGCATTTAATAACCCTCACAATGTCCGCCAGTAACTTGTGTTCATCTACACATACCAGTGACACAGCATCGCCTTCTGCTCCAGCTCGTCCGGTACGACCAATACGATGGACATAGTCTTCTGCAACACTAGGAAGGTCAAAATTTACTACATGTGGCAGCTCGTTGATATCGATTCCACGTGCAGCAATATCTGTTGCAACCAGGACTTGTAAGCTTCCTGTTTTAAATTCTGCTAGTGCCCGGGTACGTGCTGACTGGCTCTTATTTCCATGTATCGCAAGTGATCGTATGCTATTTGCAACTAAATATTCTGCCAATTTATTAGCGCCATGTTTTGTCCGAGTGAATACGAGTACCTGTTCCCAACGATTTTTTTTAATAAGATGAACAAGTAAATTACGTTTTCGCTCACGATCAACAGGATGAACCACATGCGTCACCTTATCAGCAGTAGCATTGCGCTTTGCTACCTCAATCATGACTGGTTTATTGAGTAGATCTTCAGCTAACAATTGAATCTCATTAGAGAGAGTAGCAGAAAAAAGAAGATTTTGACGTTGCTCAGGCAGTAATTTAAGTATCTTTCTGATATCACGAATAAAGCCCATATCAAGCATGCGATCAGCTTCGTCCAACACAAGAACTTGAATATGAGACAAGTCTAAATTCTTTTGCTGGACATGATCTAGTAGTCGCCCTGGAGTTGCGACTAGAATATCAACACGACTTCTTAGGCGGGAAATTTGTTTCTTAATGTTGATCCCACCAATCATTACCATCGAATTTAATTTCAGATATTTGCTGTAATCATAAACACTCTCTTCAACTTGTGCCGCAAGTTCTCGGGTGGGAACAAGGATAAGCGCGCGTATTGGTGGCCGACCGCTAGAAGGGCCCTTAATACTTTTATCCGACAGTTTATGCAGAATTGGCAAAGTAAACCCTGCAGTCTTACCAGTTCCAGTTTGCGCGCCAGCAAGCAAATCTCTACCAGAAAGTATTGCGGGAATTGATTCCAGCTGAATAGGAGTAGGAATTGTGTACCCTCGTTCAGTGACGGCCCGAATAATATCATCGGACAAACCAAGAGAGATAAAAGACATAGAACCCTAAGAAATATATATTACCCGCACACCCTAGATGCATAAAATTGCACGTTCAAGCCGACGAATAGAGAATGAATGAAATAAAAATAACCTTCCAATCTAACACTTTTCCTGTGTTCAAGCTGAGTTTATATAAATTTTCTTTCTAAACTTTGTTTAATAATTAAATATTACTTAAAATTTATAATTAATAAATATATTTACTTTCGATAAAAATAAGAGTAAATTTAAAGCAGGTATTTGTTTAAGAGTTTTTGCAGTACTGTTATTCCGTGTTATTCCTTGTGAATCCGTGTGAGTCCTTGTAAAAACTTCGAATCAGATAGTTCTCGGGAGTTTTTCCCGTTATTTTTTAAAAAGGAAGTAATTACATGGCAACAGGTACAGTTAAATGGTTTAACGATTCTAAAGGTTTTGGTTTTGTTACTCCTGATGATGGTGGTGAAGATTTATTCGCTCATTTTTCAGCAATCAATATGGGTGGTTTTAAAACTCTAACAGAGGGTCAAAAAATCTCCTTTGACGTAACACAAGGTGAAAAAGGTAAGCAAGCATCAAATATTCAAGCTCTTTGATCATTTTTTGTCTTAAAAAAGCCCAGCATTTTTATGCTGGGCTTTTTTAATGGGTAAATTTATATGGATAAACTAAAATATCTCTTCTTCCCTTACAAAGAATACGCAATTACTGGCAAGTCTGCATTTTAAAGAACAAGAAAATTTTAAGTTCCAATTTTAGAAAAAGTATTACAGCAATTAAATTTTATTCATCTTTCTTGACGGCATTCCGAATGCCGTCACTAACCTTTTCAATTTTCTCACTAGTTTCCTTCGCAGCTTCTACTACATTAAAAATATTGTCACTAACTTCTTCAACCCTCTTACTAGTCTTCTTTGCTGCTTCATCAAGTTTCTCAGAAACGGCTTTTACTGTTTTATCAAGTTCTTTAGAAGTATTCTTTGCCGCTTCATCAAGCTCTTCCGTTATGCTTTCTACAGTATTATCAATTTTCTCTCCAATTTTCTCTGCGGTACCTTTTTCGTTACAGCTCGACAATAAAACCAGCAAACTACTGATTGCCAATACCATGGAGATAGTTTTAATTCTGTAATATCTAACCATTATATTTCCTTTAGTAACCACCTTTACTTAAGTATTAAGTTAACTATGTAACCATATATTTTATATGAAATAAAAGCGGCGCATCTGAGTAAAATACTACTAAATAAGCACCATACTTGAACTTTAATTTAATATTAACGCTAGCATCAGTAAAGATCTGCAAGTGAAGCATTTTTTAAAATTAGTTTAAATTTACCGAGGTACAGTTACCTTCCTCTACTATTTGAACCGGTACTTCGCATACGATCTGCACCTCTATTTTTAGATTTATCATTTAATCCTAAATTAGATGGGTATTTAGCCTGTGATCCAAAATATTCTGTTGCTGGTTTTTTAGCCATTGCAACCTTTTTTCTAGCAGAAGCAGAAGCTTTCTTTTTAGCAGATGCTTTGGCCTTTTTTTGTGACTGACTTCCTTTCTTTGCTGCCGCCATAAGAATTTTCCCAATTAAATAATGAAGGTAAATAAAGATTTAAAGAGAAAAATTATTTTCTCATTTAATGAATCTTATACTACTACAGCTTAATGGAGACACTTTTCCTTAGCAATTAATCTTTATTTATCATAATATTAGCAATTATGATACGGCTAGTTTGATCATGCTTAAGGCTCTCTGCCTCCCCTTTGCTGACATCTTACATAATGATTTATCTATAATAGACATAATTTTGGTTTCATCAAAATCACCATGTTTATTGATAAATTCTTTTAAATAATTTTCTATAAATACCAGCACAACCACATCCTC
>Ga0209667_1002842_pt1 | contig 11026 bp, 6 predicted proteins | sample SaaInlV_165m_DNA_2_FD_184682 | JGI IMG/M metagenome (GOLD analysis project Ga0209667, IMG submission 184682) | Marine microbial communities from expanding oxygen minimum zones in the Saanich Inlet - Saanich Inlet SI037_S3LV_125m_DNA (SPAdes)... | ecosystem: Environmental > Aquatic > Marine >... | reverse complement strand
ACGCCTTAGCGATGTTCGTTTTCTTCCCGGAAGGCCCTCGCCTGGACGAGCTTTAATGCCGGGATTAAAGAAGTTACTGCATCCGTCTGCCAGTCCATAGTAGCGGTCGAAGCCACGGGTCGTGGGCAAAGGTTTCTGGTGCCACTTTCCGGCAATCAGGGTGCGGTAACCAATGGGCCGAAGGACTTCCCCGAAGGTGGCCCCGTGCTCCATATTGTTATCTCCGATCGAATAGGCGTAGTTGCCGGTGAGGAGCTCGGCCCGTGTGGTGTGGCACTTCGCGGTGTTGTAGAACTGGGTGAAGCGGAGGCCATTTTGGGCGAGTTGGTCGAGGTTGGGGGTCTTGACTTCCCCGCCGTAGCAACCGATGTCGGAGTAGCCCATGTCGTCCACCATGATGAGAATGAAGTTGGGCCGCGTGCGGTCGGGAGCGGCGTGAGCGAGGAGTGAGCCGAGCATGAGGCCGCCGAAGAGTGAGAAAAGAAAAGTGAGCTTCATTTTTCGATTGGTTGAATGGGGTTCCCTTCCTGTAACGTCCGGAAGAACAAACGGGTCGCTATTGCTTGCCCTTTTTCTTGGGCTTCTCCAATTTGGCTCGCACTTGCTTGCTGACGCCCGAGAGGCGGGTCTTGGCTAGCCGGGCGAGGGTACCCTCGAACCCTTCCTTGATGGAGCGTTCGTCCTTGGTCAGGACCGAATCCTCCAGTTGCTTACCATCGAAAGGGCCTTTGTACTTGGTGAGATTGGCCCCGCTACCGTCCGTCTTGGCAACGAGCGAGTATTCCTTGTTGCGAACCATGACCCGCCCCCGGTACCAGATGTAAATCATGTCCTTCTTGCGGGTTTCCGCTTTGTTTTGAAGCACGGGGACGATGCTGGCGCCGTCGGAGGGGTGGTTCTTGGGTAGTGCGGCTTCTGAGACTTCGCAGAGGGTTGGGAGCATGTCGGTGAATTCGACCAAGTCGTCCACGATCCGTCCGGGTTTCTTGATGCCCTCCGGCCAGCTGGCGATGAGAGGCACCCGCGTTCCGGTATCCGTCATGCTGCCCTTGCCGCCCACTACCTTGGTCCCGTTCCACGGTGTGACGATCGGTTTGTCGGTGCCATTGTCTCCGGTGAAGATGATAAGGGTGTTTTCGCGCACGCCCGACTTTTCCAACTGGGCTACGATCTGCCCGACGGCTTTGTCGGCGAATGCAACCATATCGACGAAGTGGCGCTGAGGATCGTTTTGATCGCCCTTGTAGGTGGTGGAACCGAGCCGCTTGGAATCCCAGTCGGTGGAATCCGGAGTTGGATCGAAGGGGCAGTGGGTAAGGATCATCGGGTAGTAGACGAGGAAGGGCTTCTTCTTGTTTGTGTCGATGAAGTCGCAGATGAAGTCGGTGCAGATCTGGGGGCCGTATTCGCCATTCGTGTACTCCTTCTCCTTCCCGTTGAATTCGAGCATTGGGTTGACGAATCGCCTGTCGAAGGTTTTTCCGTTCCCCTTGGAACGACCGCTGCGGGTGTGCTGCCAGAGACAGGATTTTTCGAAGCCGAAGTGCTGTGGCGCATCCTTATCCTTACCCAGTTGCCACTTGCCTGCGATCGCAGTCGCATAACCGGCCGCCTTGAGTTGATGGGCGAAGGTGGTCTGTCCGCGATCCAGCATGCCGAACTTAACGTAATTACGTACGTTGTATTGTCCGGTCATGATCTTCGCCCGGGAAGGCGTGCAGATCGGGTTGGAGAAACAATTCGTGAAACGGATGCCTCCCTTGGCCAATTTGTCCAGGTTTGGCGACTTGCAGGATTCGCTTCCATTCGAGGACAAGGCTTCATAGCCCATGTCGTCGGCCATGATGAGGATGACGTTGGGTCGGGCAAGAGCGCTGTGCGCCCCGCAGATAAGGAAGAGGAATAGATGGGGAAATGTTGATTTCATAAGGATTTTAAAGGGATCATTTTGCCCTAGGGTTCATGGAGGAGGCAAAACCTTTCTTCGGTTGGTCGGAGATTTGTTTTTCCAGACGATCCGACAGTCGAAGTGCAGAAAGGAAATTGTCGGAATTCGTTAAATCGAAATTGAAAGAAACGTCCGATCGTGGATAGAATGTCCCTTGTTTCGAACTCGTATGAATAGCAACGGATGGAATGGATGGATCTCTTCTTTTGCAAAACCTGTCGCTGGATTGGTTTTGTTGCTGGTTCTAGTTGGATCCGTGCAAGGAAGAGAAGATATAAAATCGGACCTGGATGGCTTTAGTCAAACAGTCAAACCGTTGCTACAAAAGTACTGCGTGGACTGTCATGGTCCGGATAAGCAAAAAGGAGATATGCGGTTGGATGAAATTGATCCGGATGTGGTGAGGGGCAGAAGTTTTGATCAATGGGAAGACGTTCGGGAAGCATTCAATAGCGGGGAAATGCCTCCGAAGGAAAAAGCTCAACCTACGGATGCCGAACGTGACTTGATGACTCGATGGATGGATGTGGAGTTCAAAAAAGTGAAACTTCATGGCTCGACGAAAAAGCGTGGGGGCGTGAGACGGTTAACCCGTTATGAATTGAAATATGCCTTTGAAGACCTGCTCGGTTTTCCCCTTCGCAATGAGATCGACAGGCTCCCTGAAGAGGGGACGAGTATCGAAACCGGGTTAAAGAACAATTCGCGGATGCTCATGATAAGCAGTCCCCACCTGGAATCCTACCTTGACGTCGTAATGACCATCATCGAACGGATGAAGGAAATCGCGGTTTTCGAACCTTTCGTCACTCGTGCCGACATTGCCAATTTGGATGTTGATCCGCCGTTGAAGTACACTTCCGAAAAAAAGAAAATCACGCCCGCCCTCGCCAAAGTGTCCCGTGCCGGGAGTGGGATAGTGATCGAGAAAGGGGGATACCTTGATCTGAACATAACTTCGATTTCCAAGTGCAAATCCCAAACTTCTCTAGTGGCGAAGGCGGGCAGTCGCGGAGGGGTCGAGGTTGCCATGGGTTTCCAGCGTTCGGACGTCGATACCCGATTAACGTTTTGTCGGATGGGGACCATCGATATCGCAGAAGGCGATGAGCTTCGGGATTATATTCTGGAATCCTATCCGGAAGGCTTGACCGAGGAGTTTACGAAAGGCGACCGACCGTTTTTCCTCCGGATAACAAACAGGGGGGCTCAGAATCTTTACCTCGAATCCTTGGAGTACCGGGGCAACGTGAACATGGAATTGGTGAACACTTTGATTCCTCATGATCTCCGGGAATCCGAAGCTGACTGGCAGGTTCGGAGCAAGATTGCTTCCTTTGTCACAAAAGCCTTTCGAAGAACCCCCACCGAGGTCGAACTCAAAAAGTATCATCAGGTTTATGAACTTCATGCCAAAGAGGAATCTCCGGCTCTCGCCCTTCTGAGCGCTTACAAGGAAATCCTCTGCTCGCCCAAGTTCTTTTATCTCGGGCTTTCGGGAAATCTTGGGGGTAAGGAAGACGCGAATTTCAAACTGGCTGAGCGACTTGCTTTTTTCTTGTGGTGTTCGGTACCCGACGAAACCTTACTTAAAGTCGCGGTCGAAGGCGTTCTAACTCAACCATCGGAACTCAATTCTCAAGTGAAGCGCATGTTGAAGGATGAGAAATCGAGGAGATGGGCGGAGCGTTTTGCCGATCAATGGTTGCAAACCGCGCTACTGGGTAACGTTGCCGTTGACCGGAACTACTACCCCAAGTTCAAGGATACGATCAAGGACCTGATGCAAAGGGAAACCTACGAGGCCGTAAACGACGTCTTTCGCAACGGTTCCTCCGCTTTGAACTTGTTGAAGGCTGATCACGTGTTCGTGAATCAGACCTTGGCCGCTTTTTACAAGCTCAAGGGCGTAAGGGGAGAAGAATTCCAAAAGGTCGCGGTGGATGAAAAATCTCAGCGAGGCGGTTTGCTGACTCAGGGCACGTTTCTGATAGGTAATTCCGACGGCATGAATTCACATGCCATTCTACGAGGCGTTTGGCTTGCTGATGTGATCCTTCACGATCCGCCTCCCGATCCGCCCGCAAACGTGCCTCCGCTCGATGAAAGTATTCCCGGTTTCAACAAGATGACCCTTAATCAAAAGCTCTTTGCTCATCGGGACAACGAAGCCTGCCGGAGTTGTCACCGAAAAATCGACCCATGGGGAATCCCCTTTGAAGGTTTCGATGCGAGCGGGCTTCGGCGGACCAAAGTATTGGTTGTTTCCAGAGCATCCGATTCCCCAAAAGACCAGACAAAGGGGCGGAAAAAGGCAAAGAAACCCGTCTTTGACAAAAGTTATCTGGAGATTGAGCGCAAATCCACCCTGCCGGATGGCGTGGAGGTTGATGGGATCGAAAAACTAAAGGAGTATCTGATCAATCACCGTAAAAGAGATTTTGCCAAAGGCTTGGTGGAACGGATTCTGGCCTATGGGCTCTCCAGAGACCTTGATTTTCACGATGAAGAACTGGTGAACGAGTTGGTTGACCACTTTGAGGCAAGCGGGTACTCTGTACCTGAATTGATTGAGGAAATCGTTTCAAGCGAGACGTTTTCAAAGAGAAAATAGAAAGAAAGAAAAATGGCATCCAAATCCTGGCATTTCGAGAGGCGAACTTTTTTAAGAGGGGCGGGCGTTACCCTAGGGCTTCCTTTCCTCAACGCCATGGCGGGTGCTAGCGAAAGCAAAACTCTCGCCGCCTTGCCCAAGCGGGCGGCCTTCATCTTTTTTCCCAATGGGGTCAGCCTGCCGACTGAAAAGGATCCACAGCACGAGGATTGGTACTGGTTTCCCAAAGGGGAAGGAAGAAACTATGAATTCAGGAAAAGCCAGGAGGCCTTGAACCCGTATCGCGAAGATCTTTCCGTCGTCTCCGGACTGTCTCATCCCTTGAACCGAAACAGTGGAGATGCCCACGTCAACCCGACGGGTTTTCTGACTTCCAAGGAAATGATCAAGGGGAAAACAGCCCTTAACTCGATATCCATTGATCAAGCAATCGCCAACCATCACGCGGGCAAGACTCAATTGGCTTCCATGCCGCTTTCGACCGTCGGTGGAGTAGGTAGCTTAACCAGAAACTACACCTTGTCCTACGATAAGGATGGAAAAGGAATTCCCGCCTGGTCGAATTTGAAGGAAATCTACGAGCGCATGTACGTCGCAAGCAATCCTGCGGCCTTGGCCCGCTTGAAAGGAAAAACACATTTGCTTAACGAAATTCACGAGGATGCGAAGGATCTGAGCCGCAACCTTGGGAAGGAAGATCAGGGAACTCTCGAAGAGTACCTGCAAGCGGTTTCCGAATTGGAAAAGAAAATTGAAAACGACCGACTGTGGGCGAAAAAAGAATCCGCGACCGCTCCTCCGGAAATCCAATTGGACATCGAGTTCACCGACGTTGAAAACTACATGCGGACGATGTACGACTTGATGTACATAGCCTTCAAATCGGATATTTCCCGCGTCGCGACTTATCAAATTGCGTCCGAAGGGGGCACGGCTCCCACCAACAATCTTTCCAAGCGGATCGGACTCACCCAAGACCTTCACCAATTGAGCCATTCCGCGGCCAAAGGAAAAGAAGGCTTCAAGGACTGGGGTATTTGGGATCAGTTCGTGGCCAAGCAATTGGCTTACTTCATTAATCGTCTCAAGGAAACCCCGGAGGGTGACGGTAGTCTGCTCGATCGCACTCTCATCTTTCAGGGAGCGGCGACCTCCAGAGTTCATGACAATACGAATTTTCCGATCATCATGGCCGGTGGAAAGCAAATGGGGCACAAGGCAGGCCAATTCATTACCTATGATGAGAAGCAGAACGCTTTGTCCAACCTGTTTGCCAGAATCGGGAATGCAATGGACGTCCCGATGGAGAAGTTTGGTGACAGTAGCGGAATCCCGATGAGCGAGTTGTTCGGTTAATCAAACTAATCCTTCCCGGACAAGCGGGTTTTCAAATCAGGCAAAGGGTAGGGTAAGTTTTGGGGAGTCTGCTGTATTTACTTAACCTGCAGTTCGCTATGTTTGATCTCAAGGGAGTGTACGGCTTCCCCGTCGATGCTTATGACCGTGTACTTGAATGTCGGGTCCTTGGCCGTGAGGTCGAAGTCGACCCGCCCGAAGGATTGCTTCTTATTGTAGCCGAACAAGGAGTGCTTGATCAATCCGTGCACATGCTGGTTGGTCAACCTGGACGATTGACACTCGTAGAGGGGATACATTCCCTCTATTCCAGTATCGATCTTGTAGGCGTCCGAGCGGTGACGGTCGGCGGATAGGATGACGACCCCGGGGATCTTTTCCTTGGCGATAAAATTAAATATCTTTTGGCGTTCGCCATCGAACCCGTCCCAAGTGTCCTTGGAACCGGGCTTCACTTTGGGTGTTACGGGAACGTTAGTGCAGAATACGGTGAAGGTTGCGGGCTCTTTGAGGGTCTTCTTGAGCCACTTCATCTGAGCGGACCCGAGCATGGAAGGGTTTTTCCCATTGGGCGACTCGCGGTAGTAGCGCCCGTCGATCAGGACGAAGTGGACCTTGCCAATCCAAAAGTCGAACCAGCATCCAGGTTGTTTTTCTCCACCCCCGTAGTAGGGGTTGTTCCAGTTTTCCTTGAAGATTTTCCACACCTCTCGCTTCCAACTCGGCTCCTCGATGGCGGGACCGCCCCAACCGTCGTTGGTGGTAAAATCGTGGTCGTCCCAAATGGCGTAAATGGGAACCTTCTTGGCCAGTTTTGCCCATTCGGGTTGGCTCTGGCGCCTGTAGTAATGGAAGAGCTGCATCTCCGGAGTCTTTGGGTCGTCGATGTAGACGTTGTCGCCAAGGAGGAGTAGAGCCCGCGGGTCGATCGCTCCGATGGTGTCCCACATCCGCTCGTGCGGAGGGACATAGCCGGCTCCTCCGCCGAAGGCGATGGTGAACTTGTCCGACGGAGCGTCCTTTTTCAGGGCAGTGTTGGGCAGGGTACGTTTCCAGGGCCATGTCTTGGCATCGAACTTCCATACGTTTGGCTTGCCGAGGGCCAGGTCAATGAGCATTTGAGTTTGCTCGGGGTTGACCTTGTCCTCCTTGTACTTGTTCAAATAGGCAATGGCCTCCTTCTTTTTTCCCTCGAGGATAAGCTTGAGACCGTGCGGGTGGATACGCTTGGACTGTCCACCTTTCTCGGGCTTCTCGTTGTTGACTCTCAGGTTGGAGGCTTGGGCGAAAAGTTCGGGGCCACTCGACATGGCTACTACCACGAAAAGGGAGAGGGACGTTTGGAGGAAAGGCATGGTTTTTCTTTTTCTCATGGACTCGGAATTATTTCCACATTGAACTCTTTTGGCAACCCGCTTTCGGGTTGTTCGGAGCATTCGCTCCGACTTATTCGCCGCCCGCCAATAGCTCAAGCATGGTTTCGGCAAAGGCCTTGCCGACCAGAATGAAGAATCGGCCTTCGCCACTGTAGTGAAAACCCTTGTTTGACATAGCCCGAGCCAACATCGCCCTTTCTTCTTCGGTTACCGGATCCTTCTTGAAATCCCGATTGTATTCGGGCAACCAACCACCCGCAGTGAGAGCCACGACCCGAGTGTCCAATAGGGGAGCGGTTTCAATGGCCTTGGCATTCCCTTTGAACTCGGGCACGCCGTTGATGAAGCGCTGACCTTCGCGGACGTCCTTTTGCTTGGGATTATGCTCGTTGTGTGGACCGTTCACTCCCATGACCCCGACGACGACTTTCATGTCCGGAGCCTTGAACTCGGATCTGACGTCCTTGATCAGGTGGACCAGGTTGGCTCCGTACTGCTTGCGCCCGGTGACGTCGAACATGTCGTTAAATCCTTGGAACCATACGAATCCGGCGATTTCGTATCCTGCCTGCTCGTCATAGTTCGGGTAATGCTCCTTTAGGTTCTCAAGTGTCTTGCGGACGTACCGGATCATGTTGCGGTATTGCAGGCCGACCACCGGTTCGACCCGGCCCTCATTCCATTTGTCGGCCACTTCCTTTGTCAAAATCTTTTCATCCAGTTTCTCGACTCCCGTTTTACCGGCGCTCGGCGGACGGAAGTTCACGTAAAGGCTCTGTCCTCCGGGTGCATATTTGATTAAGAGAACCTGTTCCTCAAAGGCCTCGCCAACGTAATGTCCGAAGGCATATTCCGGCCCGATGTTGTTTCCAAGCTTGTCATAGTTCCTGCGACCACCGAAACCGGGTTGCAGTTTGTCGTGCACGCCTGCATTGGATACCCATACGTCTTCGCGGGTCATCAGTTCTTTTCCGTCCGGCTTGAAGGTTTTCAACAAGTTCGCCCGGGTCGGGACCAAATCCTCTCCCAGAAAGTCAATCGTCCGGACATGTGCCTGTCCGTCCATATTGGACTGGCCGGCAAGGATGAAAATCTTCAACTTGGCGGGCTCGGCAAAAAGGTTCGGTCCGGTCGAGGTTTCCGAGAGCAGCGAGAAGATCAGAATAGTAAGCAGGTTGTGTTTGTTCATTTTTCAGATGATATTTGTTTATGCAACCTGGACCGGCCCATTTCCTTTGTTGGGCTGTCCCGGTGCCCCGAAATCAGATGTTAGGTGTGTTTTTCCGGTAGTTTTAGTTCCTTCCTCAATTTTATTCCAGAGATATCTCTGTGGGCTCCACCAACTCGTATCCCGGGAGTGCAAAAAAGGAATGAATGGCCTTGGCGTCGGCATGGTTCCAGATGTGAATTCTTCCATCGAAACCAGAGGAAGCCACAAGTTTATTCAAAGAATCAAAGGTAATCGACAGGGCCCAATCCCCATGACCGGTAAATTGGTTTCGCTGCCTTCCTTCCTGAAGTGAGTATTCGTATGCAATCTTGTCGTTGGAGCTAATGAATAGTGACTCTCCGCTGGAAAGAATCTTATGAACCCCCGCGCCAAATCGATGCACGTCCCTGCTTTTTTTTCCATCCTCTATCTTCCAAAGCGCCAGAAGTTTGTCATCACTTGTTGAGTAGACTTGTTTCCCATCCGGATGAAAGGCAACTCCGTTTACCGACCCCGAATGTCCGGAGAAAGTAACTACTCTCTTGCCACTTTCGAGATCAAAGACTTTGGCCGTCTTGTCACGACTAGCTGACGCAAGTCTTTTGCCGTCCGAACTCCAGGTCACTGCATTAACCCAGTCAGAATGGTTTACAAAAGTTTTAAGGATTCCCCATTCTTGTTCGCGCTGTTCAAAAACACGAATCCGTCCATCTGTCGATGCCGTGGCCAACTTGGTTCCATCGGGTGCGAAACGGGCATCCAAGGCAACGTCCGGAGTGCGTGCAAGAACATCGATGAGTTTACCATTGGATGCATCCAGAAGCCGAACCTCCCCGTAAAGCCCTGGCGCGCCACAGGCAACGGCTAACAAACGACCATTGGGAGACAAATCAATCGCATAGGATCGCTGTCCGATATTGCCAATGCGGCGAAGCAGTTTTCCGTCCTTGGGGTTCCAGACGGTGATCTCGTGATAACCTCCCACAAAAAGCTCATTGCCATCCGCACCATAGGCCAAAGCCTGAATGGGGATTCTTAAGGAATATTTCTCGGGCGATCTTGGATGGACAGGGGGAGGGATTATGGATGCAAGAGAGGCACCTTGTTCACCATCGAAAGTCGAACCTTCCTCAATCCAACGCTTGAACAAGGCAATTTGCTTACTGGAAAGCGGGTCCCCCTCCGATGGCATTCGCTCATCTTTGTCATCTGTGGTCAAACGGTAATAAACCTCGCTTTCATCAAGGTTTCTCGGAGTGAATCCGGGTTGGTCACTCGCCCCCTTGTCCATGGCCCGCAAAAAAGTGTCTACTCTGTATTTCCCTTTGGCCTTCTTGGGCCCATGGCATGACTGGCATTTAGTGAGTAGTATGGGGGCCAAGTCTTTGCTGAAACTTACCGGATCCCCATGAAATTGATGACTAAGAATACAGGCTGAGAGGAATGTGAAAAATCGCCTCATTGTCTGGATTCAATGATTAAAGAGAAATTCATTGCGATTGAGAATAGCCCAGCAAAGGTCCTCCAATGCCTTGCCCTTGTCCGTTGCCTTCTCCAAATAGGCCAAGGCTATGGCCTTCTCCTTTTCATTGGGAAATCGGGAAAGTGAAGACAGATGCAGATCTTCTATGATTTCAGATAAAGGTTTCTTGGCTGAAAGAGACTTTCTAAAGAGTGAGTCGCCAGCCGTCAGCATACTATTAAAAAGTTTGCCGTTGAAGAGCTGCAATGCCTGGCCAAGACCGGCATCGCCAGCCCGCTCGCAAGAGCAGACCGTTTGTCGTTCTGGTTGACCAAAAACCTTAAGGAACTCGATGTCGCCGATCATGGAGCGATTCTTTTGGGCAAGATCAGGCGCCGGCAGGTGAACGGCCTTGACCTTATTGGGAACCCCGGGAAATTTCATTGGCTTGCCAGTTACTTGTCCCAAGGCATCCACAAGCTGCTCTGCCTCGAGGCGGCGGGGTTGGCGAAAGGAGAAAAAACGGGTGTCGTCCCGGTTGAACTCGTTGGACTCTGCGGAGGTTTGGTATGCGTTGCTGTTGACTATTTTTCTGATGAGATCGCGCCGATTGAATCCGCTTTGAACGAAATCTTTCGCAAGCGCCTCCAAGAGAGGCTGGTTCGAGGGAGGATTCGTGTCACGAAAATCATCAAAGGGCTCGACGATGCCTATTCCCATTAGAGATGCCCAGATACGATTAACCTCTACTTTTGCAAAAAACGGATTACTCGGCTTGGTCAACCATTCAGCGAAAACCTGCCGACGATCCTTGTCTGGAGGCAACTCAAAGGCACCCGTATCGGGCACCCAGGGAGGCAAGTGCTTACCTGTGACGGGATGCCGAACCTCACCTTCCTTGGCATCCCATACAAAGGTTTCTTCACTTTTACCAAGTTTTTTGGTCTTTGTTTGGGCAAAAAAAGCAGTGAGGCCATAATAGTTGTCCTGCGTCCATCGCTCGAAGGGATGATTATGGCATTTCGCGCACTGGATTCGGGAACCTAGAAAAAGCTGTGAA
>Ga0209667_1002838_pt1 | contig 11047 bp, 12 predicted proteins | sample SaaInlV_165m_DNA_2_FD_184682 | JGI IMG/M metagenome (GOLD analysis project Ga0209667, IMG submission 184682) | Marine microbial communities from expanding oxygen minimum zones in the Saanich Inlet - Saanich Inlet SI037_S3LV_125m_DNA (SPAdes)... | ecosystem: Environmental > Aquatic > Marine >... | reverse complement strand
AGGCAAAAGCCGTAACCCAGCAATCATATCAAAAAATTACTAATGTCGGGTTACGCTCCACTAACCCGACCTACTTTAACCGCCACTTTTTTTTATTTCCCTGCCGTATATTAATGCGGGGCTACCGTTCAAGATAAAATGGTGTTTCAAAAAAACCACGAAATATAATTCAAATTATGTAGGCCGGGTTAGGCAAAAGCCGTAACCCAGCAATCATATCAAAAAATTACTAATGTCGGGTTACGCTCCACTAACCCGACCTACTTTAACCGCCACTTTTTTTTATTTCACCGCCGTATATTAATGCGGGGCTACCGTTCAAGATAAAATGGTGTTTCAAAAAAACCATGAAAATCAAATCAAATTATGTAGGCCGGGTTAGGCAAGAGCCGTAACCCGGCTCCGCTCTACCGTTAAATAGAAAAAATGAAGCTGCTCAAGGTTTATAAATCTTAAATATACTCCGGATGAGATGTACTTGACTTATACTGAAAAACAGCTAAAATGATGTTTAAATAAACATTAAATAAGGAGTGAAATAAGGAGTGATTTATGAATCGTGTATTGACAACTACAACTACAAGTGTGACGGAATTGAAACGTAATTATGCTACTATTTTAAAAGAATCAGCAAATGAACCTGTAGCAATTCTCAATCATAATCGACCGGAGGCTTATCTGCTGGCTGCAGAATATTATGAAATATTAATGACTTATATTGAAGACTTGGAAGATGCTAGAATTGTAAGTGAACGCGCGCAGGGGGATTTTATAGAGGTTGCTCTGGATGAATTATAAGCTGCGTTTTCACGAATTGGCACTAAAGGAGTGGAATAAACTGGATGGCGTAGTTCAACTGCAATTCAAGAAAAAACTGGAGGAACGTCTAATAAATCCCAGAGTAGCTTCTTCGCAACTACGTAAAATGAAGGATTGTTACAAAATCAAATTGCGTACTGCCAGCTACAGATTGATCTACCGTGTTGAAGATAAAGTTCTGTTTGTATCTGTCATTGCTGTTGGAAAGAGAGCGAAAAACAAAGCCTACCGACTTGCAGAACAAAGACAGTGATTTAATTTTTGCAATGACAATCAAGGATTATTAGAGGTCTATTCGCCCCGGATTGAGCAGGTGATGGTGATTGTGTGTGGACTATTCGCCCCGGATTGAGCAGACGATGGTGATTGTGCGTGGACTGTAGATTCCCAGCGTGAGTGCAGTGTAAGTGCTTTGCATCCAGGTATTGTGGATTCGTAGTTCATATACCCTGCCTTGTGGGCAGAGGTCGTTAAGCTCGTATTTTTTCTCGCCAATTAAACCCCAGAACCAGAAAGTTTCTTCATTGCTGATAACAGTTTCTGCTGGAAATTCCGCGGGATAGCGTACTTGTACCTGACATCCTGAGAGGAATAAAACGAAAATTAAGATTATGCTGTAATGACGGAACATTGTATAATTCATGGAAAAAAGTTGTCTTGCCTTGCGTTTCAAAACATTCGAATTTACACTTGATGTTTGCATTCGGAAAAAGTGTAGTCCAATAAAGTTTTGCCGGAATAAAGAAATTTTGCAGAAAAGGATCCAGGTTCCAGAATTCTAGGCGTAAACAGTCGGTCGCCTTCCCACGAAGCGAGTTCAGTCAACTTGTTTTTGGGAATCCATTCAAGTCGACCCTCCGGACAATCTTTGGTGAGTGTTCCGGAAAAGCTGTTCGTGTAAAAAACAAAGACGTGCCATTCATCACCAAAGGGTGAGTCTCCTTCATCAGGAAAAGAGAGTACGGCTTTTAGTTCCGGATCTTTGATCTGCAGTCCGGTTTCTTCCAGCGTTTCACGAACCGCAGTTTCGTATGGAGCTTCATTTGCTTCGACTTTTCCGCCGGGTGCTAACCAGAGTCCCTGATGTTCATCTTTTTTTTCACGGTGAATCATCAGAATATGTTCGTCATTATTCTCAAGATAAACCAGAACTCCTAATTTCACAGCATTACTCCAAATAGTCTATGTCTCAGTCGAAGAAAGAATTAAATGCACTTTTGAAACGCATTTCGGTTGAACAGGACAAACGACTGAATCCTGAAGTACAGCAGGAAACTGAGGTTTTGCCATATGAATTAGGTCATCAAACCCCGATTATACGTGGGCGGATGCCCGGACTGGAAGCGGTTTATGACCGTTTTGCCCGGATTTACGCACAGAGTTTTTCACATCATGTGAGGCGTCCGGTAACTATCACACGTCGTTCTACAGAACTGGTAAGTTTCCGGGATTATCTTGGAGCAATTACAACTCCTGCTTCACTAAGTATTTTTGGCATGAATCCACTTCAGGGGCACGCATTGTTTGTCTTTGAGCATCATCTGGTACACGTGCTGATCGACCTGCTTTTCGGCGGAAACGGCTGGTTTGAAAATCCGCCTCCCAAACGTGAATTTACAGGAATTGAAACTCGGATGCTCTCAAAAGTCGTGTTCAGTGCACTCGAAGATCTGGGTAAAGCCTGGAAGAGATTAACACCATTGGAACCATATTTTGAGCGTATGGAAGTACAGCCTAAATTTGCTGCGATTGTTCCACAGGAAGAGGTGGTGGCGAGCACAACATTCGATGTTGAAATCAACCGTGTCCCATACACAATGAGTATTTGTCTACCCTATCTGATGCTTGACCCGGTACGCTTACAAATAGAAGCAGGCAAAACCAATTTTGATGAAGAAGTCAATGCAGTTAACGTCAGCCGCCTTGAAGAAAATCTGCGCAACTCCAAAGTTAGTGTAAAAGTCGCGCTTGGAGAAGCACGCATGTCCCTGCGGAATTTTCTTACCTTGAAAAACGGTGACCGTATTATCTTAAATCAGGATCAGGATAAACCGCTTAAAGTTATGGTTCAGGACAAACTTAAATTCATGGCAACACAAGGTGCATACAAAGGCAAGCACGCAGTTCAAATCACCAAGATGATTGAGCCCCAGCAACGATTTAAGGATTTACTGGATCAACCTCCGGAAGACTTGAACGAAAATGCCTAATCTTGCAGTAAGTTACTGATTGACACGACTGCGTAGATCCTTACCTGTCCGGAAAACTGGAAGCTGCTTTGGTTTGACTTCCACAGTTTCACCGGTTTTAGGATTCCGTCCGAAATATCCCTTATATTTTTTCAGTGTAAAAGAACCGAACCCACGGATTTCTACTTTATCACCAGCGTCAAGAGCGTCCTTGATGCGGTCAAAAAAGATCCGCACTGTCTGGTCTGTTAGTCTCGGATTATGTCCTGTACGGTCTGATAATTCTTCGATTAATTCTGATTTGTTCATAACTCCATGCATTTAAGGTTAAAAAAGTTTGAGGGGTTTTTACTGCAGAAATTGGTTTAATTCTCCAGTTAATCGTCTTCTGCTTAAAAAACCGGTTGTTGTAAAGTTAAGGAAACAGGAAAAAATATCAAGTGTTTCGTGAATATTTTTTCAAATTGCCTGAATTTGCAGTTCGCGTCGATAATGATCAAAGAGAGTCGACTTGGAAAGCATTCCCAAAAATAATTTACCTTCAACGACTGGTAATGACCATGCTTTAGACGTTTCAAACTTGTCCAGAGCAACATTGATCGGTTCATTTAAATTGATGATGGGCAAGTTCCGCATGACTGATCCCATCGTTACTAAATCATAAAGACTTGTATCAAAAAGATGCGGACGGATGTCATCCAGAAAAACAACTCCAACACATTGCTTCTCAGCATCGAGTACAGGAAAATAATTGCGGCGTGCTCTCTTGAACTCATCAATGAAATCCCTTAACAGCAGACCTTCAGGGATGGTGATGAAATCCTTGTCTAAAATATCTCTAATATTCAGATGATGCAACAAATATCTGTCTGTTCCACGTTTAATCAAACTCCCCTGCTTAATCAGATCCTGAGTATAAACAGAACCAATTTCAAAGAACGAACTAACCACCATGGCGCTGCTTGCAGTCAGCATCAGGGGTAAAATCATGGAATACCCACGAGTGGCTTCCATAACCAGGAATATTCCCGTCAGCGGTCCATGCATGACTCCCGCAACCATTCCAGCCATACCTGCTAAAGCAAAAGCCGCGTCTTCCGCAACACCGTCGAGCGGCAGCAAATGCAGAATCATCCCGAAAGCGAGGCCAACTCCGCTGCCGATCACGAGGCTGGGGGCAAATACTCCGCCTACACCACCACTTCCCAGAGTGATACCGCAGGCTAAAAATTTGAGCAGCACAAACAAGAGGATAAAACCCAGTTCCGGCCGGATTGAATCGGTCAGAAAAGACTGAGTTGCAGAGTAACCCTCAGACAAAACTTCCGGCATGTAATAACCTAGAACTCCTACAGACAAACCACCAATAGCAGCACGTACCCAGAGATGCAGAGAAATTTTTGCAAAAAGTTTTTCCCAGACATGCAGACTTCTGACAAACAGGATTGAGATAACTCCGGTAATTGCACCGAGCGCAAAACAGGCAATTAAAGAGGTGATCGAAAATCCGGCAATTTCCTGAAAAAATGCAATCTTATCACCCATGATCCAGCGGCTGATTTCAGTCGCGGAAACTGCGGCAATGATGGTCGGCAGGATAGTTAAATAAGACCATTCACCAATAATTATTTCCAGGGCGAAAATCAAACCGGTCAAAGGTGCATTGAAAATTCCTGCAACCGCTCCCGCTGCACCATAGCCTACAAGTAGTTTTTTGTGACGTTCATTCATGTCCAACCAACGTCCTAGTGCAGAACCCATCGCACCGCCGATGCTGACTATCGGACCTTCCAGTCCGGTTGAACCTCCAGTTCCGACTGTCAGTAAACTTCCAAAGAATCTCGAATAAATCATCCGCCTCCGGAGTGATCCGGTACCCAATGCAATGGCTTTGATCACTGAGGAAACTCCATGTCCCTCATTATCATGCATGAGATAACGCACAAAAAATACCGCAATTCCCGCACCCAAAGCAGGGAAAAAGATCGAACGCCAGCCGAGGTCTAATTCTGTGATGAAAAGCCGTAGAGTATGAACACTCCAGTTGAGTCCCACTGCAAGCATTCCGCAAACCAGTCCGATTCCCAGAGCAGCTGTCATCATCACTACTGCTTCACGTGCTGAAACTGCCTGAAAGCGTGAAAGTAGATCAGCGTCAGTTCCAACGAAACCGCGTGAAAGGAACTTGTTAAGCTGTCTCCGCCAGATTTTTTTGAAATTGCTCAACGAGATTTTCTAATGTAGGGGAGTGTTTGAGAAAGTCATTTACTTCTGTATTATTTAGAAAACGTGCTAGTTGAGAAAGCAAATGTAGATGGTGAAAAGAATCAGCACTCAATAGCACAAATACGACAAAAACCGGCATTCCGTCCGGTGCTTTAAAGTCCAATGGTTTTTCTAAAAAAAAAGTACCAACCATTGATTTTTTTAATTGCTGTCCAAGCGGTGTTTTTGGATGAGGAACTGCAATTCCATTTCCAATTCCAGTTGAAGAAAGCAGTTCACGCTGCATTAGTTGATCTGCTAATGTTTCTTTAAGCTGCCGTGGTAAATTCATGCAGGACGGTATTTCGCTGAAAAGTGTTTCCAGTGAGCCCGATGGAACTGTGTGAAAAACATTACCTGCTTCAAAAGCTTCAACAAGCGGGGACTGAGTAGCGCTCGCTTTTTGTTTTTTTTTACTCTCTCTGAGTGAGTGCTTTTCGAGGTGAATATGTTTTGATTCAGCCCAGGTTACCAGAGTCGACTGGTTAAAATAATGCTTTCCACGCCGTACCACGCACGGTATGTCACCCTGGCGAATCCAACGGTAAATAGTCGCCTCCGGAACATGCAGCAACTGAACAACATCTGAAACTACCAACCATTTAGCCATAAAAAAATAACAAAAGATACTGGACTGAATTAATAATGAAATATTTCGAGTTTCAGTCTAACAGCATTCGCAGGCTTTGTGAAGAAGTGGAAGTTAATTAAATAACTTTTTTAAAGAGTTGATACTTTATGAAATTTTTATAGAATATCTAAAACACTTCTGATGGCTGGGGATGCGCAATTGAAAATTTCGAACCGTGTCAGATCCTAACGGAAGCAGCACTAAGATTTTGTAGATGTGCCGCATTCCTCAGCCTCTCTCTTCAATAATCCGGAATCCCTTTCATGTCTTATGTTGTGCTGGCGCGCAGGTTGCGTCCCTCCCGCTTTGACGATCTAATTGGACAGGAAACTGCGGCACAAACTTTGCGCAATGCGGTTCTATCAGACAGAGTGGCACATGCCTTTTTGTTTACCGGATCACGTGGAGTTGGCAAAACGAGTGCAGCAAGAATCTTAACACGCGCACTGAATTGCCTGAATCCGGACAATGGGGACCCGTGCAACAGCTGCGAAAACTGCGTAGAAATAAGTCAGAACGCATCGCCGGATGTATATGAAATTGATGCTGCTTCCAACCGTGGAATTGACAATATCCGTGAACTGCGTGAAAACGTAAATTATGTGCCAGCGAGATGTCGTTACAAAGTTTATATCATTGATGAAGCGCACATGCTTACACTTGAGTCTTTCAACGCACTGCTGAAAACTCTTGAAGAACCGCCTTCATACGTAAAATTTATTTTTGCCACCACTGACCCTCACAAAATTCCTCAGACGATTATTTCACGTTGTCAGCGTTACGATTTTTTAAGAATCCCGTTACAAACGATGGCGGATTTTCTAGAAAAAGTTATCCGCAATGAAAAGCTTGAACTGTCCCGCAAGGCAATCGAAATGATTGCCCGGAATTCTGTCGGCGGAATGCGTGACGCTTTGACCGCAATTGATCAAATTCTCAGTTTTAGCGGAACGAGTGCAACTGATCAAAAAGTGGCACAGATTCTTGGAATTCTGGACAGTGAGTCACGCTTTGCTTTTACGGAGGCTTTACTGAAAAAGAATCAAGGTGAGGCTCTGCGTTATTTTCAGCAACTGCAGGAGCATGGTCATGATGCTCACGATATTTTAGCAGATTTGCTGCAAACTATTAAAACCACTGCACTTGTACGCTCACTAGGCACAAGCCCGGCATTGTTCCAGGAAATTTCAGTAGATGATCTGGAAGTCTTTGCGGCTATAGCCAAAGCTGTAAGTGCGGATGAGTTACAGCAGATTTTCCGGATTTTGCTCGATCTGGAAGAACAGATGAAGCGCAGCGCTCACACGAAAATTTGTTTTGAAATGGCAATTCTCCAAATTGCGTCCATAGAACCTCTGGTTGGTCTTCCGGAAATAATCAGTGGAATCCAGAATATTCGCAGTGGAGAAGCGCCTGTAGTGACAACTGCTGAAAACGCAATTTCTGTAAAAGCTGCCACTGAAGAGCCAGTGCCCCCTGTACCGGATAATTCTGTAGAAAAGCATCAACATTCGCCAGCGGTTGATTCCGCAGTTAAAAAACCGCATGCGGATGCTTCAGCTATCAAAAACATTTTACAGTCAGGAAATAAGGAAACTCATAAAGTAGCAGAAAATCCGGCTGATGTGCTAAATCCGAAACCTGAAACTGCCGTCACTCAAGTCAAAGAACAAGAGCAAAGCAGTTATGCTCAGCAAAATGATGACAATTCAGCTGTTGCGGAAACTTCGGTTTCTCCGGAAAGATCGCAGGAGAACGCAAGTCTGTCTCAACAAGGATTAACGCAAACACCTGAAATTCCGCAAACTTATCCTCAAACACAGCAAGCAGCAGAAACACAACAGATTCAGCAAACTCCAGTAACTCCGGAAACACAGCAAACACAGCAAACTTATCCTCAAACACAGCAAGCAGCAGAAACTCAACAGATTGAGCAAACTCCAGTAACTCCTGAAATTCCGCAAACTTATCCTCAAACACAGCAAGCACCAGAAACTCAACAGATTGAGCAAGCTCCGGAAACGCCTGAAATTCCGCAAACTTATCCTCAAACACAGCAAGCACCAGAAACTCAACAGATTGAGCAAACTCCAGTAACTCCGGAAACTCAACAGATTGAGCAAGCTACGGAAACACCTGAAATTCCGCAAACTTCTACGCAAACGCAAGAAGCTGAACTAAGAAATATTGAAAAAGAACAAGCTGTGGTTCCGGAGAATAAGGCACAATCACCGGAACAGCCGACACAGGAGTGGACTGATTTTGCAGCGGAAGTTCAAAAACGATCTTCAAAGCTTGCCAGCTTTGTACGCAATGCTGTACCTCAGAGTTTGTCCGGAACACAATTTAAGTTAACGTTTAAAAGCGGAAACTATCCTTCAATGTTCACAGAACAAAACCGCAGTTTACTGGAAGAAATTGCAACAGACTGGTGTGGACATGCAGTTCATGTCAGCTGTGAGATTTCTCCAACTGTGACTTCTATGCGGACAATAGTCGAACATGATCAAATTCTTTTGGAGCAGGCAAGAGAATTAAAACGTAAAAATGCCAAGGAATTTCCGCAGGTTAAAGATATACTCTCTGTGTTTACAAACAGCAAAATCAGCGCTATTGAATTTTCTGATGCATAAAAAACAGCAATAAAGAGACTGTTTAGCCAAATCTTAGGCTATCTTTGTGTTAAGGGTTGATCTGTTATCTGCTGATAGCTAAGTTTAATTATTTCTGTTAATAACATCCAGAGTATTAGATGAAACATGCTGAATTCATACAATATCTTTCCTAAATTGACGATTTAAATTCTAAATAACGAAAACAATTATCAGCAGTTTTGCAGGTTAAAAATAAGTATCATGCTGTTATCAAAACACTTGAGGCACGGATTAACAATGGTGGACACTGTCCTCATTGCAAACATCATGAATTCCAAAAATGGGAAAAGCCCATGAAATGCAAGGATATCGTTGCAACAAAGTACCTCCCAAATTACATCGGTTGGAGAAGATATCTTGAAAAACTTAAATTGTCTATAACAGCAAAGGATTAATTGAGTTCTGTCTTAACTTGAGCAACAGCTAATGCAAACATAGCCAAAATAAATGAATAATATAATCTGGCATAGTGCCACTGTGACACGGGCACGCCGCGAATCCCAAAACAATCATAAAGGCATTATTTTATGGTTTACGGGGCTTTCCGGTTCAGGAAAATCCACCCTTGCCCATGCAATTGAAGAACGCCTGCATCAACTCAACTGCCGAACCTTCGTTCTGGATGGCGATAATATACGACATGGACTGTGTTCCGATCTTGGCTTTGATGACAATGCTCGCAAAGAGAATATTCGCCGCATCAGTGAAGTAGCAAAGCTGATGATGGAAGCGGGTATCATTACATTAACTGCCTTCATTTCTCCCTTTCGCAGTGATCGTGAAAATGCTCGCAAATTGTTTCCTCATGGAGAATTCATCGAAATTTATTGTGACTGCTCACTCGAAGTCTGTGAACAACGTGATCCAAAAGGGCTTTATCAAAAAGCACGTGATGGGGTGATTCCTCATTTTACGGGCATCAGTTCCCCTTATGAAGCACCTGAACGAATGGAAGCTATCATAAAAACAGATGAGTTGGCTATTGAAGAATCAGTAGAACAAATTATGAAACTTTTATACGAGCGTGGAATCATTAAAAATGAATAAGGCTTGAATCCTCATTTTTAATTTTTTAATAGCACTCTCTCCAAGTTTCCAAGCTCTACAAACGAACTGGTAAAATGGACTTAAAGACAAACGAATGTTGATCGTATCTCTCAAAATAGCCCTAGATGAAAAAAATTAATGCTCAAAAAAGATTGAATACCTTTAAACGTTATTTGACTGCTAATCAAAGGGGGCTGCCTGATTTTATTATCATTGGAGCTCAAAAATGCGCGACAACATCATTGTATCGGTACCTTTCAGAACACTCGGATATTGCTCCTTGTCTTGGAGAAAAAGAGCCAGACTATTTTGAAAAACATCATAAATATGGGCTTCGTTGGTACCACTCCAATTTTCCTGAAAAAGATCCCTCCAAGCAGTTTTTTGAAGCATCAACAAACTATATTTTTCATCCACTGGTACCTGAAAGAGTCTCAAAGCTGCTTCCTGATGTAAAATTGATCTTGTTATTAAGGAATCCAGTGGAACGAGCTTACTCTCACTACCATCATCAAATCCGTACAAAATGCGAATTATTAAGTTTTGAAGAGGCGATTGCAAAAGAACCGGAAAGATTAGCCGGTACAGAAAATGAAATTATTGAGAAAACACAGAGTTTTAATTATAATCACAGAAATTTTTCATACCTTGAAAGAGGTTTGTATTGTAAGCAATTGAAGAGGTGGCAGCAGTATTTTCCAAAAGATCAGTTCAGTATACATTCAACAGAAGATTTAATTGCTCAACCTCAGAAAACCATTGATCTGATTAATAATTTTATTGGTATATCACCACAAAAACTGAATACAGAAAAAGTTTATAATCAAGGAAAACATAAAGATAAAATGTCTCCAAAAATTAGAGCAGAACTGATTGATTTTTTTAAGCCTCACAATCAAGAATTGTATGAGTATCTCGGTAAAGATTTTGGTTGGAATTGATTACAATAAAATCCCAAAATGTCTTTTGAGTGGTAGCAAAATTTGCTGACTTTTTTAAGAGGACAATACAAAGCATTGATTTTTTTCAGTTCAAATGTTGAATATCATTTTCTTGATTAAGACACTCGTTCCGTTTATATGAAACCTAAAAATATTGAGAAAAATGAAAGAGTTCATTACACTATCCAGGTTATTCAACAGGCTCATAAATGACATCTCCTAAAATATCCATATTGATGCCTCAAGTGTTTTGATAACAGCAGGATTCTTATTTTTACCCTGCAAAACTGCTGATAATTGTTTTCGTTGTTTAGAATTTAAATCTTCAATTTCGGATAGATATTGTATAAATTCAGCATGTTTCATATAATACTATGGATGTTATTAACAGAAATAATTAAACTTCGCTATCAGCAGACAAGATATCAACACTTAACACAAAGATAGCCAAATCTTAATAAACTTTTAAACAATAGGGATCTAATGATAGACATGAATGAA
>Ga0209667_1002825_pt1 | contig 11093 bp, 9 predicted proteins | sample SaaInlV_165m_DNA_2_FD_184682 | JGI IMG/M metagenome (GOLD analysis project Ga0209667, IMG submission 184682) | Marine microbial communities from expanding oxygen minimum zones in the Saanich Inlet - Saanich Inlet SI037_S3LV_125m_DNA (SPAdes)... | ecosystem: Environmental > Aquatic > Marine >... | reverse complement strand
TTCGCCACTTCCCGGAGCTGGGGTCAACCCCGGTGCGGTCAACCCCAATGCCGTACCAGGTGGTCCTTTTCTGCTCCCTCCCGGTGCACCTGGACTTGAGAATTCACCATTTGCTCCCGGCATAGGAGCCCCAGGTCAAGTGGCTCCGGGGTTAGCGCCTCAGGTTGCCCCTCAAGCCCCGAGCCAACAACCCGGACCGTTGCCGTTGGCTCCTCAAGTACTCCCAGGACCCGCAACTGACCCGAATGATCCCTTTGCTAACGATCCCGCCGGTCAAACCGGCAAAAAGATCAATCCTTTGTCACCGGAACTTGCTCCTGCAGATCAAGATCGTCTTCGCAGGCAGTTTCTCGACCGACAGCAACAACGCTTGGAGCAAGAACGGCAAATTCGAGAATTGCAACGGCCTGTTCCCGCCCCCGCTCCGGCACCGGGAGCAGCCCAGCCAGCCCGAGGAATCGGAGCAGGTCCCGGATTGGCTTTTACCCCTCAGTATCTTCTGGTTTCAGTTACCTGACTTCTACCCTTCCCGAAGTATTTTTCTCGTAGGCAGGTACTGCTTCTGCCTAGAGTTGTTGTCTTCTATGAAATCTTGCGTAACTATTTCTTTAGTCTCGGCGTTGCGGGGTGGCCCGTGGATTCTTTGGGACGATTTGAGTAAAAGCATTCAGAGCGCTGCGTCGCTTGGATACGATTCCGTGGAGCTCTTTACAGAGGGACCCGATGCGGGAAATCCGGGGGAACTGGAGTCGCTGTTAAAGGAAACCAACTTGACTCTGGGAGCAGTGGGAACCGGAGCCGGTAAGGTATTGCGGGGGCTTTCCTTGACCGACCCAAGTAAAGATATCCGAGATCAAGCTCGGGCTTTCATCGGTGAGATGATCGTTTTCGGGGCACGATTCGGAGCTCCTGCAATCATAGGTTCGATGCAGGGTTCTCATGGTGGCGATGTTTCTCGCGAAGAGGCCCTTGGTTGGCTTGCAGAGGCACTAGAGGACTTGGGTGACACCTCGGCGGCAGCCGGTGTAAAGTTGATTTACGAACCCCTCAATCGGTATGAAACAAACCTGTTCAATCGTTTCACTGAAGCGGCAGACTTTCTAGATGATCTTTCCACCAAGGGAGTCACCCTCTTGGCCGACTTGTTTCACATGAACATAGAGGAGGCTGATATTTCAGCTACCTTACGAGAAGGAGTTCGCCATCTCGGGCACGTTCATTTCGCCGACAGCAACCGCCGTCCCGTCGGGTGCGGTCACACCGAGATGAACCCTATTGCGGAAACCCTGAAAAGCCTCGGCTACGAGGGTTGCATTTCCGCCGAAGCTTTCGCTTGGCCCGACCCTGAAGCAGCAGCCAAGCAAACAATCGACTCCTACAGGAAATATTTCGGTTAGATCTAAACCAGTGTTTTCTAAAATTCGACCTTTCATGCCCCAGCAACCCAACATTGTTTTCTTATTCACCGACCAACAACGGCACGACACGATTGCCGCCTTGGGTCACCCGCATGTAATCTCTCCGAATCTGGACCGTCTAGTCAACGAGGGTGTTGCCTTTACCCAATGCCACGTGACGGCGGCTTCCTGCGCCCCTTCTCGCGCCAGCTTGTTCACAGGACAATATCCTCATGTTACGGGAATCTTGAAAAATGCCGACAACTGGACCCGCAGTTGGGTGGAGAACTTGGCGGATGCCGGCTATCACTGCACCAATGTAGGAAAGATGCACACGTGGCCCTTTACGACTCCTTGCGGTTTCCATGAGAGAATCGTGGTGGAAAACAAGGATCGTTTTTTAGAGGGCGCGGAATTCAAGGACGATTGGGAAAAATACGTCGAGGAACGTGGTTTTGAAAAACAAAAGCGAATCACTTATCGCAAACGAGAAGACTACCGAGAGAGCCTTGGCGCCTTTCTTTGGGAACTCCCCGAGGAAACTCATTCGGATTTCTTCGTGGCCGACCGTACCCTCCAATGGCTGCAGGAATACGAAGGTGAAAAGCCTTTCTTTCTCGAGGTCGGTTTTCCGGGGCCACACCCACCGTACGACCCTGTTCCCCGCTTTCTTGATCTCTACGAGGAGGCGGACATTCCTCTGGCCCCCGTAACGCCAGAAGATCTTGATGGTCAACCGCCTCCTTTCAAGGCTATGCGCGTACACAACGCGGAGATTGATCACGACTCCGTCGTCCACATGCTTAACCCGACCGAGGAGCAGCGTCGCAGGCAACGAGCTCACTACTTGGCAAACGTGACCATGATAGACGAGAAAGTCGGCGAAATCATGAAGGCGTTGGAGGAAAAAGGGGAACTGGAAAATACCGTGATCGTGTTTGCCAGTGATCATGGCGACAACCTAACGGATCACGGACACAGCCAGAAGTGGACGATGTACGAGCAGATTACTCGAGTTCCCTTGCTCGTTTATGCTCCGAGTCGTTTCAAGGGCGGTCGCAAAGTCGAGGATCTCGTACAGCTTATGGATCTCGGGCCGGCTATTCTTGAACTAGCAGGCGCGACTTTGCCGGAAACCATCGAAGCCAGGAGCATTCTACCGGCCCTTGAAGAAGATCCAAGCTGGCAAGGTCGTGATTACCTATATGCCGAACAAGCCAAGGACCTGATATTCACCGACTCCGAATTCATGACCATGATTCGGAGCAAGGACTGGAAGCTCGTTCACTTCATGGATGAACCGTTCGGTCAACTTTTCGATCTGGTTAATGATCCTGAGGAGTACGTCAACCTATGGGATGACCCCAATCATTCGGATACCAAGGAAAGCTTGTTGAACAACCTTAGGGAATGGCGTATCCGAAGTCATTACAAGACCTCTAAATGGGCGGACGATTGGCGTTGATCGACTACTGAGGCATCCAAGAACCTGGAACGAAAGGCAAATGATGAACGATACTGATGCAGCTGAGAAATCCGAAGTTCGGGATGCTCCGACTACGACAATAGGAATCCTGCGCAACGTCGGTCCGGGTTTGATTCTGGCCGGTTCCATCGTGGGCTCGGGTGAATTGATCGCCACGACGAGAACCGGAGCCGAAGCCCATTTCGACTTTCTTTGGCTGATAATAATCGGTTGCATCATCAAGGTCTTCGCCCAAATCGAACTTGGCCGTTACGCAATAACGAATGGGAAGACCACCTTGGCCGCGCTTAACGAAGTGCCCGGCCCCAGATTGAAGTTTACCATCGGTAAGCGTCAAGCCAATGCTAATTGGATCTTGTTCTATTGGTTTGTCATGATGTTGGCGATTCTGGGGCAACAAGGCGGGATTGTGGGAGGAGTTGGGCAAGCCATGGCGATAAGTGTCCCCTTGACCGAGGAAGGTCGCGCTTACAACGAAAACATCGCCAAGAGGATTCAACTCGACGTAAGAAAAGCGGAACTGAGAAATCTTTCGCTTTCTGGCGAACCAGAGGAACGCGATAAACTCCAATCCGAGATTGCAGTTGCCACAAACGAAATGGACTCAGCAGGTGAATTTCCCAAAGCTAACGACGATGTTTACTGGTCCTTAATCCTTACGCTGGCAGCAATTTTCCTTCTTGTTTGGGGTAAGTTTAGCTTCATTGAAAGATTCTCGGTATTTTTAGTGGCCAGTTTCACTTTAATCACGATCGCAAACCTATTCGCTCTTCAGAGCTATGACAAATGGGCGGTGACTGCAGAGGAGTTTCGGCGTGGTCTCTCTTTCGGGTTTCCCGACGTCGGCAAAGATGGAGCCAATCCCTTGGTTACTGCCCTTGCCACCTTCGGCATAATCGGAGTAGGTGCGGCCGAACTGCTGGCCTACCCTTACTGGTGCTTGGAGAAAGGCTATGGGAAATACGTCGGTAAACGAGAGGACTCCGATGCTTGGGCCAAACGGGCAAAGGGTTGGATGAAAGTCATGCACTGGGACTCTTGGGGAGCCATGATCGTCTACACCTTTTGTACAATCGCTTTTTATTTGCTGGGGGCGGCCGTACTTGGGCGCTCCAACCTCATTCCCGAAGGTTCGGAAATGATTCAAACCCTCTCCGCAATGTACCAGCCGGTTTTCGGTGATATCGCCCAGAACTTGTTTCTGTTTGGAGCCTTCGCCGTGCTCTTCTCCACCTTTTACGTCGCGATCGCCGCCCAAGGTCGTCTTGCGGTGGACGTGACAAAAGTGTCGGGAATTCTGAATCTGGACGAATCCGCTCGGCAACGAGGATTAAAGTTGATGGGCGTCTTACTCCCTATCCTGAGCGTACTTTGCTATGTCTTTTTCCCTAAACCTGTAGTTCTAGTGCTCATTTCCGGAACAATGCAAGCCATCATGCTGCCGATGATCGGATTTGCAGTTCTCTATTTTCGTTACAAACGTTGTGACAAACGTCTCGAGCCAAGTAAAACTTGGGATTTCTTTCTTTGGCTTTCCTTCGCCGGCTTTTTATTAGTCGGAGCTTATCAAACCTACGACAAACTGTTCAAATGAAACTCACACGCCGTTCCGCTCTGAAGACTGCCGCCGCGACTGCTGCGGGAATTAGTATCGCTCCCGCCACTTCTCAGGCCCAAATGGCCAAGAAGAAAGCTAATCCCAAGTATCGTATAAAGAATGGCAGGATCAAGCAGTCCATTATGGGATGGACCTTCAACCCGATGCCTACCCCCGAACTGGCAAAGCTTTGCAAGGACGTCGGATTAGTGGCGATGGAAGGTGTCTCACGAAATCACTACCCGCTGGTACGCGAACTCGGCATGGACATTTCCTTGGTCGGTAGTCACTCATTCAAAAAGGGACCCGTAGATCCGAGCAATCACGAGGAGTGCGTAAAAAAGCTTACCGACGCGATCGAGTTTTGCGCAGATGCAGGTTACAAGCGTGTCATTACTTTTACCGGCATGAAGGCGGAAGGAATCGATGATACTCAAGCCGAGAAAAACTGCATCAAACTCTGGAAAAAAGTATTACCGCTGGCCGAAAAGAAAAAGATCACACTCTGCTTGGAGCATCTGAATTCTCGCGACGACACACATCCCATGAAGGGGCATCCCGGCTATTTCGGCGATGACGTCGACCATTGCGCAAAGATGATTAAAACAGTCGACTCGCCCAGTTTCAAGCTACTCTTCGACGTCTATCACGTGCAGATTATGAATGGTGACGTCATTAGACGCATTCGCCAATACAAGGACATCATAGGCCATTACCACACCGCAGGTAACCCCGGCAGAGCCGAACTGGACGACACTCAGGAAATCAACTATCCGGCCGTAATGCGCGCCATAGTCGAAACGGGTTTCGAGGGCTACGTCGCCCAGGAGTTCATTCCCACTTGGAAAGACAAGTCACTTGCCCTGCGTCACGCGGCCGAAGTCTGCGACGTCTAAAGGCATTGCTTCGGATGGTCTTTCGGGTATCCTTGGATTCTTCGTGAAGAAGAATAAACTGCGTATCGTTCCCCGGTCGGGCGACCCCCTAGCCTTCTCCGCAGGCTTGTCTGCAGCCTTGGTCGCGTGCTTGATCGCCCCCGAATTGCTGGCCCGATTGTTGCCAAGCAAGGCTCGATGGGTGACCGCTGATCGCGAAGTACCCGGAGAGGTGGAAGTGACTTGGGAACCTGTATCTCTCCCTCGCTCACTAAAGCCTCATTTCGTGGAAGCCAATCCCGATGCGCCTGAAAACCCACCTGACGAAACAGATAATTTCTCTTTTCGCGATCAACAAGCCGCTCAAGCCGACGAGGTCGCCTCTGAAAGTGCTTCTGAAACGCCGAAAATCGAAGGAGATAAACCGAACTCCCAGAAAATCGTGCCTGACGGTGATCCCGTCGCACCTGCCGAGCCTCTCCCATCGGTTGCAGTCGATCCCGAAATAGCCAAAGATTTCGAAAGAGGGTCTCCCGTTGGCAAGGATGAGGACACCGCCAATCCGCCTGAAGCTCCATTGGAGCTGGAAAAAGTGGATAAAGACGAAGGAACGACAGTCAAGAAAGTGGAAGCCAAAGAGAATGACACCGACAGTCGCCGACAACTTGTACTCACGGACATTCCCGACAAGACGTCGATCGCCGTAGTCGAACAACCCACTTTTCGTCCTAAGCCTCAACCTACTCCGCGCCCCAGACCACGAATCTCGACAGACCTGATTCGAGGACCGATCATGAGCACGGTTGCCAATGCACCCCGCCTCGGCAAGGTCGCCATCGAGTGCCGTCTCCATCCTTACGGTGCCTATGTTCAAGAAATGCTTCAGGCGATCGAGGATCAATGGGCTCAGTTAGCCCGTGGTTCTCGCCAATTCCTTAGAAGAGACAGGCTGCCGCCAAAGGTCACCTTGCGTTTCACCTTGGATGCAGACGGTCGGATTCACAAACTGCATCGACTCCACGGGAATGGTGAATCGGTTCCTGTGGAGATTTGTCGACAAGCCATCGTCTCGAGACAACCATTTGGAAAATGGAGCGCAAAAATGATAGAGGACTTTGGAACCTCGGATGAGGTGACCATTAATTTTCTCTACAGATGACGAAATCCTTACCCGACTCAGAGGATCTGCCACTTGATCGAGATGCCAAGATTCTTGACCACCACCCGTCTGGACTCATTGCCATAGACAAACCGGTTGGCGTCCTGACTCATCCGAATCGCAAGAACGAAAAGAAGGCCCGAACGCTTCTTCGGGCAGACTACGATTTTGCAGAGGAACGCTATGTTTGGATGGACGACATCGGAGTCGAGCGCTCCCTCCATCTCGTTCATCGTCTAGACTCGCCCACCTCGGGAGTCTTGCTGGCCACCTTTTCCAACGAGCTCGCCGTCTCCTTGAGGAAAAGCTTCGCTGAACGCGAGACTCGCAAAACTTACTACGCCATAGTTCGAGAAAAAGGGAAAGCGAGGGACGGCCACTGGAAGGATCGACTGGAGGAAATTCGCGAAGGTGGAAACCTTAGAGTAAAGGCCGGCCGTGGGCATGAAGCTCTCGCCAAGGCAACTTTCGAACGCAGGCGAGTGGGACGTCTCGGGTTGTCATTAGTTCGTCTAGAGCCCGTCACTGGTCGTACGCACCAATTGCGAGTTCAAGCATCCACGCGAGGATTCCCGATCGTCGGCGACCGAATCTATGGCGACTTTGCCTTGAATCGAAAGATCGGCCGAGCTTCACGAGTCGAACGCCTATGCCTTCACGCGACATCCATCGAGCTTGATTTCAAGCATCAAGGCACCTCCATTAAGTTTTACGCCGAGTCTCCCCTGCCCCGCATTCTAGGAAAACTCCTTTCATAGTGCTTTTATCAATTGCTTACCTTTTCCTAAAAGTTACGCTACGGAAATGAAGATTGAGAAAGACAAGGTCGTGTTCATCAACTACCTGATGAAAAACGGAGAGAATGAAACGCTCGAGGATGCTCGAGATACCAGTCCGACCGGCTTTCTCTTTGGTCATGGTCAGTTGATGCCTGCGATCGAAGGTGCTTTGGTAGACAAAGAGGTCGGCGCATTAGTCAAACTGAAGTTGTCTCCAGACGAAGCTTTTGGGGAGCGAAGCGATGAACTCGTGGAAACCATTGAGCGGTCAAAGTTCTCCAAAGATATGAGCTTTGTCAAAGGAAGCCAATTCGAAGTACCAGGCTCGGATGGTCAACCCGAGACCATATTTGTCCAAGATGTGACGGACACGCATGTCACTCTGGACCGGAATCATCCCATGGCGGGAACACCTATTTCTTTTGAAGCAACCGTTCGCGATGTTCGCGAGGCTACCCAGCAGGAACTCGAACACGGTCATCCGATGGGCGGAGACGAGTGCTGTGGAGGTGGCGGTTGTTGCTCTTAAGCAAGTGAGCAATGCCACTCGAGCTTGCGAGGAATAAAGCTAACTCGGCAACAAGCCGTCCAGTCTGGTAAAGGTTTCGTCTGGGAAACCAATTGCCGTTTTGAGTAAAGCGTCTCTCTCGATGGTATTAGATTCCCGTGATATCGTGCGAAAATCCTTCCACTTTAGCTGACGACCGACCCATGGGCCAAATCCGCCCGATGGTACGGGAAAGTCGCTCCCATGAAGAACTCGAGAACAAACCTCGGGAGGTAGCAGTTTTTTGATTGTTCGCCAACGGTTTAGAGTGGCGAGTGCGCTGTTGTCGGCAAAAAGGTTGGAAAAGTCAGCAAACATCTTGATTAGTTCGCCTGTGTAGTCGGAATCGATCAGACCGCTACGTCCTGCAGCGTGGGCCGCGATGGTAATCACCCCGCACTCGACGGGCAGACGCAATACCCTTGGGTCGGCATATTCTTTATTGAGCACGGGTATGGTATATTCCCCTCCCGTATGAGCTAGAAACACCATGCCACCCTTTGCCATGCGTTCCCAGAAAGGCCGAAAATTAGAATCGGAGCAATTCACGTTGTGACAGTTGGGTAGCAGTTTCATCACCTTGGCACCTCCCGCTATACACTTCTCCAACTCTTCCATCGAATCGGGTCGACCGGGGTGAATGGAACAGGCCGGAATGAACTCATCGTGCTTAGCCGCGAGTTCCAATACGCGGTCATTGGGTACGTAAAAGTTCGCTTTTTCCTCCAGAATTTGTCCATCGTCAGAACGAGGCATATCCATCGCAAGTAGGACCGCAGCATCGATAGAGGACGCTTTAACCAGTGACAACAGTTGCGCCACATAAGCCTCATCCAGTCCTCCCTGCAGGACCGAGGCAGGCAATCCCGTGGTGCGAACCAAGTAACGAGCTGCAAGGTAACGCAACAAGTTGGGGGTGCGAAATCGACAACCGCTACCGGATGAACCATCCCCGACAAGATGTACGTGGCAATCAATTCTTCTCATGAAAATAAAGACTATCGCGCTTGAAGCATATTCCGAAAAGCCTTTTCGCAACTATTTCCAAACAACGGATCCAATAGCCATGATAAAACTATTTGAAGGCGTCGTCGAGTCGCAACGGTCGCCCACGGCTTAATCCTACAAGTCGAACTGTAAGCTTGCGATAAGCAAGTTGCTTTGCAGTCGCTGATAGTCATCGCTTGCGGCAGTGAGAAAGTATCGATAGTCAAGATTTAGTGCCAGAGATTCGTTGAAGCGAATGCCAGTACCCAAAAGGAAGTCGTAGCAAAAGCTCACTCCTCCAAATGTTTTTCCGCCATATTTCAATTGGGCAAGTGTGATACCTGCACCGATGCCTGCACGCAAATCAATCCGAGTTCCCAGTTCTTTTTCAAATATGGTTCGGAAGAGTACTGGATGAACTTCAGCCGAACCAGTGCCATTCTTTTGGTCGTAATAGATGGCATCATGTTCAGCCTCAACTCGAATAAAGCCGAAGTCCCGCCCCAACAAGACGCCGGCTAGATACCCATTTTCAAATTGCATCGAGGCGCCACCCAAACCGTGCCCCCATCGAACCCCACTGTTCAGTGGTAGTACATTACCTCCCGATAGTCCCAGATAATACCCATCACTCCGCAATGGCATGTCTGGTTCCTCCCATTGAGAGGCAGGAGTTGGGGTTGATGTATCGGAATCCGGTTTCGGTTGCGTACGGTCATACCGAGGAACTGGGAGACGACCGCCGGGAATAGTTCCGGGTTTGGGCACCGGCCCTATCGGTCGGGGAGCAGGCGGAACGGGTTGAGAAGGTTTCGGTTGAGGTAGTCTTGGCCGTGAATATAAGGGATCTGGTCTCGAGAGAATTTCGGCTAACAAGGCTTCGTGGGCGTTAAGCCTCTCGGACAATGATTGGGTCCGATTTTCCAGTGAGCTGAAATCATTAATGCCGATACCTTGAGCGGAAGAAAAAACTGATGCGACAACAAAAACAAGGAAGAAGAACCAAGCATCGCGGTTTAATGAGGCACACATGTAAGGCATGCTTTTTAACATGACGAAAAACGAGGCGGAAATCTAGGCAAAAAAAAGCGCCGGACGGCGGTGTTGGCGGGTGCCGCCCGGCGCGGGTGTGGTGGATGGGAAAATTAAAAAGGGAATATAATATCTAAATTTATGCTAATGAATGCAATACAAATTTTCATTGGTGCGGATAAAGAGTTGACCGTCGGAAATGGCAACCGAAGCTCGAGTATTGTCATCGTAACTCTTGCCCATCTTGGCAGAATGGAGAATCGATCCGTCTTTGGCATCTATCACAATAACCTCACCATTATGGTTCATAGTATAGATATTTCCAGATGCAGCCGTAGGAGAAGCTCGCCACTTGTACTTGCCCGGCATGATCGTAGACCACTCCACCTTGCCGCTCTTCGGTTGGATGCAGGATAATGTTTTCTTAAGATCGCTGAGGACATAGAACTTTCCGCCATAAAAGAGCGGAGTGGGCACATCAGAGGTGACTTGTGGATTGGCTGAGCTTTCCCAAGCTAAGTCGTCCTTGCCGGAACGGGTGTTGGTGAAACCCAGTTTGACCGCATAAACGGGTGCCTTTTTAGGAGCACATGCCAGAACCACACCCGATCCTGCTACGGGAGAAGGAACCAGGCGCCACCACTGCTGCTTGTGCCCGGGGTTCCATGTTCCCCACCGCCAAATTTCATTTCCGGTAGCGGGGTCATGTCCAGTAAGAACATCTCCGCCAGCTACGAGCAATTGGCCTTTGTGTGGGATAATCGTGCCGAAAGACTCAAGAGATTCCTTGTTGGCGTCCGATTGTCGCTCATGTTGCCAAATGGTCTTGCCGGTTTCGGGGTTCATGCAGAGCAGAAACGAAGGGGCGTTGGGTTTGCCTCTTCCGTGTACGGGTTCGTTTCTTTGGAGGACCGGCAGGTATAGCTTGCCGGCATGGAGAGTGGCAGACGCGGAAAAAGTCCACTGAAAACAGAAATCACCATAGTCTTTTTGTATGTTGCGTCGCCAAAGTTCCTTGCCTCCCATATCGAAGGCAACCAAGTCCCCGTTGCCGTAGGAAAAAACGACGAGGTGCCCGTCGGTAACGGGGGAAGCGCTTGCATAGGTCGCCTTGGAATCGAGTTGATAATCAAAACCGTCTCCTTTTCCCGGTCGATAACCACTTCCGGCGTTTTGTTCCCAGAGGATTTTTCCAGTTGATCGATCCACGCACATTGCAAGTAACTGGCCCGCG
>Ga0209667_1002800_pt1 | contig 11182 bp, 13 predicted proteins | sample SaaInlV_165m_DNA_2_FD_184682 | JGI IMG/M metagenome (GOLD analysis project Ga0209667, IMG submission 184682) | Marine microbial communities from expanding oxygen minimum zones in the Saanich Inlet - Saanich Inlet SI037_S3LV_125m_DNA (SPAdes)... | ecosystem: Environmental > Aquatic > Marine >... | reverse complement strand
GTAGCTTTTCTTTTTGGAGCTGCTTTTGTAGTTGATCTACGTTTAGTTGCAGCTTTTCTTTTTGTAGCCATGCTAAAATCGATATTTTCATTGTTTTTCAGTGGTTAAACTAAAAAAATTTACACAAATTGATTACAATTATTGAAGTAATTTTATCATTGTAAAAAATTATTGATCGTGTTTTTCTTTTTCTTTTGTGTTTGTTTTGTTTTATTTTCTTATTTTTTTTGATCTAATGCCTATTTGTGAAATTTTTACGCACGCAAATAATATTTTTGATCTATTTTTCTTTTATTTTGTGATTTATTTTTTTTATTTTTGATCTATTTTTCTTTTTTTTATTAAAAACCCATACCTTTTCTTTTAATTATTGTTAACACATCTTCATCTTGCATCGTATGATTCAATCCTACTCTTTGTCCTCCAAATTTTACACTTTTACCCCAAACTAATCCGTATCTGAATTCTCTTTTTAATCTTCGATGTAATTTATTACAAATATCTTCCACTGTGTCTCCCTCCCTTGCGATAAATGGTTCTTTGAAATCTGTTTCGCCACCTTTAGGACGCATGTATATCCTTATGAATTTTAATTTTTGATATATTTTTTCTTTTAATTCTTCAATGTTGATATCTGCGTTTGCAGAAACTTCTATTACATCTGATTTGATTTTTGTTTTTAAATCAATTAGAAACTCTTTGTCTACTAAATCAATTTTATTTAAAACTGTAATTGCTTTTGAATAACTGATATTACCTGCAATATGATCTGCTAATTGTTCTGATGTTAAATCTTCTCGTACAACCACTCTTGCACTAACAATTCCATAAAGATGTAAAATATCTTTTAGATGTTTTTCTGTAATTTTTGTAAGTTTTGCTTGTTGTGCAATAGCAATTCCTCCCATTGATGCTTTTTCTATTGTAATGTTGGGTGGTAATTGATTTAATCTAATCCCAATATTTCCCAATTCATTTGTTAACACATCTTCGTGATATGGTTGAAATACATCTAATACTAATAAAACTAAATCTGCAGTTCTTGCAACTGACAAAATCCTTTTTCCTAACCCCTTACCTGTTGATGCCCCTTTGATAATTCCTGGAAGATCTAGTACTTGGATTTTTGCCCCTCTATATTCCATCATTCCTGGTACTACTGTCAATGTTGTAAATTGAAAAGCACCTACTGTTGATTTAGCTCCTGTCATTTTATTTAGTAATGTTGATTTTCCGACACTTGGTAATCCTATGAAAACAACTGTTGCATCTCCACTACGACGAACATCAAACCCATCTTGCTTCATGCCTGATTTTTTTGTAATGTCTGCTTCTTGTTCTCTTTTTAATTTTGCAATTTTTGCTTTTAGTAAACCGATATGGTGTTCAGTTGCTTTGTTGATCTGAGTTTTTGCCATCTCATCTTGGATGGATTTAATTTTTTCAGGAATTCCCAATATTGCTCATTTCTTGCATTATTCTTTTCCATTAAAACCGTGGTACTTTGTTATTTTTTGTCAGGTATATTGAGAGTAGTATTTTTGTATATTGCTCATTCACTTGTTTTTCATTATTGACCTTGTTTCATTTTTTAGTGGTAAATTAATGTAAAATGTTATGAAGAAATTTTTAATTTATTTGAGTTCTTTTGTAATTTTATTCCTATACTTTGTTTTGTCTGTTTTCATCTTACCTTCAGAATTTTTAATGACTGATCAACTAGTTCCAGAACCTGTCTTTGAAGCTACTTTATCTAAAACTGATATCGTATTGGGTGACTCATTCCGACTTGATATCATTTCAGAAAATACTGGTGATTATGCAGATATTCATATTGTTTCAATTGGATTTCCTACTCTTAGTAAACTAGATGATGTTGTAAAAATTGCTACTTATGATTTTTCATTGTCTCCCTCTTACATTTCTGTTGGTGAAGAAATTGGTTCAAACTATAGTGGTGGTGTAGAAACAACTTTTGCACAGTATCCTTCTATTGAAGCGATAAGTCGACCTCTAAAATCTAATATTGAAACTCATTTTGATGTTGTTATAACTCCAAAAACATCTGGAGTTTTCAATGTATATGTAAAATCTATTGGAATACCTCACACTAGCGACGTCTCTCATTATCCCTATTCTGGAACTTTAGATCATCAAAATGAACATGTATTGGTTTATTCGGTAACTGTAAATCCCTAATATTTTGTGAATATTGATTAGTAATATGACTATTTTATCTTTAAAATCATCTGAAAATTTTCTAAAAAATAAATCTGAATTTATTTTTTTAATTGGAAGTAGTTTAACTAGTTTAGGAATTCTTTTAGTTACTGTTGGTGGAAGTTGGGATATCACAAATCATTTACTTAGTAAACCTGAAACATTTTTTTCTCCTCCTCATGCATTTATGTATTCTGGAGTTGCTGTATCATTAATTGGTGTAATTTTGACTTTTATTGGTTGGAAGAATTTAGAAAAATTCAAGAATTCTTATTTTTTATCTTTTAAAATTAAATTAATTGGAATAGGATTACTTACAGGCGCTGGACCTTTAGATTTCATTTGGCATTCTTATTTTGGATTGGACGGTTTACTTAGTCCGCCACATTTTACTTTGATCATTGGAATGTTCTTCTGTAGTATTGGTGGAATGATTGGAATTTCAAGATATTTGAAATTTAATAATTCTCAATCCATCTCAAAATACTTGTTAATTTTAGCTGTAATTCCTGTTTGGTTATCTGCATCTGGAATAATTTCTTCATTATCTTTGCCTTTTTCTAGTACTGATTTCTTTGAATTTAATCCTGAACCTACTATTGCTTTTATCGTCGCATCTTTGGCATATCCTTTTTTAATTTCCCTCTCACTTACTTTGATTTTTAGATTATCTAATTACCAATTTGGAATTACGAGTATTTTGGGAGGATTGTTTTTGTTAATCTATAGTTCAACTGCAATAGTTCCTAATTTAGCAATGTTTGATACAGTTCAGTTTTACTCTCTTAACTTTATTCCATTTGTAATTGCTGATATATTTCTTAAATTGAATCGTTCTAAATTTTCCATGTTTTTTATTGGTGGATTATTGGGATCTGTATTCTACATGGTATATTATCCGTATGTGATGTACACATACAATGAAATTTTATTAGGTAAATTGGTCTCCCCCAGTTTGATCTACTTTGTTTATTTTGAATTAATTCAAACTGTTCTACTGTATACTTTAATTCCTGCAGTAATTATGGGTGTTTTAGGTGTGATTTTCTCTGAGAAACTTGCTAAAAGAATTTTAATGAATTAATTTTGATTTTTTTCTTACGTTGAATTATTATTTAGTTATCACAAATGGATTCTATGAAAAAGAAAACTTTTGCAGTTGATATTGATGGTACTATCACTGAAAATGGTGGAGGTCGCATTCATCTTGATGCATTGGAGGCGTTAAGGAGGTTAACCAATATGGGCCATGATGTAATCTATGTTACTGGTAGATCTTCTATTGAAGCGTATTTACTTTCTGTATTTGGTGGAACCAAAAAAATTGCAGTTGGTGAAAATGGTGGTTGTATTGCTTTAGATGTTAATGATCATATTTTGCTGGGAAATATTGAGGAATGTAATAGGGCATTTGAATTAATTAATAGCAACATTAACGATGTACACAAAAAACCTGTATTTCCTCGATTAACTGAGGTTGTTTTAGAAAGAACTTTTGATATGGCCGATGCACGAAAAATTCTTTCTGAAAATAACATTGATGTTGAATTATCTGATAGTCAATATGCTATTCATATTAATTCAAAAGGTATTGACAAAGGAACTGGTTTTACAGTATTAATGAAAAAATTCAATATTTTATCTGATGATGTAATTGCAATTGGAGATAGTGCTACTGACGTTCCATTGTTTAAAGTCGCCAAAACCAGTATTGCGTTGGGTAATGCTTCTGATGCAGTAAGATCTGAGGCTACTATGACTGTATCTGGATGTAGTGGTGATGGTGTTCTGGAAGCACTAGATAAATTAGCACCTAAATTATCTGAGATATAGTATGGCATTTCAATCAATAATTCAAGAAATTGAAAATAATCTAAAATTGATTCTAAACGAACTTTCTATTACTACTTTATCTTTTACAGTGGAAGTTGCTAAACCTGGATTTGGTGATGTTAGTTCTAACATTGCATTTTTACTTGCAAAAGAAATGAAAAAGAGTCCTAAAGAAATTACTCAAATTTTGTCTGAAAAATATTCTCATTGTGACAATGAATTGGTTTTAGAAACTGAAGCTCATCCATCTGGGTATCTTAACTTTTTTGCTGATTGGACAAAATTAAGTAAATTGATTTTATCTCAATCTTACCTTGATACATTTGGGAATGTTGATATTGGAAATAATTCAAACATTATAGTAGAACATACAAGTGTAAATCCTAACAAAGCATTACACATTGGTCATATTAGAAATATTGTAGTTGGCGATACAGTTTCTAGAATTTTAAATAAAGCAAATTACAAAGTTAATGTTCTCAATTACATTGATGATTCTGGTTTACAAGTAGCAGATATTATTGTAGGATTCAAACATTTTGGATTTGCTGAAGAACCTCCAAATGGAAAAAAATTTGATCATTATTGTGGTGATGATGTTTATGTTAAAACTACTCAAAAATATGAACTTGATTCTTCTCTTGAAGAAATTAGAAAAAATACTTTGAAAGAACTTGAAGATGGTGCTTCTGAAACTGCTGAATTTGGAGATGTAATTACACGAAAAGTACTTGCAGGTCAATTACAAACATGTTGGAATCTCAATGTTTCTTATGATTGCCTTAATTTTGAGTCTCAAATTATTCGCTCAGGATTGTGGTCAAAAATATTTGAAAAACTCAAGGATATGGGTCTCATAGAATTTGAAAATGAGGGTAAAAATGCCCAATGCTGGGTAATTCGTGGAGACGGTAAGGAAGAAGATAAGGTAATTGTTCGTAGTAATGGTACTGCTACCTATATTGCTAAGGATATTCCCTACGCTGCATGGAAATTAGGCTTGTTAGATGATCCGTTTTACTATCAAAAATATGATGCCATTCAACCTAATTCTAAAACTCTCTGGCAAACTAGTTTGAGTAAGGAGAATGCCCTTCCTCAAAACTTCACTGCTCAAAAAGTAGTAACCGTAATTGATTCCCGTCAAGAAAGATTGCAAAAAATTATTACTGTATTAATGGAAAAATTTAATTCAACTCCAAACAGCTATGTTCATCTTGGATATGAGTCTGTAACCTTGAGTTCTGATACTGCAAAAACTCTCGGATTGGAAACTGATGGAAAACAAGCTCAGATGTCTGGTAGAAAAGGACTGTATGTTAGTGCTGACTCTGTTTGTGAATTATTAAAGCAAAAAATTATTGAGGAAACTAAAAAACGACATTCTGAAATGAATGATTCTGAAATTGAAAAAATTGCTCAATCTGTTTCAATTGGAACTTTGCGTTATGAGATGATTAAACAAGATTTAGATAAAATAATTACTTTTGATTTAGCAAAATCACTTAGTTTGGAAGGTGATACTGCACCATACATTCAATATGCATATGCAAGAGCATCAAGAATCTTGGAAAAATCTGGAATTACTCCTACAACTGAAGTTGATTTCTCACTACTTCAAGAAAAATCTGAACTTGATTTGGTTAAGACAATTGGACTTTTTAATTTACAAGTTCGCGATGCTGCAAATAATTTTGCTCCTAAAGTAATTGCTAGATATTGTCATGATTTAGCAGTCTCCTTTAATTCGTTTTATGAACATGTAAAAGTTTTAGATTCAGATAATGATGATTTAAAATCTTCACGCATTTGTTTGGTTCATTCTTTTAATTTGACTTTGGAGAAAGCCCTTGATTTACTTGGAATTTTTGCTCCAAACAAAATGTAATTTTTAGATAAATTTGTGCCTATTTTATCAATATTATGTACCACATTGGTGTTTTTTGAATTTTTCTTAATCTTCTTAAGCCCAAAATTTTATTAAAAAAATATGCAATTAATTTTGATCATTCTCATAATTGTTTTATTCAGTATTTTAATTGGAACAGTTGGGTTTGAATATTTTAATCAATATTCTCAAGAACGTGAACTCGAAAGTTTAATTGTTTCATGCATGGAACAATATGGTCATTATAGTGATCAACTTGTAGCTTGTTTAAATGATGATTCTCTGACTAACCCCTAAACTAGATTTTACCACTAGTACCCTTTGTTAAAATTCTTGATATACTTTTATTTTAAAATTGTTTCATGGTAATGAAATTAGATGATAAGAAAACATTACTGCTTGGATTATCCCTTACATTAGGAATTACTGTTTTTGGTGGATTCATTATAATGTCTTTTTTAATGCCTCATTGTAAGGATGTGATGTGTTAATTGTACAATATTTTATTTTATACTTACCCTTAAGTTATGTTTGAATCTATTAGATCTGTGAACTGTTTTGTTTGTGGGAAAGAGAAACAAGATTTTGAAGTATGGTCCAACAAATTAGTTATTGGTATTACATATGATTCTGATTTTCAAAATAATGATATTATCTCTAATATGTCTGATAAAGACATAATTTGCCATCATTGTATTATTGGAATTCAAAAGAATGTAAAAGATGATTTAGATTCAAAAAATAACTTACATTAAACAAAAACTATATTCATGTTAAAAATATGTCAGTGGCAACCGAAGTTACCACTGGAGAATATTGTGTCAAGTGATTGTATCCCTTAACATATTATTCTCGGGCGTGCAAACCTAATTCTACTTTGATATCTCAAATAAGCCTGTTACGAATGAAAAAATTCAATTCATGCCTACATTTCTTGCATTTTTCTTACATCTAATGATTATTCTTAAGTTGGAGCATATTTTTAATTCAATATTGCAATCTTTGTTGGACCAGGTTAACATTTTAATTAAAATGAAAGTAGGTGATCCCTATCGCCTTCAACATATCAAATTGATGTTAAAACAAAAAAGATCTGTGTATGGTTCAGATAGGGCTTATCTTGATCATTTAATTCATGATTATATTGAAGAAGTTAAAACTCAAAAGAAATTATCTAAAATTCGTGGTGAGAATCCATTTGAAGAAAATTCTGAAACCATTACTTCTGATGAGGATGTTGAAGACGATGATGATGACCTTGTTGTGTTAGAAAATATTTACTGTTGGAAATGTGGAAAATCAATTCCTGTTAATTCTAAATTTTGTCTTAGTTGTGGCTGTGATGTCAAAAACCCTGAAGTAAAAGAAGAGGATGCTGAAGAACTCACTAAGAAATTACCTGAAGAACTCACTAAGAAATTACCTGAAGAACTCACTAAGAAATTATCTAATGATTCAATTGAAAACAATTCTAGTAATGGAAACAAAAAAAATCTTTTCATAATAATTGGAGTTTTAGCAATTTTGGTTGTAATTGGTGGTGCAGTTGTTATGGGAGGTGGATTTGATAAGTATGATTCTTTAGGTGATGATGGGTCTCTACCTACATTAAAGGAAGTAACTAGTGAAACAAAAATATCTGATTCTACTTCCAAATGTGGATCTGGAACTGTATTTGATGATGCTACAAACACCTGTCTTTTAGAAGGCACTCAAACTACTTCCAAATGTGGATCTGGAACTGTATTTGATGATGCTACAAACACCTGTCTTTTAGAAGGCACTCAAACTACTTCCAAATGTGGATCTGGAACTGTATTTGATGATGCTACAAACACATGTCTTTTAGAATAAACATCACGGATAATTTTTGATTTTTATCATAAACTTCCTGAATATTTTGTAATGCGTTGTCCCATACTCTGCCTGGATATTGCTCATATGCTGTCTAACTCTGATTTTTTTGATCCTTCCTCTTACTTTTTTTTATACTTAATTTTTCATTATTTCAAATCATTGTAAATTGATGAAAATATTTTATCTGCTAAACGTATGATTCAAAAAATTAGCGATAAGTATGCTATTCCAATTATTGTTGGAGGTCAAGCTACGAAAAGTGATTCCGAAAATTGGAATGCATCAATTGGACAAAATCTACCAATTACCAAGATTTTGAAACTTATCCAATCCAAAAAACTCGAAATTATTCCAACTGTTTAATTATTTCATTTTTTTGATATTCTTTTACTATTTTTTTTCAATGGATTTTTTTTCTGTTTTGATGCTATTTTTAAAATTTTATTTTTTGTCTCTATTTCTTTTTTGAGTTTATTCTGCTTTTGTTTCATTTTTTGATTTTTTTCCTTAATTTGTTGATCTATTCTTTTACTCTTTTTTTCAAGTGATTCAAAAATTTTCTTCTCTTTATTGATCTGTTTTCTGCCTATTTCCTGCTGCTTTGCTTTATCTTTTTCTTGTTTGGTCTTAATTTTAATTATTTTCTTCTCTTTGATGATTGTTTTTGAGATTTTTAATCTGTCTTTGATGGATTTTTCAAGTTCGCTCTCCATCGCTTTGATTTCTTTTTTTAGATTTTCTGATTGTTTGATTTCTTCCTTTTCTTCATTCACTTGTGAAATTATCTGTTCATAATCTTTTTTTGTTTTTTCTAATTCTGTTTGCTTGGTTTTAATCTCTTGAGCCATTTTTGATTGTTCTACTAATTTGGTTTTTTGTTCTTGTAGCATTTTTGATAAATTCCTTTTTTCTTCATTCACTTGCAGTTCAACTTTTGTTTGTTCTTTTTGTGCTTGAATTAATTGCTTTTTTTGTATATCTAATTCTTTTGTGATGTCATTTTTTTGCAATTCGATATTTTTCAATATTGAATGACGCTCATTTTGAACCTGAATTAATTCCATTTTCTGCAAGTTAATTTTTTTTGTTGTTTCTGCATGTTTTTGAATTATGTTTCTTTCATCCTTTATTTTTTCTTCAAGTAATTTTCTTTCTTGTGTTACTTTTTCTTCATTATTTTTTCGTTGAATGATTAACTCACTTAACCTTGTTTTTTGTATGTCTATTTCTTTAGAATTTTTATTTTGCATATTTTCTTCTTTTTTCAATTTTTTTGATATTTTTTCTAATTCTCCGTTTTCATTTTTTGGTTTCCAGTTTTTAGGCATGGTTTCTTTTGTTTTTTCTTCTAAGTTGATAGTTATTTCTGCCTCGATGTTTTCTTTCTCTAATTTCTTTTTTTCAATGACTACTATTCCAAAATTATTTTCTAGATATTGTTTGTCAGATTCATATAATGTTTTTTCATTTTTTAACATTATTCTTATATGTTCTAACCTTCCTGGATCTCCTTTCCCTAATTCTATTAATTTTTTAACTTCGTTTACTGTATTATCTTTTTTTGGTATAATTTTTTTTGTAGGAATTATTACTTTTGAATTTAATTTTTTTTCTAGATAGTTCTTATCTGTTTTGTATAGTGGTTTTTCATTATTTATGAAATCTATGATGTGGTTTAACCTGCCTGTATCCCCTGAATTACTGTCGATTAATTCTTGGATTTTCTCAAGTGTTGATGTTACTGTAATTTGCTCCATCTTTAACCCTTAGATTGAATTTTAACAAATATAGTATAAAACAACTATTAATTGATGATTTTTGGTATTTCTTCAATAAATTTGATAAATATTTAATTTTTTTTTAATTTTGATAACTCAGTTACGTGATTTTAATGAATGAGTTTGTTGCTAAATGTAGAAAATGTACAACCAAAATCCCCATTCCTGATCAAGGTCCTTGCACTGATTTAGAATTTATGGATTACCTTATTGCATATGGAAAACAATGCAAGTGTGGACAAAATGATTGGGAATTATTATCACTGTGATATTTGATTATTTTCTAGGTCTACGTCGTGGATTCAATTCATAGAATTTCTCGATATTATCTACCCATTGTTTATTTTCAGGTAAACGTGAACGTGCATGGGGTCTTTTTCCATTCTTTGATAAAATTTCACTATGATCTTTATAGAATTCATCTATTTCACTAACTAACACGTTCAGAAATTCTGATGCTTCTTTTGCTTCTACGCCTTTAGGTTCTCTATGCTTCATGATGGATTTTGCTAATGTATCTACTTTGGCTATTTTTATTTTAAATTCACTTAGTATTCTATATTCAAAAGAAATCATTTCACTTATTCTTCTCTAATTCGTGTATGTATATCTTGGTGATGTTATTTTTTACAGTATACATTAGTCACAAAAAACCATTAATTTCTGAAAATGTTTCCTTGAATTAGATAATCTTAATTTCTAGCATTATAAAAAAAACTATTGAAATCCGTATTTGTTCTTCTCATAGTTGCTGTGATTGGAATTATGGTTCCAACTGTATTTGCAGCTACTGATGACTATTCCAGTCAAGTTTTTCCACCTCATTTTCATGATGAATTAACAGTATCAATCAATTCTGAAGATCCAATTATGATTAGTTTGCAAGATTCTGAAAAAACAAACATAATGTCTCATGTTGGCGACACAATTCAGATTACTGTTAGTGTGGGGGATGATTTGGGTATTGAAAATATCTCTCAAATTAAATTAATTACTAATTTTGCCCCCAAGCCTAGCGGAATGAATAACTATTATGCAAATAACTATGATGACTATCGTCAAGTTGGTTTATCTGTTTATGAATGGAAACAACACAAAGATGATCAACATTATGATTATGCTGGAACATTATCTTGGGCAGAACCTGTTATCTTAACACAAGAACGAACTCAAGAAAATCACGAGTATTCTGGATGGGAAAGATCTAAAGAAAAAGAATTACTGGTAACTTTTTTTATGACAATTAATGATTTTATGCCTGAAACTGAAGTTATATTGAAAATGGAGGATTATCAATTTTTACAAAAAGACATTACATTACCAATTACTTTAGAGGTACTTTTTGCTGAAGAAGTAGCTGAAGAAGTAGCTGAAGAAGTAGCTGAAGAAGTAGCTGAAGAAGTAGCTGAAGTAGCTGAAGAAGTAGCTGAAGTAGCTGAAGAAGTATCTGAAGAAGTATCTGAAGAAGTAGCTGAAGTAGCTGAAGAAGTAGCTGAAGTAGCTGAAGAAGTATCTGAAGAAGTAGCTGAAGTAGCTGAAGAAGTATCTGAAGAAGTATCTGAAGAAGTATCTGAAGAAGTATCTGAAGAAGTATCTGAAGAAGTAT
>Ga0209667_1002798_pt1 | contig 11190 bp, 4 predicted proteins | sample SaaInlV_165m_DNA_2_FD_184682 | JGI IMG/M metagenome (GOLD analysis project Ga0209667, IMG submission 184682) | Marine microbial communities from expanding oxygen minimum zones in the Saanich Inlet - Saanich Inlet SI037_S3LV_125m_DNA (SPAdes)... | ecosystem: Environmental > Aquatic > Marine >... | reverse complement strand
CTTTGCTCTCTTCGGCTTGGCTCCCGGTTATGCCGCTCATATGTCGAACGTGTTGCTCGTGGGTTTTAGCACGGATTCCTTGCAGGCGGGCGCCGAGGGATTCGGCTTGCTGGACATGTCCTACGGGATTGGGGCCATGATTTGCGGTTTGGGATTGCCCGTCTTTCTCCAAAGATTCGGAACACGGGCAACCTTGCCGACCATCTCCTTGTTCCTAGTCGCGGCAAGCTGTATCTTGGTTAGTTTCAGTCAGTCGCTGGTCTTTGCCATGTTCTGCTTTGCATTTTTTGCCATGTTTGGCCAACTAGTCGGAATACTAGCCAACACCACCTTGCAGCGGGAATGCGAGGCTGAGGTTGTGGGTCGCCTCGTGAGCTTGGTCAACGTGGTGCAATACCTCTTAGCCCCCGTCCTAGTTTGGGGATTGGGCGTCTATGCGGAATTGCCCCGCGGTCGCCTCGTCCACGAAGATTCTCTTCGCGACGGGTTCGTTGCAGTCGCCCTCTTCTTCCTGCTCCTCGCAGGAGCAAGTCTGCTAGGGACCTACCCCTTCTTGAAAAAACAAGAAGGAAGAAACGAGAATTAGAACTCCTTGGAAAGGCTTAATCCGATTACGCGGGGCGAACCTACTACACCAGGTGAACCACCAAGGCTACTTACAAGTGTGGAATAATATTCCTCGTTGGTAAGGTTTGTTCCGAAAACGCCTACTCCCCATCCGTTTCTTTCAAAACCAATGGAAGCATCTAGAAGAGTGTATGTGTCTTGAATATCGGCAATATTTGTTCCAGTATTGTTCCAATAGTTGGTTTTACCAATAGTGCGAGAGCCCAAATGTCCAGATAAGCCGTTATCGTTTTCATAGGCTAAGGACAGAGAAAGGGTGTGTTCAGGAACAAACGAAACTTTTTTTCCAACCAATGTGGACAGGGAGTCAAACTTCTCGTATTCACTCTCGGTTAATCCGTATGCAGCTGATAAGGTCAGTTCTTCCATAGGCTTGAAAAAAGCCTCGATTTCTATTCCTTTGGTTGAAACTTCGTCAGCATTGGCGACGTAATAATCTGTTGACAAAGGAACAGGAAGTTCGACTTGGTAATCGTCAATTTCGTTCCAAAATCCTGTGATGTTGATCCCGAAGGTATCTGAAGGGGTGAGGTTGAGCCCTAGTTCGTTTTGCCAGCTTTTTTCTTTTGAGAATTTCTCGCTTAGTGCAGAACCCGGATCTAGGTAAGCAGAAAACCCACCAGGTTTAGCTGAGAAAGATGAATTAATGGTGAAAGCAAATGTATCGCTCATCGGGTGAGTAATTCCAAGAAAACCTGATGCCCATTCAAAGTTTTCTTCAAGATTAGTTGGTTCTACTGCAGGTAAAAGGAGGTGTGAATTAGATTTTGATCTGTTTAGTTTTTTCTGAGAAAAATCCATCCTCAATCCAGCTTCTAAGAACGAATTGTTCAGGAGTTCTTTAATCACTTTCCCTCGAATGCCATAAGTTTTTTCACTACTATTGTAGGTCGTGTCAGATGACTCAAGTTTATAGCCAGCCATATTAAATGGATTGAGGTCCGCGGCCATAGGGATCAACCTGTTTGCTTGCCCATCGACATCTCGAGAATTGAAGATCAGGCCGATTTCCCAAATCGTGTCTTCGTCTGAATCTGAAGTGAGACTCAGTTCTTCCGACCAATTGGTTCTTTCTTCGATAATAGTTGAAGTGGAAGTTAGTTCCGGCATTGAGAGCAAGGCTCTGTTTGCGGCGAGCTCTGCAAGTTGACTATCGACATAACTCAGATTCAGTACGTTGGGATTAATTTCCCAAGAGTTTCTGGAAGTTGTTGATTTAATCCTGCCCAGATTAGTATCCCCAGTTAAACTGAGGTATTGGCTGTTCAACTCTATCTTGCTAATTTCTTTTAAGGCCGAGTTGCGGTTGTAGAAACTTGTAAAACTAGGATTGCCCCCATTTGCCCTAGGCACGATTGGTTGGGCGCCAAGATTAAATTCTTCCCATGTTCCGCCGAGGCCTATTTCAAGACCGCCTTCAGTAACCCAGTTGAAGCCGAGTCTGCCGTTCAGGCTTTCCGATGTGGCGTCATTGCCAAGGGTGTTGAGGTTGTCGGCAAAGCCATCGCTGCTGGAGCGATTGAGCCCAAAGTAGTAGGAAGACGAATTACTCGTGGGGCCGTCGGCGAGTATTCGATAGTTTTGGGTATCGAAGGTGCCGTAGGATGCGAACAGTTTGGATCGGTGGGTATCTCCAGGGCGTCTCGTTTTGACGTTGATCACGCCGCCGGGAGCATTCTTTCCGAAACGATGTCCTTGAAAACCGCGTAGAACTTCCACGCTCTCGACGTCGAACAAGGTGGAAGAGTAGGTGGTCGCACTGCCTGCGGGGACTCCGTCAATATAGAGAATTACTCCGGGAGCTCCGAATAACTGCGTGTTGGCGATGCCTCGCATTGTAATGATGTCTCCGTAGGATTGAATGGAGTTGGCGTTGACGTGGAAGTTGGGAGCGATTCCCGACAAGTCGCTGATGGTTCCGATGCCTCGGTTCTCAACTTGAGAGCCATCGATGGGAGCGGAACCTCCCCAGTTCAATTCCTTGATTGGTTTCGCCTCGACTGCCAATTCGGGAAGGGTAGGTGGGGCACTGGCGTTTTTGTCGGCTTGTGCCGATGCGTGGAAAATGGATGCTGCAAATGCAAGCACGATGCTTAGAATACGAGTCATATGATTTTCTCTTCGGATATTTCGGGCAAATGTTCCTTCAAATCTTATCGTTTGATTAATGGCAAATGGAAATACAATTCCTGACGATGTTAGTCTAACGGAGTCTTTTCGTAGTCCGAGGCATTCACCCAACCGGTGCCCGGTGTTTTCTTTCCGGAAGTGAAGTTTTCGAAAAAGTTGTTCCAGTTGCCGACGAAGGGGTAACTGTCGAAGATTTTGCCGTTGCCTGATTGGCGCGGGTCGCCCTGCTCCGTGAGTTCCTCCTCCATTTGGTTGGACAGCTTGTACTTTAGCTTGAGGTGTACTTGGTCTTCAGCCAAGTTTTTGACGCAATCGGGATCGGCTTTCAGGTCATAAAGCTCCTCTGTCGGGCGTTTGCCAAAGTTCATCTGCCAAAATTTCGGAGTGCCTTCTCGCCGTTGGTTGAGGAGTATGGTCTTGGTCGGACTTCCATCACAGTTCAGGTAGCCGGTTTCGGGGTTGCCCCCCGGCCAACGGTTTGTCTCGTAATTGCGGATGTAGAGTTTGTCTCCCTTTACAATCCCCCGAATGGGGTAGCCACCGTTGGCGGGGCGTCCGACGTCGTGTCGTTCCTTTCCGATGAGGACATGGTCGCGCTCGGTGATGACTTGTCCGGATTCGGGCGAGTCGAAGACGTCGGTCAGGCTGCGCCCGGTGATGGGTTGCATGATGGGGGCGGGGGTCTTGACTCCGGCGACTTCCAAAAAGGTGGGGGCGAGGTCAGCAAAGCTTACGTAGTCTTCAACGATTCGTCCCTTGCCGTTGATTCCTTTCGACCACATGGCGGCCATGGGGATGTGGTTGGAATATTCGTAGGCCTGTCCCTTGCATCGAGGAAAGGGCATGCCGTGGTCGGAGGTGGCGATGACGAGTGTGTCGTCGAGTTGCCCGCTCTCCTTGAGTGCTGCAAGTATGCGCCCAAGGTGCATGTCGTAGTGCTCGACCTCCATGGAGTAGTCTAGCATGTCGTTGCGGATCGTCTCGTTGTCGGGCCAGAAGGCGGGGACTCGATCCACGTCGCTAAGCTTTTTGCCGTTCTTTACGCCATTGCCGTATTCGTAACCTCGATGAGGTTCGGTGGTGCCGTACCAGAAGCACCAAGATTTGCCTTCGGGAACCGCGCTGAGAAAGTCGCTGAAGTTAGATGAGTAATCATTGTTGGAAATTCCGCGAGCGGGCGGCTTTGCTTTTCTCTTGGCGAAGGAGCGCCCCGTTATCAATCGTCGTTTGCCTTCCGCATCGTTGGCAATGCCGGGTCCCCATCCTTTCCCCGTGTAGCCGGTGAAATATCCGTTGGCTTCCAAGGTCTCGACGAATCCGCCGAATTTTGCGGGGAAGACATTCATGTGGTTGGCTGCTTGCTCAAGTTGCCAGGAATAGCGTCCCGTAAGAATGATGGCTCTGGACGGGGCGCATTTTGCGTTTGGTGTGTAGGCACGTTTGAAGAGAATGCCGTCGCGGGCTACTCGATCGAAAGACGGAGTCCTGACCCAGTTGCACCCATAGGCTCCGGCGTGCCCGAAGCCCCAGTCGTCGGCGATGGCGAAGAGAATGTTCGGGCGATTGGCTTTTGTTTGCTTGGACTGTTTGAAGGTCGCAAATTCTTTGAGATAGGCGTTGGCGTATCTCTCGCCAAGTTCGCGAAAGGCGGCGGCCGAGAAGTGAACCTTGTCGCCCTTGTGCCCGAGGTCGTCCGAGGAAACGAAGGCGGTGCGCTTTACCTTGTTGGGAAGATTCCGGTGGGCCGCATCCACCACCTTCTTGTCATCGCTCCATGGTCGTTCGGCAAACTGTCCCATTTGGCCAGCGAGGAAGGGGACTTCGGGTGCATTCAACTCCTTGCGGAAGCGTACAACCAGTTCATGCAGTTTCTTTTCGTAGATTTCGGCGAGACCTTTTTGGGAGTCGGACTCCCCTTGGTGCCAAAGGATCCCTTTGAGAACCCCGTCCCGCATGGCCAGTTTCGCTCTTTTGATGGCGTCGTCCCATGGGTGGCTCTTGGTCTGGCCGTGGTAACCGCCGGGTTCCCAAGTGGAAATTGGCGAACCGCCGGCAGCGCAAGGGATCAATCCTAGGGTGACGTCGGGATTGTTTTCTGCGATGCGGATTCCAAAGGTTCGACCGATACCCGTGCCCGCGAAAGACTTGTCGAAATGAAGAGGGGCGACGGCGGGTGTCCACTGGTTCTCCTTGGTAAGCATAAGCACTCGAGCATGCGGTTTCTTGTCTTGAGCCTCCACCTTCCCTCGTCCCGCCATGTTGGACTGGCCTACCAACAGGTATAGATGGAACTTCTCCTTGGGTATGGTCGACGTTTTCTCGGCAAAACTTAGAGACACGAAGAGATGTGCGACAATTATGAGGGTGACGAGACGAATGAGACCGAACAAGTTTTTCATAGTGTTGTAATTGGCAGCGGAGAATCGGAGCCATTTAAATGGCGTCTATCTTTTTTCATAGGTCTTCGGCATGACTGTCAATGAGTTCTCTGACTTCTGAATCTCGGGAAAAGGTCACCCGATCCGAAATGCCTAAGAGCAAGGGCAGAACGGGAACCGCAAGAGCATCAGTGTCATCCTTTCACTCCCGGATTCTTATCTCAGGACATAAGGATCTCGAAATTATTTTACCGTAAGCGTTGCCTTCCAGTTGACGCCGGTTCCGTTTCGGGGAAAATATGATTTCAGATTTATGAATTTTACTTTTTCAATGGGTGGGCGGTCGAGATTTCATCTCTTCTCTAATTTTTTAACGCTGACTGCTTTGGCTACTACTTCGGTGTTCGGGGCTTCGAAGGTAGACGAGGTTCTAGCCGAGGATAACGCCGGCAAGCAAGGTGTGGTTGCAGGGCCGGTACTGAATGATTTGGCTTTCCTTCGAAAAATCAGCGTGGATTTGATTGGGCGTATCCCCAGCGACAAGGAAATCAACCGTTACTTGAAATGGCCGCTTGCCGAGCGCCGCGAACGCATAGTCGATGAGCTGATGAAAAACGGTCGCTTTGCCGATCGTTGGACTGCTTTTTACGCGGATATGCTCCGAATCCGTACGGGTGCGACCAGCGGAGGCGCATTGCTGGCCTATGTTCACAAAGCGGTTGATGAGGATAAGCCCTTCGATGAATTGGCCCGCGAGCTCATCTCGGCTAATGGACGGGCAAACAGTACCCCCACCGTGGGTTTTATTCTTAACGATAACGTAGACCCCATGGCCTTGACTGCTGCTACGGCTCAAGTCTTCTTGGGAGTTCGCATGCAATGCGCGCAGTGCCATGACCATCCCTTCGACGATTGGGAGCAGCGCCAGTTTTATGAAATGGCCAGTTTCTTTGGGAAAACCCGTCGTGTTGAAAGCAGACTTTCGCGAGCTGTCTACACCACCGAGACTGATGAAAATCGAGTGCTCTGGCCACCTGAACGAGAAAAGCCGCCGTCTCGTGATCCTATCGACGCGAAATTTCCATTCCTGCTGGAAAAGTTTGCCAAGAAGCCCGAGCATGTCTCTCGCTTAGAGGCCAAACGCGCCAAACAGCGTAAGGATGCGGCTATACCCGGTGAAGTGGCCTCGCTCGAAAGTTTGCTTGATGGGACAGTCGCTACGGTTGCCGTCGCTTCTCGCAAGAGTGGCCCGGCCGGATTCGATCCCGATGCCGAGCTGAAACGGCAGAACGCCGGTCTCGATATCAAGGGAGACCTTTACAAGGCCAGCGAGATGCGAGCCGAGTTGGCAAAGCTGGTAACTCATCCGCGCAACCGTTACTTTGCCCAAAACTTCGTAAACCGTCTTTGGGCCGAGCTCATGGGGCGTGGTATTTACGAACCTATTGACGATTTCTCCAAATATCAAGACATCTCGCATCCGAAGACATTGGATTTTCTGCGAAAGGAATTTGTGGCGGTCGGGTACGATCTCCGCGAGATGGTGCGCCTTGTCGTGCATTCCAATGCGTATGCTCGGGGGCGTCTCGATTCCTCGTTGTCCGATAAGATACGTTTGGATTCCGAGCTGGCTTTTGTCGCCGGAGCTTCTCGCCGGATGATAGGCGAGGCCCTCTTCGACAGCATGATAATCGCCGGTCATCTCGATAAGCATAAATGGCCTGCAGGGGCGAATATCAAGACAGTGAAGCGCCGTGAGCGAGTCTATCTCGACGAGAATGGTGAAGAGAAAATAGCCGAAGCTTCCCCGATTGACTCTCCTGCCGGCAATCCTGCGATGGCTGCGATGGCTTCCCCGCGAGGTGGGTACGATCTTGAAAAAAGCATCGCCTTGGACTTCGAATCCCTTCTTGCCCGTAACGACGTGAAAGCTGAATTGGAGTCGATGCGGTTGCAGTCGGAACGCGATTTGGAGGCAATGAGGATGGCTCAAATGGCGAAAACCCCTACACGCCGCGGCAAGTACAAATACGTCTACATGGAAGACAAAGTTGACGACAATCCCTTGTATTCTAGCTCTTACCTGATGGCTTCTCCGGCGCCAGCCGATCATTTCTTGCGAATCTTTGGTCAACCCGGTCGTGATCGCTTAGGAGATTTTCGCGACTTTTCCGCTTCCATGAGGCAGGCATTGATGATGCTCAACGGGAAACTTACCCACGAAGCTTCCCGAGTCGGACCTTTCGAACCCATTCACAAGCTCTTAACCAGCAAGGATCAAGACAATGTGGCTGCCGTCAAGTTGGCTTATCTGGAGACTTTTACACGTGAACCAACCAAAGAAGAAGTGGAGGAAGGTCTTGCCCTCCTGACTGAGTCAAAATCACCTCTCGATGGCATGGCCGACCTGCGTTGGATCATGCTCAATAGCCACGAGTTCAAGTTTCTTCCTTAATCATTTTCCGCTATTCACGAAAACTCATAGAACCAATTAAAACTACTATGCACTGTCACGATTACGCTGTTACACGACGTCGATTTATTCAGGGAGCGGCTGGAACCGCCACCTTGTTGGGAATGCCGGTTGGTCACTTGCTTGCGGCCAAAGGCACAGCCATGCCTGCCAAGGCTGAGCACGTGATCCTTTTTTGGAACGGTGGGGGCATGAGCCACATTGATACTTGGGATCCTAAGCCGGGTCGACCCACTCAGGGCGAGTTCGAGGCCATTAAGACATCTGCTGATGGTGTTCAGATAAGCGAGATTTTTCCACAATTGGCGGACCAAATGCATCATTGCGCGCTAGTTCGTTCGATCGCCGGCACTAATGGGGATCACGGTCGAGCCACTTATGAACTGCAGACGGGGTATGGGCAGAGCGCCAATCTGGTGCATCCGGGTCTGGGCAGCATCGTGGTTCATGAGAAAGAGCGTTTGGGCGACCTTCCTGCCTTTGTCTCCGTTAGCGGACAGGCTCCTCGATCTGGTTATCTCGGGCAGAAGTGCGCCGCCTACTTTGTCGGTCAACCCGGCGAACCTGACCCTTATCTGAAGTTTCCCGCCGGCATTAGTGAAATTCGAGGGAACAAACGTCTCGAGGTTCTGGCCAAGATGAACAAGCGTACCTCAACAAAATACGGAGCCAAGGACATGAGAGCCAATGAGGCGGCTGTGGACGACGCAGTCGCGCTTATGCATAGTCCCGCGCTCAAGGCTTTCGAGATCAAGCACGAAGACCCCAAGACAATCGCGCGCTATGGGGATACGGATTTCGGCCGTGGAGCTCTCATGGCCAAGCGTTTGGTTGAGACAGGAGTTAGGTTCGTTCAGGTGAACAGAGGAGGCTTCGATACGCACAGCAATAATTTTGATGCAATGCGGGCGCACGGAGAAATTATGGATCCTGCCTTGGCTTCCTTGATTGAGGACCTTGCCGCCACCGGACTGCTCGAAAAAACGCTCGTGCTGATGCTAAGTGAGTTCGGTAGAACGCCTCGAATCAACGACAATGCCGGACGCGACCACCATGCCAAGGTGTTCAGTTGCTTTCTTGCCGGAGGTGGCGTGAAAGGTGGTCAAGTTGTCGGTTCATCGGACAAGGATGGTGTCATGCCTGATGAACGTCCGGTCAAGCCGCACGACATACACGCCAGCGTTTGCCACTCCTTGGGAATTGATGGTTCGAAGGAGATTATGACGCCCCTCGAGCGTCCTATGCGGCTTATTCGCGAAGGCGGCGAACCCGTTAAGGAACTTTTTGCTTAAGAGGCCTTTTTCTCTTTGCAATTCTTGGCAATTCCTTTCGTGTATTGCTTCCTTTGGCATATCACTATGCTAGTTACCTTTCGTCCACCCAATCAGTCGCCTTATTATGTCCACGATCTCGTTTTGTGTGACATTTATTTAGAATCGAACCATTCATTGCCCTTTTTGCCCTTCATTTGATAATTATGAGCCTCTTGCGCCTACCCATTCTATATTTACTAACGACAGTTCTTGCGGTTCCGACCTTTACCAGCGGTCAAGCAGGTCCGATGCGAGGTTCCATCACCGAAGATCGCAAGGCTCGTAAATTGCTTGAGGCTGGAGATGCACGTATGGAAGCCGACGAAAAGCAAAAGGCTCTTGAAATTTGGCAAACGGTCTTGGACCAATTCCCTCGCAGCAAAGTGCGATTTGACGCACACATGCGGATCGGTGAGCATCTCTTGACTGCCAAAGGTGCCTACGACGAGGCTCGCAAGCATTTCGAGGCGGTCTCCGAAGAGAGCAACACAGATGATTCGATGCGAGCAAAAGGAACCTTGAAACAGGGTGTCTGCTTCTATGAGGCCAGAATTTACGGGAAGTGTTTTAAGGTTTTACGTAAGGTCATCGAAGAGTTCCCCGCTTCGGAGGAAGTGAACCGGGCCTATTATTATATTGGTCTCGGTCATTTCAAGCAGGGGCATTACAGTCGAGCGATCGAGTCTCTCGAGAAGGTTGGCACTGCCTTCTCCGAGAAAGAAAAAGGTATGGAGAAGGTGGAAGCCGGGAAACGACTATTCGTGAAAATCGAGGATGCGGATCTCGCCATACTGGCCCAAGAAGATGCTGTGGAAGTCATTTGCTCGACTAAACGCGGTGACGAGGAAAAGGTTCAATGTCGTGCAGTCGGCCGTAACTCTCGCATCGTTCTGGGTTCCCTGCCTACTCGCCTCGGCAAGGTGGCAAAAGGCAACGGTTTACTTGAAGTCGGCGGAGGAGACGTGGTGGACGTTACTTATGTCGACAAGCACACGGCTTCCCGGGAGTTCGGAAAGAAGCGACTCAAGCAAGTGCAAGTGGTGGGACAGGGGAAGGCCTCTATTATGGATGGTTCCTACAGGGATACTCTGCGTGGGGTGGTTCTTGGCAAAATTGTGAACCTTCAAGTGGATGATCCCGATGGAGATCTTTCGGATAATTCTGATTCACTATCTGCTGTTCTCGAGGTGCGTCGTAGAAAATCTCCCGAAGAACTAGATGACGAAATTGCAACCCTAGTGGCCAGCGGTGCAATCGCTGCACCTGAGGAAGGCAAGGACCCCCTTTCTCTACTAGCTCTGGACAGTGAGGATGGGCCCAAAATCGACAAATTTAAGACCGTGGACACAATAGTGGTGAAACTGGAAGAGGTGACCATCGAGGAACCTGAGCCTGTTTCGGTAGTTGGAGATGAACCTGCAGAAGACGATGATTCCGCTGATGACGATGCTCCCGAATCACTCCCTTCCAAGGGAGAAAGCCTCGAAGGAAATGAAAAAACTCCGGAATTAGACGAAGACGAGTCCGAAGCAATATTGATTTCTCCCGAATTGCTTGTGGACGATACCATTCATTCCGGCGTCTTTCGAGGAGTTGTTGCGATAGAAAACCAAGCTGAGGCGAAAAAAGACGATAAATTGCAAGCCTTGCCCGGTGATTTCGTAAGAATCAAATACAGTGACAAACTCAACGTCACCAAGGATCCGAGAGAGGTCAGTGCTTCCGCAAAGTGCATCGAGGGGAACGTCGGTGGTGTTCGTGTTACCAAAACTCGAATCGATGATGAGGAACTCAGATTGAGCACGGAATTGAAGACCGCTGCTGCTTTAGCCGAAATAGGAAATCATTACAGGGAATTCGGTTTGGCCGAAAAGGCCAAGACCAAATATCAAGAGGCACTTGCCATCGGCGAAGATACAGCAAAGGCGGCCCGCAAACTTGGCGGTCGAATTCTTGAGGAATCCTACGTCGGTCTCTGGAAGATTTACTTTGCGATGGAAAATTATGGCGCTGCCACTGCGATGAGTCGCCGCCTCCAGAACGAGTTCCCTGAAAGTCCTTTTGTCGACGACGCTATTCTTCAGCAAGCCAAGGTCGCTCAAGAACGTGGTGACTTGAAGACGGCCATTGCTCTCTTCAAAGGCTTGACCACCCTTAAGGAAAGCGAGCTGCGCGGGGAAGGTCAGTTCGGTATTGCCGAGTGCTACGAGCAAATGGCGGTTGATGCCGGACCCATCAAAGGCGAAGGTTATTTCGAGCAGGCTTTTCG
>Ga0209667_1002782_pt1 | contig 11247 bp, 12 predicted proteins | sample SaaInlV_165m_DNA_2_FD_184682 | JGI IMG/M metagenome (GOLD analysis project Ga0209667, IMG submission 184682) | Marine microbial communities from expanding oxygen minimum zones in the Saanich Inlet - Saanich Inlet SI037_S3LV_125m_DNA (SPAdes)... | ecosystem: Environmental > Aquatic > Marine >... | reverse complement strand
ATATATTAAATTTAATAATATTGAAATTCTGTAAATTAAAATTAAAAAAATCGTTGTTGCGACAAATTCAATAAAAATAAATGAAAGTGGCCCAAATAATTTTAATGAAATACTATGAATAAATAATGCTAAATAAGGAAAAGCTATGTTGTTATGACTTAATTCTCTATCTAATCCATATAATGGAGAGAAATTAAAATCACCAAAAGATTTTATAATTGGAAGATAATTTGCTCCACTGTAAGACTCAAATATCAATCTCAGAGAAGTTCCCTCATCTGGATAATATAAAAATGGTAAAATATTTCGTGTTAGAAGTAAAAAAAATGCAATTAAACTAAATATTATAATATTATTTTTTTTGGATATTTTGTTCATTAATATATATAATTAATATTAGTATAACGGATTATCTTTAAAAAAATTATAAACTTTAATTGGTTTTTTTTCTAATATATATCTATAAACATTATAATTTTCTAAAACACGCTGCACATAATTTCTTGTTTCTCTAAATTTGATTAACTCAATCCAGTCAACATAGTCAATTTGTTTTTTTTGTGGATTTTTATTAATTTTTTTCCAATATTTTACTCTTTTTGGACCAGCGTTATAAGCAGCTATTGCAAATGGGTAAGCTCCATCATACTCAATGATTAATCCTGCTATATAATGTGATCCTAAATTTATATTATATTCTGGATCAGATGTGAGTCTTGATTTTACATATGGTAACTTAACTTGTTTTGCGACTAGTTTAGCCGTGTAGGGCATTAATTGCATTAAACCTTTTGCACCAGCATGACTGTTTGCACTCATATCAAATTCACTTTCTTGTCTGATGATTGATAGTATAAATGCTGTTTCTGGAATTTTACGACCATTAATATATTTAGGTGTGCTAATTACAGGATAATTATAGTTATTATGAAATCTTTTCTCATAAGATGCTAATTTTGCAATTTGTATTGCATAGTCGTATCTAGATATATCTGTTGCAAGTTCTGCTGCAAGTATTTCACTTCCTTTTGTGATATTTTCATTTGCAAGGAATTTTAATATATTTTTTGAATATTTATCTTTATTTAATTCATCGAGTAAATAAACTATTTTTACCAAATCTTTTTTATAAAATTCTTTTCTATATTTAGAGTCGACTTCAGCTTGTTCTTTTAGCTCAAAATTTTCACCAGGTTTTATTTTTAAAAAAGCAAGCTGCCCATAATAAGTAGTTAGATATTTAGATGATTCCTCATACCATTGAAAAGATTGTTTTTTATCACCAATTTTTTCATAAGATTTTCCCAACCAATATGCACCACGAGACAAACTAATAGGATAACCAACATTTTGATAAAAATTATTAAAGTGATCTATTGCTAAAATTGGATCATTTAAAAAACTTAAAGCAATCCATCCACACATCCATTCAGCTTGAGCATATTCCGGCCCTGAATTAAGTGCATGCTTACTACTTATTTTATAAGCTAATTCATATTTTTTTTTATAAATTAATGCCCGTGCAATTATTTCTCTTTCTTTCCACCACTTGTCAGGTCTTATCAAATAATCCTTAGTATTTTTAACCTTAAGTAATATTTCTAAAGAGTCATCAACTCTACCTCTTTTTCTTCTCCATTTTAAACGATCATAATTTAAACCTGAATCATTTTTGAATTTAGCTGGAACATTTTTAATAGCTTGATCAACACCATAGGACTTACTCATTAAAATTTGTCTAGCAGTGTAAAGTAACTGATAATCTTTTGGTAAATATCTAAGCATTCTTTTTAAATCCCAATATTTATTTTCCCAAGCTAAATAATCAGCTCTTTTAATATAGTCGTCATTGTTTAAATATTTTTTATATTTTTTTCTAAAATATTTCATATTAGATCTATTCAGATCAGCGGTAATCCAACCATCTTTAATCAATTTAATTCCTTTTGGGACATTTCCAGTTTTTATAAAACTTTCTCCTAATATTAATTTTCCAAAGCCACTTAAAGGTTTGTTTACTTCAAACCAATTAATTATTTTTTTTGGTGAAACTTTTTCAGTAGATAATTTGTGTTCTGCCAAATATTTAATTCTATTAATTCTTGGATAGTTTTCATTACGATTTATAAATAATTGATAATCGTAAAAAGTTGCTTGATTTCCACTTGTAAGTAAGTGCTTCCACTGTATAAAATTATAAATAGATTTTTCCTTAGCTTTTTTTGACAGTTTTAATGCTGATGTCCATTTACCTTTTTCAAATGATTGAATAGATCTTTTGGCTAAATCAAAATCTTTTTGTTTAAAGTATTTAGACTTTGCTTGAATTTTAACAGATTCTTTCTTAACAATTAAAGGCTTGCTCTTGGGAATCAAAAACTTTTTTAATATTGTATTTTCTTGTTTCTTTTGAGTTATTTTATTCTTTACCTCAATTGTATTTTGTTCTGTTGTATTTTTTAGTGGTTTTTTTTTTGGTTTTATTGAATTTTTAGCTAATTCTTTTGATTTAATAAACTTTACAGAACTAGGTTTTTTTTTAGGTTTAATTATATTTTTAGTGATCTTTTTAATCTTATCTGCTGGATCTAAAATTGGTTTTTTTAGAGGTAGAATTGGCAATACATCAGCATAACTATTTATAATTAGCATTAAAGCAATAACAATTATTTTTGCCAGAAATGATAATTTTATAAGCATAAATTTACTAAATGAATCAGTAAACTATGTTATAAGTATTTATGTTCAAAGGATCAAATGTTGCTTTAATAACCCCATTCAGAGATAATAAGCTTGATGTTGAATCATATATAAAACTAATATATTTTCACATGAGTAATGGCACTAATGGCTTAGTACCAGCAGGCACCACTGGTGAGTCTCCAACATTAAGCCATAAAGAACATCAACAGGTTATAGAACTATGTATAAAAGAGAGTAAAGGAAAAAATCCTGTCATTGCTGGCACAGGATCAAATTCTACGGAAGAAGCAATTTCTTTAACAAGTCATGCAGAAAAAGTTGGAGCTGATGCTGCTTTAATAGTTACACCGTATTATAATAAACCTACTCAAGAAGGACTTTATCAACATTATAAATCTATAAATGATAAATGCGGCATACCAATTTTGATTTATAATATTCCAGGAAGATCTGTAATTGATATGTCAGTTGATACGATGGCAAGGTTATTTGAGTTAAAAAATATTGTTGGTGTTAAAGATGCTACGGGAGACCTTAATAGAGTTGATCAACAAAAAAATAAAATGGGAAAAGAATTTATTCAATTAACCGGTAATGATGATAATGCATTTGAATTTAATAAAAGAGGTGGCATAGGAGCTATTAGTGTTACAGGAAATATAGCACCAAAACTTTGTTCTGATTTTCAGAAATTTTCTAAATCTGAAAATGAAAATGAATTTAAAGAGGCAGAAAAACTAGATAAGATTTTACAACCACTTCATGTATCAATGTTTGTAGAAAGCAATCCAAGTCCAGTTAAATATGCAGCAAAACTTTTAAAATTATGTGAAGATGATGTAAGATTACCTTTAGTTAAAGTTACAGATCAAACAAAAAATATTATTAAAAAAGCTTTATCATCAGCAAAATTAATTTAATGAATAAAAAAACCAATCATGGTTTAAAAATTATTTGTTTAAATAGAAAAGCAAATTTTAATTATTTTTTTGAAGATATCATTGAAGCGGGAATTGTTCTTAAGGGCTCTGAAATAAAGTCTATAAGAGATGGAAAAATTAGTATTGCTGATTCCTATGCTATAGAAAAAAATGGTGAAATCATTTTGATAAATGCACATATCGCTGTTTATAAACAAGCTAGTTATACAAGTCATAGTCCTATGGATGAAAGAAAATTATTATTTAACAAAAAAGAAATTAATAAACTAATAGGAAAAATGCAAAGAGATGGTTTTACTCTAGTACCAACAAAGATGTATTTTAAAAAAGGAAAAGCAAAAATTGAAATAGCGGTTGCCAAAGGAAAAAAACAGTATGATAAAAGAGCAACAAAAAAAAAAAAAGATTGGGATCGTGATAAAGCAAGATATATCAGAAAATCTAGCTAAAATTGTTTATTTAGCTATTGGATCTAATTTAGGAGACAGAAAATATAATATTGAAAAAGTTAAGTTTGATTTAAAAAAAAATTGTATACAAATCTTAAAATGTTCAAACGATTATGAGTCTGACTCATGGCCTGACCCAACTAAACCTAAATTTATAAACATTATTATTAAAATTAAAACAAAGTTATCACCACTTAATCTTTTAAAAATATGTCATTCAATTGAATCTAGTTTAGGTAGAAAAAGATCAAAAAAAAACGCTCCAAGAACATGCGATATAGATATTATTGATTATGATAAAAAAATTTTAAATTTTAAAGAGAATAGTTTAACCTTACCACATACAGAGATGTGTAAAAGAAATTTTGTTTTATTGCCACTTTTTGAGATTAATCAATCATGGAAACACCCTGTATCTAAAAAAAATATTATTAAATTAATCAATTCTCTGCCAATTGAAGACTTAAGATCTATTAAAAAGATATAAATTGATGTTATAATAAAAAATGCTTAATTCAGAAGAATTAATAAATAAAGTTAAATCATATAATAAATTTTTAAATCCTGAAAAATTGCATAAAGCATATCAATTTGCTGTTAAAGCACATAAGAATCAAAAGCGAGATTCTGGCGACCCATATTCAAATCATCCAATTGCTGTAGCAAGTATTTTAACTGAACTTAAATTAGATAGTGCTACAATCACAACGGGTTTATTACATGACACAATTGAGGACACTCACACGACCTATGAAATAATTAAAAATGAATTTGGTGAAGAGGTAGCGGATTTAGTAAATGGTGTAACCAAAATTTCAGTTTTTGAAAATCAAGCTGTTGCCAACTCAAAAGCTGAAAATTTTAGAAAATTAATCTTGGCTACCTCAAAAGATATACGAGTTTTATTAGTTAAAATAGCCGATAGACTTCATAACATGAGAACAATTGAAGCCATTATTGATATCGAAAAGAAAGAACGAATTGCAAAAGAAACTATGGAAATTTATGCACCACTAGCAGACAGAATGGGCATGCACAGAATTAGAGACGAATTAGAAGATTTATCTTTTAAAGTTTTAAATAGTGATGCAAGAAAATTAATTAAAAAGAGACTAGATGAAATTAAAGATGATAATGTTAATAGTTTTAACTCCATATCATATCAATTTAGTGCTTTGTTAAATAATCATAATTTGAATGCTGAAATAGTTGGTAGAGAAAAAACTCCTTTTTCAATTTGGAGAAAAGTCCAAAAAAAAAGAACTTCTCTTGAACAAATTTCAGATATTATAGGATTCAGAGTAATACTAAATTCTATAGATGATTGTTATAAGGCTCTTGGTATTTTTCATAATGAATGGAATTGTATTCCTGGTAAATTTAAAGATTATATTTCTTCTCCTAAAATCAATAAATATCAATCATTACATACTTCAATTATAGGACCAAATAGAAGACCAATTGAAATTCAACTTAGAACAATGCAGATGCACGAATTTGCTGAACGAGGGATAGCATCTCATTGGAAATACAAATCTTCAGAGAAATTTAATTCATTAACGTGGAAAGAATACGATTGGCTCGCAGATCTAGTTGAGATTATTGACCGTAATGAAAACCCAGAACACTTTTTTGAATATACAAAGCTACAAATGTTTCAAGAAAATGTTTTTTGTTTTACTCCAAAAGGCTCAGTTATTAAATTACCTAAAGACGCAACACCTATTGATTTTGCCTATGCTGTCCATACAAAGATTGGTGACAATGCAATAAGTTGTGAAATTAATGGAAATAGTAATGAACTCCAAAGTAAACTAAGAAATGGAGATGTTGTCAGAATCATTACATCTAAAAATAAATCTCCATCTTTACATTGGATACCAGTAACTAAAACAGGTAAAGCAAGATCAGCTATTAGAAAATATTGGCACACAAAAGGAGAAGAAAAAGCTGAAAGAGTTAAGAGATATAATACAACTTTATGGATGTCTCTGCCAGATAAACCAGGAAAATTAGGCGAAGTAACAACATTAATTGGTGAACATAAATTGAATATTTCTGGTGTTGAAATGAAAGAAAAAACACAAGATTATATAAATTTTAGATTTAATTTAATAGTTAGTAATTTGAAAAACTTTACAAATTTCATTAGTCAGCTAAAACAAATGCAGATTAAGTTTAAAATTATAAGACATGAGGATAAAAGAAATGCTTTCACACAAAAAATCTTTAGATATTTTAAAAAAAACTAATGCCTTACTAGAAGGTCATTTTATTTTATCTTCAGGGTTACATTCTCCAAAATATATACAATGCGCTAGATTATTAAGTTTTCCTCATCTTTCAAAAAAAATTTGTTTAGCACTTTCCAAAAAAATTAAAAAAGAATTTAAAAAAATTGATTTAATTCTAGCGCCGGCTGTAGGCGGTATTATTATAGGTTACGAAATTGGAAGATTATTAAAAAAAGAAACTATTTTTTGTGAACGTGTTAATGGAAAATTTAAATTAAGAAGAGGTTTTAAAATAAAAAAAGAGTCTAAGGTATTGATTATAGAAGATGTTATTACTACAGGTAAGTCAAGCATGGAATGTGTTAAGTTAATCACAAAATCTAAAGCAAAATTAATTGGTTTTGCTTCAATTATAGACAGATCCTCAAAAAAAAAATTGAAAATAAAAAAAAAAATTGTTTCACATATTAAAATCGAAGTACCAACTTTTAAAAGTAATAATCTTCCAAATTATCTTAAGGATATGCCAATTACTGTTCCAGGTAGTAGGTTTATTAAATGAAAAGACTTGGAATTAATATAGATCACATTGCAACAATAAGAAATGCAAGAGGATCATCTCATCCAGATCCTTTTTCAGCTGCAAAGCATTTAATAAAATGTGGTGTCAACTCTATAACAATACATCTTAGAGAAGACAGAAGACACATAAAAGATTTAGATGTGGTCAACTTATGTAAAAATAAAAAAATACCTATTAATTTAGAAATTTCATTAAATAAAAAAATTCTCAAGATTGCACTCAAAAACAAACCAAATTATATTTGTATTGTTCCAGAAAATAGAAAAGAAATAACTACAGAGGGTGGACTAAATTTAACAAAGAATAAAAAAAGAATAAAAAATATTATTTCAGATTTTAAAAAAAAGAAAATAAGAACGAGTCTTTTTATAAATCCAAGTATAAAGGATGTTCGTATATCAAAAGAACTCAAAGCAGACTGTATAGAATTGCATACTGGTAAATTGTCAGACCTAGTAAAAGAAAAAAAAAAATTCAGTAATGAATTTGATAAGATCAAAAAATGTTCAAAACTAGCTACTAATATTGGATTGGAAATACATGCGGGTCACGGGCTTGACTATAAAACTACAAAACTTTTAACTAAAATTAATGATATTAAAGAATTTAATATAGGCCATTTTATAATTGGAGAATCAATTTTTTTTGGTCTGAAAAATGTAATAAAAAAATTTAAAAGAATACTTAGATATTAAAATATGAAAATATTAGGTATAGGTATAGATATAGTTGAAAACTCAAGAATAAAAAGATCTTTAAAAAAATCATCATTTTTAAAAAAAATATTTACTCCAAATGAAATAAAAAGTGCAAACAGATATAAAGATAAAACAGCATATTATTCAAAAAGATTTGCTGCTAAAGAAGCTTTTGTCAAATCAATTGGTCTAGGTTTTAGATATGATCTTAATTTTATAGACATCTCAATCACTAACGATAAGTTAGGCAAACCTTTTTTTATTATTAGTGAAAAATTGAAGAAAATTATTAAAAAACAATTTAAAGTAAAAACTTTCAATTTCTTTCTATCAATTTCCGATGAAAAAAAATATTCTATAGCTTACGTAATTTTACAAAAAAATGAAAATAGATAAAAATTTCTTTATAGAAAATATCAAGACAATTTTTTATGCTCTAATAATAGCTATACTGATTAGATCATTATTTATTCAGCCTTTTTATATACCATCATCTTCAATGGAACCAACCCTATTAGTCGGAGACAGATTATTTGTAACTAAATATTCTTATGGTTACAGCAAACACTCATTCCCATTTAGTCCTCCAATATTTAAAGATCGAATTTTTTCAAAAAAACCTGAAAAAGGTGACATTGTAGTTTTTAAAACACCGTCTGACAATAGAACCGATTATATTAAAAGATTGATCGGGTTACCCGGTGATAGAATACAATTTATTGATGGTGATCTTTATATAAATAATAATCAAATTTTAAAGTCTAGAGTCTCAAAATCTGATATTATTTATTGTGGAAGAAAAACACTTCATGTCAATTTTTTTGAGGAAAAAATAACAAAAAAAAAAACTCATAAAACAGTTTATTTAAAAAAATATAGCTTTCAAAATTCAGATATTTTTATTGTCCCAAAAAAACATTATTTTTTCTTAGGTGATAATAGAGACTGCTCAAAAGATAGCAGATATTTAACCAGTGTTGGTTATGTGCATGAAAATAATCTTGTTGGTAAAGCAAGATTTATTTTTTTTTCATCTGATTTTAGAATTGCTAGTATTTTTTCTTTTTGGAAGTGGGATAAAACAATTAGAGCCGATAGATTTTTTAAGAGAATTAATTGATGAAAATTAACACATTAAAATTAGAAAAAAAATTAAAATTGAAATTTAATGATCAAAAACTTCTCACAAAGAGTCTTATTCATAAAAGTTATGATTCTGTTTACAATAATGAAAAATTAGAATTTCTTGGAGATAGAGTATTAGGTCTAGTTATTTCAAAAAAATTATTAGATATTTATCCTGATGAAAAAGAGGGGATACTTGACAAAAAATTTGCATCGTTAGTTAATAAAAAGAAATGTTTAGAAATTGCAGAATTTTTAGAACTTGAAAAATATATTCTTGTATTTAATCCAAAAAATAAAAAAATTAAAATTCAGGATAAAGTTAAAGCAGATTGTCTTGAAGCTTTGATAGGAGCTTTATATTTAGACAAAGGTTTGGTTTTGACAGAAAAGACTATATTATATTTATGGAAAGACCATATAAATGCAAGTGCAGTTACTCAAATTGATGCCAAAACTAAATTACAAGAGCTTTCATTAAAGTTATTTAAACTCTTACCAATTTATAAGTTGATTTCAAATACAGGTCCACGTCATAAGCCATTATTTAAAGTTGCAGTTAAATTAGATAATACTAAATTTTTTAAAGCCAAAGGATCATCAAAAAAAGAAGCAGAACAAAATGCAGCTGCTTTATGCATTGAAAGTATTATAAAAAAATGAATTGGGATGACACAGGATATTTAGTCTCAAAAAATCGCTATAATGAAAACTCAATCATAGCTGAAATTTTCACAGAAAATCATGGAAAAGTTTCTGGAATTATTTTTGGTGGTACCTCTAAAAAAATAAAAAATTATTTACAAATTGGAAATAAACTTTATGTAAACTATAATACAAAAAACGTTTCTAGAATTGGATATTTTAAAATAGAAATTTTAAACGCATTAACTCCTTTATATTTCGATCATAGTAAAAAACTATCATGCATTTCATCTGCTATGAATATGATTAAATTATTAACTGCAGAATCTCAGTCGAATTTACAAATCTTTAATCTTATAAATAACTTTTTTGATATTTTAAATTTAGATAACTGGATTAAAGAATATATTTATTGGGAATTAGAATTACTTAAATTGTTAGGTTACGATTTAGAATTAAGAAAAATTGTTAACAAAGAAATAATTGATAATAAAATTAATTATTTTGTAAAATCATCATCAGAAAAAAAGAAAGTACCAAATTTTCTAATTGAAAAAGATAATGAAGAGATTGATATCAAAAATTTATTGAAAGGATTAAAACTTGTCAGTGATTATCTTGAAAAAAGTATTTTAAAACCAAATAATATTAATTATCCAAGTTCTCGTTTGCACTTTGTTAATTCGTTGAAATAAATTATTTAATTATTTCATCAATTCTATCTGCATAATAACTAACAATCGCACTCGCTCCAGCTCTTTTAAAGGAAATTAAACTTTCTAAAATTGAATTTTTATCTATTAAGTCTTTCTTAATACTATTATGTAACAAACTATACTCTCCCGAAACTTGATATGCTAAGACTGGTATCTTAAAATTTTCTTTTACTAATCTAATTATATCTAGATAAGGCATACCAGGTTTAATCATAACCATATCCGCTCCTTCTTTTATATCCAAAGATACTTCTCTAAGAGCTTCATTACTATTTCTAAAATCCATTTGATAACCTTTTTTATTACTTTTAAGTAATCGCTTAGATCCAACAGCATCTCTAAACGGACCATAAAAACTTGAAGCATATTTTACTGCATAAGAAAGTATTTGAACTATTTGATAGTTTTCTTTATCTAAAGCTTTTCTTATTTTACCAATTCTACCATCCATCATATCGGATGGTGCAATTACATCACAACCCATTTGAGCTTGAAGTAATGATTGTTTAATTAGAACATCTAAAGTTTCGTCATTTAAAACATAACCAGCTTTTAATAACCCATCATGTCCATGAGTTGTATAAGGATCTAAAGCTACGTCACACATAATTCCAATTTCATTTTTATATCTTTTTTTTATATATTGAATAGCTCTACAAACTAGGTTGTCTTCATTTAATGCTTCAGTCCCTAACTCATTTTTTTTTGATTTTTTTGTATATGGAAATAATGCAACCATAGGTATTTTAGTTTTAATAGCTTTTTCTACAATAATTCCCAGCTTATCTATTGTATACCTATATACATCAGGCATTGTTTTAATAGATTGCTTTATATTTTTTCCATCAATTAGAAATATAGGTAATATAAAATCACTTGCTGATAGGCTGTTTTCTTGAATTAGCCTTCTAGACCAATCGTTCTTTCGACTGCGTCTAAGTCTCAAATTTGGGTAATTTCCTGTTATCATTTTTTAAACTATTTATAAAATGCGACAAATGTAATATACAAATATATCTTAAAAAGAGTAATAAACAATTTAAATGACACTAAATTTTAACGATTTTCAAAAACAAGATATTAAATTTAATATTAATGAACTTCAGAAAGCATACCATCAAATTTTAAAAATTAAGAATTTTGATGGACCTGA
>Ga0209667_1002775_pt1 | contig 11260 bp, 13 predicted proteins | sample SaaInlV_165m_DNA_2_FD_184682 | JGI IMG/M metagenome (GOLD analysis project Ga0209667, IMG submission 184682) | Marine microbial communities from expanding oxygen minimum zones in the Saanich Inlet - Saanich Inlet SI037_S3LV_125m_DNA (SPAdes)... | ecosystem: Environmental > Aquatic > Marine >... | reverse complement strand
TTTTTTTCTCGCTTAATGTCTTCTCGCTCTTTGATTTTCTTATAATCTTGATAAAATTTATTAATTGATTTCTTTGCTTGATTTAATGGGTTTGCTTTTATCAATTTTTTTAAATCTGTTTTTTTAACAAACTCATCGATATGTAAAAATTTTTCTAATTTAGTAATTTTTTTATGAATTTTCTTATTCATTTAAAAAATCTATCAACAATAACAAGGTTCTAATACCCAATTGATGGTTAATTTAGGTTTTTTAAAAACCAAAAATATAGATAAAATTGTGTATATTTTAAAAATACATCTTTTACGTGTTTAATATTTTTTAAAGAATCAATTAATCTATATTTGAGGTGATGGAGGGAGACTGAAGTCACCTCTTTTTATTTAAAAGCTAGTTTAATTTTATTTAAAACATCTTTTAAGTTTTTTACTGAATATTTTTTTTCTTTAACAACCCATACAGATAATGGCCATGAGCTATCAGTTTTTTTTCTAGAGATAATATGGATATGTAATTGGGGAACTATATTACCTATTTTTTCTATATTAAGTTTTGATGTTTTAAATAGTTTCTTCATAAGCCCACTTACCAAAACAATTTCCTTCATAAGTAATGTCTGATCTTTAGAATTAAGTTCACTGATATCTGTTACATTTTTTCTCTTGGGTATTAATATCAACCATGGAAATTTAGAATTATCGTTAAGTCTAACTGAGCATAACTTAAGATCTACTATATAGTGAGATGATTTTAAGAACTTATTGTTAATCTTAAACATTATCAAATCTTTAAATATTCATAGAAAAATTTAACAGCAATTAACAATAAAAAAATTCCAAAAAATGTACTTATTTTATTTTTATCAATTTTATGAACTGTTCTTGCGCCAATTCTTGCCATAAAAGTTGTAATAGGAATAAAGATTAAAAAAGCTGGAATATTTAAAAATCCAATACTTAAAGGTAAATTAGTTTTTAAATAACTTCCTGAAACCAAAAACCCTGTGGCACCAAATAACGCAATTAAAAAACCAATAGCAGCCGCACTTCCAATTGCTTTATTAATTGAATAGCCAAAAAATTTAAGTATTGGTACATTCATAACAGCACCTCCAATACCCATTATCGCAGAAATAAAACCAACGATAAAACCAAGTACAACTTTTAAATATAATTTCATTTCTGATATTATATTTTGTTCTTTTTCTTTAATTAAAAGCAAATAAATACCTAAAAATAAAATCACAATTGAAAAAAAGAGAACTAGAGATTTTGTTTTTAGAGTTGCAGCAAATATTGTTCCAATTATTACACCTATAATAACAAAAATACCGTAGTTTTTAACTACATTAAAATCTACGGCATCAAATTTATGATGAGTTAAAACTGAAACTATTGATGTTGGAATTATAATTGCAAATGATGTTCCAACAGCTAAATGCATAATATAAGTTTGATCAATCCCTAGATTTCCAAAAATATAATAAAGAAATGGAACTGTAATTAATCCACCACCAATACCAAATAAACCTGCAACAAAACCAACAGGTACGGCCGTTAATGCCATTAATAAAATGATATAACTATATTCGTTTGCTAAAATTGAATTAAGCAGATTGCCCTACACTTGTGTCAAAATTATTGTACTTAATCTTATCCATTATGTGATCAATTTTTTGAACATCTGCATCTCTCACACACATATTTTCACTTAAGTATCTTTTCCAATAACTGGCTCCTGTTTGTCCATGAAACAAACCTATAGTGTGTCTCATTATTTGGTTTAATCTTGTTCCCTTCTTTAACTCATCTTTTACGTAAGGAATTAATTGTTCGATTACATCTTGTCTGCTTAAAACTTCTTCTGTACCAAAAATTTCTTTCTCAATATCTGCCAACATATAAGGCGTGTGATAAGCAGCTCTTCCAATCATTACACCGTCAGTTTTATGAAGAAGTGGTTTAATTTGATCAACTGAAGTAATACCACCATTAATAATTATTTCTTCCTTTGGAAAATCTTCCTTTAATTTGTAGACGTATTCATATTTTAAAGGAGGGATATTTAAATTTTGTTTAGGAGTAAACTTACCTAACATTGCTTTTCTAGCATGAATTATAAATGTTTTAATTCCAGTTGATTTTAAAGTTGAAATAAAATTATGTAGGTTTTCATAATCTTCAACATCATCGTATCCAATTCTTGTTTTAATGGTTACTGGTAAATTTGTTGAAGCTTGCATTTTACTTAAACAATCGGCAACTAAATTTGGCTCTTTCATCAAGCAAGCACCAAATTTACCTTTTTCAACTTTTTTACTTGGACATCCTAAATTTAAATTAATTTCATCATAACCAAAATCTTCACCTATTTTTGAAGCTTCAGCTAAAAGTTTTGGAGATGATCCGCCTAACTGAAGTGCAACAGGTTTTTCATTAATATTAAATCCCAGTAATTTTTTTTTGTCACCTCTATTGATTGCTTCATCAACAACCATCTCTGTGTAGAGAAGTGTGTTTTTAGAAATTAACCTAAGAAAAAATCGCTCATGACGATCTGTACAATCCATCATAGGAGCAACTGATACTTTCCTGTTCATGGTTTAACTTTATATGATTTTATTACGAGTTTGAAGCGTCTGAATCTTCTGTAACTGCTTCTGCTTCTTGGTTTTCTTGTTCTGAAACTTCGTCTAAAGAAACTTCACCTTGATCATTCGTAGTTTCTTCACTTGCTGAGGGGTCAACATCTGGTTTAGCTGTTTCTGATAATTCAGCTAAATCTTCTTGAGATACTTGAATTTTTTCTGGGGTTTTTCTAGCTCTTTTAGATGGTAATATAGGTGTTCCACTTTTTGAAATTTCACCTTTGTACATGTTTTCAAAATCATCACCCACTTCTTCATCATCCTCAGAACCATCATCAACTTGCTCAACATGTTTTCTAAGTTTGTAAATAGCACTTTCGGTTAAGTCTGCTACTTTAATTTTTTCTTCTGCAATTTCTCTTAATGAAATAACTGTATTTTTATCGTTATCTCTGTCTAAAGTTGGTTCAATACCTGAGTTTAATTGTGTAGCTCTTTCTTTAGCAACAAGTACTAATTCGTATGGGCTATCTACTTTATCTATACAATCTTCTACGGTTACTCTTGCCATGGGCGATTATTTATACCTCGGACTTCAAAAATGCAAGTATTTTCTAAACTATTATTGGATTAAGCTTCTTTCTAACTAAAAAAAGTAAGATTAGAGAAAAGAAGATGTACGTGCCTGATACAGTAGCAATATCTCCCACGGTAAAACCTATATCTATTAAAAACCCAAACAAAGCAGTGCCAAAAGCTGTGGCAAACACCATTAATGCTGTTGTGAGAGCTTTAATCGATCCAAGGTATTTTACTCCATATAATTCGGCCCAAGTAGATGATCCCAATATATTTGCGAAACCATTTGAAATTCCAACCAATCCTAAAAATACAAATGCTGTAATTGGCGTATCAAAAAAGAATAAGACAATCACAGATAATAAAAGTGGAATATTCATGTAAATTAAAAGTTTTCTGCTTGTGAATTTATCAATTAAAAAACCTGACAAAAATAAAGTAAGAACAGAAAGAATAGAATAAGACATAAAAGATTGAGCAATCACATAAGGTCCCCAACCTTTTGAGGTTTGTACAAAAGATTGAAATACAGCAAAGCCAGTAAAAATCCAAGGCATAGCCAACATGTTAAGGCTTATTATATAAAATCTATAATCTTTTATTACTTCTCTTCTCTTCCATTGTTTGATCTCAACATTTTTAATATTGTCATCATTAGTTTCTCTTGAATCTAGATTTAAATTTTTAATTAATAGAAATGATGCAATTGGTAGAACAATTAAAACTGTTATTGAAAATATAAGCCAAAGATTTTGCCAATCAATAATTGTTAACAAATATACCATTAAGACAGGCATAATAAATTCTGCAGATGAAAGGCCAAACCAACTTATACTTAAAGCCCTACCTCTAGTTCGGGTAAAGTATCTTGAAATTGTTGTTGATGCTGTATGAGACATCATTCCTTGACCAGAAAATCTCATTAAAAAAATTGCAATAAAAAGTAAAAAAATTGACGATACTTTTGAAAAGAAAAAGCATGCAAAAGATAAAAGAATAGTTACAAAAAAAGCAAATTTGAAAATATTTACGTCATCTATTTTCTTTCCAACCCATATTAATAAAAGACTACTGCACAATGTTGCTGATGCATAAATTGAGCCAAATTGTCCATGGGTTATAGATAGTGCCTCTCTAATACTAGAATTAAATAGTCCTAAAAAATAACTCTGTCCAAAACTAGAAAAAAATGTAAAAATAAATCCAAATAGAATTACTTTAAACTTCAAACTATTAAACATAGGAAATAAAAATTATGTCTTGTAATGTTGCTTTCATAGGTCTTGGTGTCATGGGTTATCCAATGGCAGGTTATATATCAAAAGCTGGTCACAATGTAACTGTTTATAATAGAACAGCTGCTAAAGCTGATAAATGGATTACAGAATATAAAGGCACAAAAGCAGATACACCTGCAAAAGCTGTTGAAGGTGCAGACTTTATTTTCACCTGTGTTGGTAATGACGATAATTTAAGAGAAGTGTCTCTTGGAGAAAATGGTTTATTCAAAACAGCTAAAGCAGGTTCAGTTTATGTTGATAACTCTACGGTATCAGCAGAAATTTCTAGAGAATTATATAAAGCAGCAAAAGATAAAGGCTTTGATTTTTTAGATGCACCAATATCAGGTGGTCAAGCTGGAGCTGAAGGTGGAATACTAACTGTTATGGTTGGTGGTGATGAAGAAGTATTTAAAAAAGCTGAACCAGTAATTGATTGTTACAGTCGTAAAGTAAAATTAATTGGTAAATCTGGTAGCGGTCAATTGACTAAAATGATGAACCAAATGTGTATAGCAGGTGCTGTACAAGGTTTATCAGAAGCTATTAACTTTGGAATTAATGCAGGCTTAGATATGGATATTGTTATGGAAACTATATCAAAAGGCGCTGCTCAATCATGGCAAATGGAAAATAGATACAGAACTATGACTGATGATAAGTTTGATTATGGTTTTGCCGTTGATTGGATGAGAAAAGATCTAGCAATTGTTATTGAAGAAGCAAAAAAAAATGGTTCGCCAGTTCCTATTACTGAATTGATTGATGGATATTACGCTAAGGTACAAAAAATGGGTGGTAATCGTTGGGATAGTTCTAGCTTGATTGCTCTTTTAAAAAAGAAAAAATAACATTAGTGACCAATACAGTTCCTTACTATGAGAATTTTACAGAGATCAAAAAAAAGATTTGGTCAATGTTAACAAATGCAGTCAAAGATCGAGGCTCACCATTTAGAATACCTGTTTTTATTTGTGGAGATCAATCTGATTTTGATGGAAGAATTATAGTTCTTAGAAAATCAGACAAAACAAAAAATCTTGTTCAATACCACAGTGATATTAGATCAGATAAAATTAGAAAATTAAAAGTAAATAAAAATGCAGCTATGCTTTTTTATGACAAGGAAGAAAAAATACAAGTAAGACTTAAAGTTGAATGCACTGTTAATCATAATAATGAAATAACAAAAACATCTTGGTTGAAAACAGGTCATATGAGTAGAAAATGCTATTTGGTTGATAATGGTCCTGGAGCAAAATCTAATAACCCAACATCAGGATTAAAGCCTGAATTGGATAATTTTGAATATACAATGGAGCAAAGTGAAGAAGGTTATAAAAACTTTACTGTTATTCAATGTAAAATTAAATCTATTGAATGGCTTTACTTGGCTGCAAAAGGTCACCGTAGAGCAAGATTTGATTTAGCAAATGACAAAGATACCTGGTTAATTCCTTAGAAATTTATCTTAAATTCCTTTTATAATTATATTACTACCTTCAGAATTTTGTAAACGTATATCCTTAACAGGCTTGTATTCATCAGAATGATACCACTCTAAAGCTTTTTCATATGTTGGAAACTTAATGATAACTATTCTAGGAAAATTATCTTCTCCTTCAACAACTTGATGCTCTCCATTCCTCACAAGATATTCGCCACCAAATTTTTTAACTACCTCGTTAACTTTAGCAACATATTCTTTATAATTTTCTGGATTTGTTACCTTTAATTGAGCTATCACGTAACCTGCAGACATTTATTCTCCTTTTTAAAAAATTGATTTTGAATATTTTTTCCAGTTATCTTGATAACGCTTAGTGTTTTCTAATATAGCTTTTTTTTCTTCTTCAGAAATTTCTCTTACAACTTTTCCAGGAAATCCTACAACTAATGAATTATCTGGTATTTCTTTATTTTCAGTAATTAAAGCTTTTGCACCAATAATACAATTTTTTCCAATCTTAGCTTTATTAAGTATTACTGCACCAATTCCAATCAAACTATTATCTCCTATAGTGCAACCATGAAGCATAACCATATGACCAATAGTTACATTTTTTCCAACTTTTAGAGGACAACCTGGGTCTGTATGTAATACACTTCCATCTTGAACATTTGATCCTTCGCCTATATGAATATTTTCAATATCTCCACGTAATACAGCATTAAACCAAATGCTTGAATTTTTTTCTAAGGTTACATCTCCTATTATTGTTGCATTTGGAGCTACCCAATTTTCGCCAGAGTTTTTTGGTTTTTTATCTTTTAAATCGTAGAACATAATTTATATATTATTACAGTATGTCAGTTCAAACTCCAATATGTGATTTTGGTAAAAAAGCTTTACCATTTGAATTAAAATCTACAGACAACAAAATTATTTCACTAGATGATATAAAAGGTGAAAACGGAACTTTAATAATGTTTATTTGTAATCATTGTCCTTATGTAAAAGCGATCACAAAAGAATTAGTTGAAGATTGTAATGAATTAGAGAAAATTGGAATAAACTCAGTTGCTATATGCTCTAATGATTTTAACAATTATCCAGATGACTCATTTGACAATATGATTAAATTTTCAAAAGAAAATCATTTTAATTTCCTATATTTGCATGATGAAACACAAGAAATTGCTAAAGCATATAACGCAGTATGTACTCCAGATTTCTTTGGTTATAACAAAGATCTAGAGCTTCAATATAGAGGTAGATTAAGAGAGCTTAAAAATTTTGTTCCAGTTAAAGATGGAGAAAGTGACCTTTTAAAAGCCATGAAACAAATAGCAGAGACTAACAAAGGACCACAAGATCAAATACCAAGTGCTGGCTGTGGTATTAAATGGAAATTTGATTAATGTATCTAATTGTAACTAGATCTTACCCGCCTGAAATTGGTGGAATGCAAAATCATTTATGGGGATTCTCTAAAGAATTATCAAAAAATTTTATGATCAAAGTTTTTGCAGATTATATCGAAGGTCATAAGACTTTTGATGAGCAATCTTCTTTTTCTATTGAAAGAGTTGGTGGGATTAAACTATTAAGAAAATATAGAAAAGCTCAATTAATTAATGAATTTATTAAAGGAAATAAAATTAAAGGGATTATTGCTGATCACTGGAAAAGCCTAGAACTTATTAAATCAAACAAAAAAAAATATTGTTTAATTCATAGTAAAGAAATTAATCATCCAAAAGGAACAAGTTTAAACAAACGTGTTTTAAATGTTTTGAACAATGTTGAAAAAGTAATTGCTAACTCAAAATATACAAAAAATCTAGCAATTGATATTGGGGTTAATAAAGATAAAATTATTATAATTAATCCAGGCATAGATCATTCAGAAAAATTAGACACAAATTCATTAGATAAAGTTGAAAGTCTTTTAAAGGTTAAAACACCAAGACTAATTACTGTTTCAAGATTTGATAAAAGAAAAAATCATGAAAAAGTTGTAATGGCATTAAGAAATTTAAAACAAATTTATCCTGATATAGTTTACATTTGTGTTGGCTATGGCGATGAAGAAGAAAATATTAAAAAACTTGTAAAAGAATTGGATCTAGAAGCTCAGGTGATGTTTTTTAAAGATATTAGCAATGAATTAAAAAATGCTTTAATTGCTAAATCAAATATATTTGTTATGCCCTCTTTTATTCACAAAAAATCTGTTGAAGGATTTGGTATTGCTTATGTTGAAGCTGCACAATATGGAATTCCATCTATTGGTGGAAAAGATGGTGGTGCAGCTGATGCTATTGAACATGAAAAAACTGGATTAATTTGTGATGGAAACAGCTTAGATGATATTTATTCATCTATTAATTCAATGTTAGAAAATAAAAAATATCTAGAATATGGAAAAAATGCCAAAGATAATGTTTCTAAATTCTATTGGTCTAATATAATTGAAGAATATAAAAAAATTTTGAATTAAATCTTTCTACCCCTAAAAGTTTTATATATATGCCAAACTACTATTAGTATCGTTGTAGCCAATATACATGCTGTAAGTGTTCTATCCCATAAAAATGTCCAAGAACCGTCGCTTAACAATAAAGATCTTCTTAAATTTTCTTCCATTAAACCACCAAGCACAAAAGCTAAGATTAGTGGTGGCATTGGAAAATCATATAATCGCATAAAGGTAGCAACAACAGCAATTCCTATCATCAAATAAATATCAAAATTATTAAATGACATTACATAAATTCCTGTAATTGAAAAAAATAAGATGAGTGGAATTAAATAATTTTTAGGTATCGCTAAAATTCTAGCGATATAAGGAATTAAGGGTAAGTTTAATATAAGTAGAATTACCATTCCAATATACATCGACATTATAACAGACCAAAAAATTTCTGGATTAGTTACATAAAGTCTTGGACCAGGTTGGATACCAAATCCCAGAAGAGCTCCTAGCATTACAGCAGTTGTTCCACTTCCTGGAATTCCTAAAGTTAATAATGGTACAAAAGCACCAGAGCACGCTGCATTATTTGCAGTTTCAGGTGCAGCTAATCCATGAACACTTCCTTTACCAAATTTTTCTTTCTCTTCATCGCTTACTAAATTTCTTTCCATTCCATACGCCAAGAAAGACGCAATGGTTGCTCCTGCCCCAGGTAATACTCCAATTAAAAAACCAATCACTGAATTTCGAGGAATGGTTTTTAACATTTTGGTTCTTTCTTCTTTATTAATCTTTATTGAACCAAGTTCTGTTAAAGATACTTGTTTTGCTGCAGCAGTTGGATCATTACGTTTTAAGATAATAGTTAACGCTTCACTCATTGCAAAAGTAGCCATAACAACAAGAACAAAACTTATACCATCTGTTAAATTCATATTGTTAAACGTAAATCTTGTAATGTCAGACAAACTATCTTGACCAACAGAAGCTAGCATTAAACCAAGCACCACCATCATCATTGCTTTAATAAACTGACCTTTTGAAGAGAATGCAGCAATAGCAGTTAAACCTAAAATCATTAAAGCAAAGTAATCAGGTGATCTAAATGATAAACTTACTTTTGATAAACTTGGTGCCATAAACAATAAATAAATTGCAGCCAGTGTTCCACCAGCAAAAGAACTCCAAGCAGCGATTGCTAAAGCTTTACCAGCTTTACCTTGTTGTGCCATTGGGTAACCATCGAATGAAGTTGCTACAGTTCCTGGAACTCCTGGAGCATTTAATAATATTGAAGAAGTGGAACCACCAAAAACAGCTCCATAATAAACACCAGCCATTAAAATTAAACCAGTCGCTGGATCAAAACCGTAAGTAATAGGTATCATTAAAGCTATCGCTGTCATTGGTCCAAGACCAGGAAGCATGCCAATAATTGTTCCAAAAAAACAACCAATCATTACCATAAATATATTTTGAAAAGTAAGAGCTGTTTTTAATCCAATTAAAATTCCTTCTATCATCCCATCACTCCTAACATTTGAAGAAATGGATCTCTTAGATAAATGTCAAGCACACCGTGTAAAAGATACATAAATGCTGCAACAAATGGAAAGGAAAGCGCAAACATTAATACCCATCTTCTCTCACCTAAAGAATAATAAGATGCCATTAGAAATAAAGAAGTGGTTAAAAAATACCCAACTTTTAAAATTAAGGCCCCATAAATTATTGCAATTAAAACTAAAATTGCAGTTTTTTTGTATTCTAAAGTTCTATGCTCAACTTTAATAGTGTTTGGATCAGGTAGAATTACTTTAAGTCCTGAAAAGAATAATCCAGCATAACCTAAGTAAATCGGAAATGTTCTAGCATTAAACGGTGCGTTTTCATCAAATGAAAAAACTTGAATTTGGTAAGCTGTATATAAATAAAACGCTGAAAAAATAAAAAAGAGCAGTGATATAATTTTTGTCGTATTTATATTCACTGCTCTAATTTTTAAATAATCCTAAGGATTATATAACTCCTAATTTCTTCATAAGAGCTGTCATTTCTTCCGTTTGTTTTTCTAAGAAAGTAACAAACTTGTCACCTGGATTGTAAATATTAACCCAAGCATTTCTTGCTCTAACAGTTTCCCATTCAGAGGTTTTTTGTACATCGCCTAGCATTTTAGCAATAGCATTTTTATCAGCATTACTCATACCTGGAGGGCCAAAAAATCCTCTCCAGTTAACAAATTGTACGTCATATCCTTGTTCTTTTAAAGTTGGTGCATCTGGAGCATCAGAAACTCTTGAAGGAGCAGTGATACCAATAATTCTTACTTGGTCTCTTGCACCCATAAGCTCACCTAAACCTGTAGAGATAATTTGAGTCTCTCCAGATAAAAGTCCAGCTAACGCTTTTCCACCAGCATCATATGGAATATAAACTACATCATTTGGATTAGCACCAGCAGCTTGGAAAGCTAAAGCGCCAATTAAATGGTCCATGCTTCCTCTTACTGATCCACCAGCCATTTTAACAGATTTTGCATCTGCATTATATGCATCAACTACATCTTTAAAGTTTTTGTAAGGTGAGTTTTTTGCAACTGCAATCGCACCATAATCGCCAATTACACCAGCGATCGGTACAACATCTTTGTAAGATAAAGTACCACTTCCACTTACGTAACCTTTGTGTCTAGTGATTGATCTTAAAACTAATGGTGTAGATTGAACTAAAACTGTATTTGCAGGTTTAGTATTAATCATGAAAGCTAATGCTTTTCCACCACCACCACCTGACATATTTTCAAATGATGCACTTTTTAACATACCAGCTTTTGTTAAAGCTTCTCCAGTACCTCTAGCAGTTCCATCCCAACCACCTCCAGCACCACCACC
>Ga0209667_1002773_pt1 | contig 11262 bp, 10 predicted proteins | sample SaaInlV_165m_DNA_2_FD_184682 | JGI IMG/M metagenome (GOLD analysis project Ga0209667, IMG submission 184682) | Marine microbial communities from expanding oxygen minimum zones in the Saanich Inlet - Saanich Inlet SI037_S3LV_125m_DNA (SPAdes)... | ecosystem: Environmental > Aquatic > Marine >... | reverse complement strand
TGACCATCCACGTTGAGTTATGGCCACAAGAATCTTAACCATCATTTTGGCATCAATACCATCGCCTTGAATAACACGCAACTGAGGCGGTAATACCTTGTAACCATGTTCGTTGATAGTAGTACCGGTATGGACATGGGGCCACCCCAAGCCTTGGTTAGGATATTCAGTCGGGAACAACGTCTCCAACGCCTCCAATACATCAACTACAACGCTCGGTGGGTCTCCTGAATCTGGACGGATAACCAAACAGCCACTACGTGACAAAATCTTTTTCTTTATGTCTACGTGTCCAATAATGTTTTGAATGAACTGGTAAATGTTGTACGAATCGCAAACATAGGCAACAATAGCATCGTCTGGAACTTTACTGAGATAGTTCCCAAATGCTTTAAGCTCGTCAAGTGGTGAGTCCCCAAACGCGGTAACAACTGAATGTTCGGTTGCGCGAATAGAAAATCCGGCACAGTGTTCATCATACACTTCGCGTGCGGCTACAAGGGCAGGAACGGTGTCTGTACCAGAGAAGCCAACGGCTAGATGAGCACAGCCCAACATAGCTGCTGATTGCATGGAGGACACACCACGGCATCCAAAGTCATGAAGACGATGCTGCCAGCTGTCAACTGAGCCAGTCATTTTAAGAGCGCTCATGAGGTCTTTTTTCATGTGGTATGAGTTGGTAGCAACGGTAGTGGGTGCCCATACTTGTACGAGAAGTGTCTCTACATAGTTGGTAAGCCAGAAGCATTTTGGGTCCGTGTTCTCCACTACAATAAGCGGGTCGCCAGCTTTACAGACTGTACCTTCTGGTACTGCCCAGATAGTAAGTGGTAGACGGCCATCATGCTCGTTTACAATGTGGTACCATCTCTCAGAGTCGAATGTTGCCATGTGAACTTCGAAATACGTTTTAGCTTCTTTAACCATTTCCTTGGTGATTGGAACGGTCAATTCCTTCAGTAGCATTTGTAAACCGAAGAATACAATCTCGTCGTGCGCACCGCCTTTGCGACAGGTGAAGTACGAGTGTACTTTAGTGGTACCAGGCGGATAGAAGGGACCGTGTGACTCCTTGTAGCTGTCAGTCTTCAAGATAGGGTTGTTTAGTCCGTTCATGTTTTTTTTAGGGTAATATTGGTTATTAATAGAATTAGGTGAAGTGTTCATTTCTTATTATATCTATGTATATCATTAATAAACTCGTATATTCTTATCGTATCCGACTACATTCTAAGTTTAGGAGGGGGTAGTTCGGGATGTTTGATATAAAGGGCTGCCTTCGGGTTCGACCATTGAACCAGGTCGTATTTCGCATTCCCATTTCGAAAATCCCTGGTGTAGAATGCTATTGCCTGTTTACTACCTACATTCAAACCGGGTATGACGGTCTGTGCGTACTTCTGGCCCAACACTTCTATCCCCCTGATGACCTGCCCATCTGTTGTTGTTGGGCCTACAATACCTATTACCATGTCAAACAAAGCACCTTTGTAATTTGGCACGTTGCTAACTTCTACAATATCATTAAAAACAAACTCTGGCGTGGAGTGCCCGTTGCCAGGCGCGCGTATCTTTAACAACGGTGGTTTGTCGCCAGAGGAGAATATTTTTTTTCCGGGTTGTCGGGCATTGTCCCGGCGCCTATCGGCAAATGTCTTCATACTTTCCAGGCGTTTGCGTACGGCAGCTATGCGGGCAGCCCGTTCTCCGGCTGTCCCCTCGTTCTCAACGTCTTCCCGCCTCCATGTATAGTCCAATGCTACCATAATGTTTGTTTCGTCCGCGACTTGAGCAAGTCCCCAGCGTGGATTGTGTTTAATTATCGATTTTTGAATACCATCCCAGTCTACTCCTTTAACGGCGTCTAGGGGGACGTTATCAAACCTCAGTCCCGTTGAACCCTCTGGCAGGTTGATGAACATATCGAACAATCTGTTGGTGACCCATGTTTTGTTTGCGAATACTATGAGTAAATTCCGCGGGGGTCCTGAAAAAGATTCTACACGCGCATATATCGGGTGTGTATATCCTCTGGGAATAAGTACAATATACTGTCCATTGTTTGGTCTTTCCATTTAATTAAAAGTAGGGGGTTATTTATATTACTATAATTTTAGTGTCGCCGCATTCGGTTGTGACCGATTGGTCATGAACATCATAGCCCAGTACAGAGCAATGACCATCGTCATGATGGTATCGTCGGGTCCAGACTTCTTACCAGAATACACTACCTTTGGTATCGCTCCTTCTTCCGGGTCACCGCGTGGGATAACTATTTTATTGAAAAACCCAAGCTGTTGTAAAAACTTCTTCTTGACGATAGTCGCGCGCCTGTTGGCATCTTGGAACGGGTTCATGCATACGAATTCAGAATCTTTGGCCCAGTGTATGGCATCTCCGGCAAATTGCTCAACTGCGTAATTTGCATAGAGTTCCTTTCTCCTATGTGTCGTAATAACACCAGGTTCACCTCGCTCCATTAAAGAAACCAACCGAGGTTGTGTGCTCAGCATGTGATGCATATGTGAGGCTTCATGTCCGAGGTTACTTTCCGGTATGAATATGAAAGTGGCCGATTTGAATGTACGTCGTAGCTGTGTTACGTGTGTTACAAGTAAAGAACGTATATCTCCATAACCTTTGGTGTGTTGCGATTCGATTCCAACGATGATAAACTGTCCAGCTTCCATAGTACATGAAAAAACGCACATTTCACTTTCTCCACCACCGTTCGGGTCACAGCCGATAAATACATACTTCGGCCTGTTGACAAACGAGTAGGGTGGGCGTTTCTTGAAATTATCAACCCACCGCTGAGCAAATACGGAGCAAGAGTCATTTGTCGTGACCCCCATGCTTTCTCTAAGCATATCAGTAGCATTATCTCCGTAAATTTGCTTCACCATGTCTTGCTTAGCTCCACTTTTCCACCTAGGTAATAAATGCTTCATATGCGTACAGTTCTCAGGATGCGGACCGCGTTTGCAATCCTCGCACACCATCTCAATCTTCTGCTGGTTAAACAAGTGGGCCCCAGAAGGGTCCTTCATCTCGAACATAAGACTATAAAAATTCGTACTATCTTGGGGCGTGGAAATGCATATCAATGCTGTTGTCTCAAGCTCGAGTAGGGGCACTATAACTTCGTTAAACATTTTAAGGTCCATAAAAGCAGCCTCTTCTAAATAAATTACATCGCCCCCTACTCCTCTCAGAGCCTTAGAACCGGACGGATAACTGGAACACTTACGCACGTCATCCTTGCGAGGCCCGTAATAGTATAGAATTTCGCCCCTGCGCTTAATGAATTCCTCCTGTCCCGGATGCATCTTGATAAAGTTGGTTACGTTCTCTACCAGCTTATCGGATGCTCTTTTTCCTGTACTAAAAATACACTGTTCTGATTTGGGTACTGTCATTTCGTAGGAAGCGCAGAACATCGACACCGCCGTTGTCTTTCCAAAACGTCTTGGCGTTTGGCACAGAATCTGCTGTTTCAGGTTGGGCCAATCGTTCATACGACAAATGGCGTCCATATCAACGTCCGCGTCTTCCCTATATATATGAAGGGCAACAGCTTGGAGGAACCCTTCATGAAATCGCTTTTGCATCTCAGAGCGTTCCCAACCTGGAAACATGTCCATTCTCTTTCTAATCAATGCCAGACGTATGTCGCCTAAGCATTCTGTTTTACGCTTTGAGCTAGCGTTTAGAGCGTTTATATGTTTGTTCATTACCAATCCATTTATTTTATTCAGTTCCAACAATTCGAAATATTCGTAGGCTTTAACCAGTAGTGGTCTAAAATTCACTATTTCTTGCTGGGGCGTGGCCTTCTGACGTTTGGATGGGGGTTGCATAATATAGGAATATACGGATGTATAAATACTACCCTAGAGAAATGTAAATGAAATCTTGTTGCGATTGGATGAATCTGGCCATGCCTCAAATAATGTATAACATACGACGGAATGCCGCCTTACACGGTAGGAAAGACGTACTATTCCACGATGTACTTATCGGTATTAAACTATTTAAACACGGGTATGGTGGATTTGGCCCACCATCGACAGTTATATCGGTTTATGAACACGTGTTTCGATGACCGAATAAAAATAGGTATAAAGCTACACATAGTCTCATTAATGAAGTTATTCGAACAGATGGGGCAAAAACATATTTTTGTTTATGATTTAGAATTTATAGGAGATGTGAATGTGACCAAATCGTGTCAAATATGGGACATATCCATACTGCACGTCAACACTGGTGAAACATTTACCACGCTCATCGACCCAGACCCGACATGCGTTAATTTTCCCCCGCCTGTCGTTGAGGGTCTTTTCGAACTCACCCGGACATTTTTAGACGAGGGTCAAGCCCTGCCATTCAATATTATTTGGCAACGCGTAGTTAGCTGGGTAGAGAGGCGCGTATTTGGTCAACAATCCGTGTTTATATCACACAATAACTTCTCTTCTGATAAACCAGTGTTGGAAAATCATATGTTCCAGTATCAAACGATTATACCACCGAATTGGTTTTTCTTTGATTCATTACATTTTTTCAGAGACAATATAAAATCCATGGATTATTCTCTCAAAGGGTTGGTACAACTACTACTCAAAGAAAATCACACAGGCGCACATCGAGCCGAAGCGGACACGCAAAAATTATATCAATGTTTAAAGTTTTTTACAAACGGACAGTTTGAATTAAACGGCCCTTGCTACCCAGCATACATGTCATCTTTGAGAAAATTGAAGGGAGTCGGGGCGTCGGTAGAATCAATATTATGGTCAAAGGGATACAGTTGTGAAGAATATTTGTTAAACGCTGTGTCTAGAAGTATTCAAATGGGTAATTTAAAAGGTAAAACGCCTAAGCAATCGGCGGAAGAATTTATATACAGTACACTAGGCGGTGAGAATATTCCACTTAACAATGTTAATATCATTGTACAATCACTCCTCTTCTGCTATATAGGGGCTAATACGTTCAATGATGTATTCAATTGAAGCAGCGCATGTGATATCCTCCTCATAAGTAGTTTTTAAATTATTTAAACCATTTATAGAATCTTTTAACGCAGTCATTAACAATATCTTATCATCATCCTCTACACCTTTCTCCGCCATTTTAAACACCTCCTCGTAGAGCAAAGTCACCCGCGAAATGTCGGTTTTTCTATTGTGGACCGCCCACCACCGTTGAACCCACACCGGCATGGAAAATGTAGGAACATATATCTTAAACAATTTAGAACTGGTGTCTAGACGCACATGCGGTTGTAGTTTCGATATAACCTTCATGTTTATCACTTTATTCTTCAAGCTGACATGATTCGTTTCCGTGGTAAATGATGCCATGTATATGGTCAGTATGTGGTCGCCTTAAGTAGGACGTTCTCATTTTGAAAAGAAGCAGTATAAGCAGTATATCTATAATTTCAAATGGCGAATGCTCGAAGTCGAAAACAACGGGTAATTGACAACGGTTTCAAGGCAAAACTTGAAAAAGCTGAAGTCGAGATGCGGTCTGTCATGGATTTTTTAGAAAAGGTGCAAAAAGATAACCAACGTCTACAGGAAGAGAATAGTCTGTTAAGAGAAGAGAACTATAGACTCAAGACGGGTAAAACTCTTACTCCTGTGGACACACCCCCACCACTGGTTGAAGATGATAGCTTTCCACCACCCGGCACGGCGCCCGATAGTAAAACGGGGCAGATAGTCAACAATATAAAACAAGCTGTGCTTTCTACCGCAAACACGAAGGTTTCGAGAGAAAAGAAAGAAGTTGCGGAGCGGGGTGATGTTCTCATAGCATATTTCTATATTGGCCCCCGTAAGAGAGAAATATACGGCTACTCTATCATCAATCACGAAATATTAAACGACCACCCTACCATATTGAATGCGATAGATAACGCTGACAATATTCAACTATATCTAGGCCGGTCAAATGACGAACAAACTTTAAAAGGCATCAAAACATACGCATTCGTAATTAAAAGTAATGCTACTGTACAATTTCCTATGGGTGACGTTGGCGCAGGTGATATCGTATTATGGATTCGTTCGGACAACCCGTTAGACCAGATAAAAAAACAGCTATCACGCCTGTTCTCGAGCAAGATACTATCACAGGTGGACGTCTGTAGTGGCATCGACAGGGAGAAATGTGATTTAGTTGATGCTGGGGTTAAATTTATAAGCAAATCGATAAAGGAACAGTTTGACCATATCAATATAAAACAACACGGCCCACCAATCCACAAAACCGTAAAGACTAGGCAAACCCCAGTGCCTTCTAAAGTCATAACAGACTTAACATACGAGGAATATAAGACGTTTATACCTGTGCCCAAGTATCCGCTTCTTGCGGATAAGCCCAGGAGAACCGACCATCGATGGATATTTCATGATTATCTTATGGAGGGTAAGGACCTTACCATAAACGTCGATTATAATGTTTCGGGTCAAGGTTTGGTTGAAGATGGAATCCCAATCGCTGCGTTCAACCCCAAATCAAATCCAAGGCATATTGTCAACCCTTATGCGGTGACCAAGAACCAAAGGTTATATGCTGGCGTAAACCTCAAAGATACGTATATGTATATATTGAAAATGGTAGACCATTTTCACCAAATACTGGTCCTCTCATTTAGCTCCCAACGTATTACAGACGAAGATTTGCATACTTTCTATGGTCGCGACATCGGAATTCAGGAACATATATCGGGCCCAACACCAATGCTAACAGACCTTATGCACCACATGTGGGATGTGCGCCAAGGATTTTATCTCATCGACCAAATCTGTTATGTTGTTGACAGTCTCCTACAATTAGATATTAATAATCCTTTCGATGAGCGTTTAGGAAACGTTTTAAAAACGAATTCTGAATTCCTAAAGTTTGTTGAGTTGATGAGGGCGGGAAAAGATAGGAGTGAATCCCAATCAAATACCTATGCAGATTCCCGGGAATTTAGGTATTACAAATCTTTACAGAGAGCAAAGAACACTCTCGAAGACTATGCGCCGGAAGCCAGCCCCCTGCGTGAGCATATGACAGATAATGAAGTTGACATACTCTTTGCGTCAATTCCCTCTTGTGCCCTTAGGAATTATTGGGAAATTGCCAAATTGTGTGGTTTAGAGAAACAATTTGCTTACATGGAACCGGTGGTCACTGTATCGTCTAAAGATAGGCTTGTGCATAAATACGAGCAACTTACGGGCCAGCGTTCGTTAACGCCCGAAGAGAGAGACTGGGGAGCAACTCGTATTGATGGTGATATTATAGAATTGGGCCCAAACAGAGTTATTGCCGAGTTCAGGCAAATCGTTTATCAAACTTATTTAGAAGTACTCGATGAGGTGTTGGCGGGATACGGCAAGAATGTACCCCTCGACACCAAGGGCTGGTTTATGCTTTGGGAAAAGGAGGACGATACGAAATGGTATAACCATAGGATAAACCAGTTCGTATTGGTGGACATTGTGGACCAAGGGGCGAAATGGCAAGCACGGCCTTTACGACTCAAATTATTACAGTTGGTAAATGCCCAACTGTTTAAACGCGTAAGCCTTAGATTGGAGGAGAGATATAGACTCATCAAAGAAGAGCATAAGAATCGGCCCGTATCAAGAAACCCTGGGACGCCAGGGTCCAAGGAATTCTTTATATGGGATGATATCGCTAAATTTATCATGTCACAAAAGAAAACAAGGCTAGCAGAGCATTGGATAAATGTTATACAAGGTCTCTTACCAAAAACTGACCCGGAAGAATTGAATGAAAATTATGTTATCCATTCGTTAAGTGATTTGGATTGGATGATATTACAGAGATTGGAGGATGACGCGTGGTATAAACTAAATAGTTCAGATACGTATTAAATAAAAAATATTTATTAACATTTACAGTTAGATGCACCGGTTACACAAGCGATAGGAAGAAAGAACGGCCCTTTACCACCTTTGGTAACGGACGCGACGATTTCTGCTGCTACTTTTTTATCGATACCAAGTATTTCTTTCTTAATTCCTGACCTCATTTTAAACATTCCACCGGTCTCTAATTTGGAACCAGTGTTGCGTGTCAATTTGGAAGCAAAATGTTCCATATTGTCTACCTTTTCATTCGGTACGAAAAAGACTACCTGTGTTTCCTGGTTTAATTTCGAGTCAGGGTTGGCACTTTTCCACGCGGCCAAGTCTTTATGGAAATGGGCCATGGTGTACTCTTCTGGTTTTTTAACTTCGCCCACTGCCTTATTGACAGCTTCCGACCTGGCTTCTACTCTAGGCTTCTTCATTATCTGACCAAGGCTACGCGTACTGGAAGCGTTGATAGCCGAAGCAGGTGGTGGGATAAGCTCACGTTTTAGTGAAGGTGCCACTACAGCGCTCTTGTCTTTGGAAATAGCTTTGTAGAGATTGTACATTCGGCCTTGTATCGGGAAGCCGTTCGCCTTCAGTTGCCTGTTCCAACTCTGGCGAAAAGCGCTTAGAGCTGTTTCGCTGTCATTACCAAGCGGTAAATCGGTTCCATACTTGGCGTTGAACTCTTTAAAGCTTAGAGGTTGGCTGCGCATTTTACGCGCACGTCGTGTGTACTGTCTAACATCATCTTGGAGTTTGTTAGTCATCCTGATATGGTTAATGAATTATCTTTTATATAGTGGCAAACATCCAACCTTAGTCCACCTCTTCTACGACAGGCCCATCTTCTCGCAGCTCACATGCCGCGATAGTCGGCTCTGTGTTGACTTCAGAGGTTACGTCTTTGTATAGCCAGCTTATTTCTTTTCCGGCTAACATTTGCAACGTGTCTTTATCAATCAAAATTGGCTTATCGCCTTCGACACGGAAGATGGTCCAAGCATTTTCGCTTGAATCTTTGGGATGGGTGTAACGAATAGAAAAAACTCTGTATGCTTTTCCATCGATTTCAACTCGTACATGGGGGCATAGATTTGGTAAAGTAATTAGTTCTTGTGACATAATAGTTAAGATATGTGTTATATTTATACCTAAAAACGCAATGAGCGCTTTTTTGAATCCTTTCGCCGGGTCACTGAGCTATCAACGTTCATAGGTTTCCATTTTTTATTTCTCTCGGTTGACTGTGCTTCTAAATCTCCTTTATTAGCAGCGGACCCGAGGAACTGAGCGTCGTAATTGACTTTGGTACCGGCCGCAAATACACCCGATATGGCGGTAAAAATCAAGGCAAAAAACGCCCCCACGCCTGATGCATAGTGCAATAGTCTATTGATACGGTACCTGAACTCGTTACATATCTCATTGCATCCCCAATAATAACAAAAGGTAATATCTGGTAGTAGCTTGTTTCCGTCCGGTCCGGGCAATGGCTTCACGATGGACACACCATACTTGTCCGCTCCCCCGTCTGTGGTGGACTTTGCGTTGACTTCGATGGTTTCAAACACTGTTCTACCGTCTGGAATACAGTCCGTAGCTCCTAAATCGTTACTACAATCAGACTCGACTGGAAAGAACCCATAACTATGTTTATCGGCCCAGTCCATATTTTGAATCATTTCATTCTTAAGCGTTGCTATTTTTGCTGGGTCGATGGTCTGACCAGCTACCTGCTGCCCACCGTCGGAATTCCCCCCCGATGATAATATGGCAGATTCTAAAGTAAACGTGTTGTCCCAGAACCAGAACACACAGTCAGATGCTAAGATGGGCTCTTTCTGTGTAATATTCCAGGTGTCTCCACTTGGGGATGGTTTCTGTGCCTCGTGACGCGAGGTCGGGCAAGCTTTAATATAATCACCTGTCAGGCCATGGATGTCTGGGTCGCCCGTGTATTTACATTGTCCTTCGTTCTCACCCCAAAGACTTGAAGTTCTATAAATGGCTGTTCCAGCAAAGAAAATCGTTGCTAACGTACATAGAAAGAACATAATACCGGGAGCAACTTTATTCCTTGAGCCTAAACCACCACCCATACCAGCTACAAATAATAACACTGATGCGAGCACTTCTATCGGTAACAATAACCCTAAGGGTACATCGGCGGTTGCATCGCCGCCTTTCTTTTCTAATATGCCTATATCGTCAACGTATTCTGTGTACGTTACGGCATGAAAAGTCAATAGGACTAGGCCTATACCACCAACCGCCGTGCCTAATTTACTAACAGTGTCTGGGGTTACTCTAACCATGGTATTATACAAATACCTAACTTCTTATATATAGTGTCTAATCGTTACGGGCGGCCACTCCCCAAAATACAAAGAACACCAGTAAGGCTTTAGAAGTAAAGGAAAGAATGATATAAGTCGATTCAATCCTATGCATGCAATTTCTTTTCTCGTTATTTTCGTTGTCTCCGCCCCATCTTCGTCCTCCCACGCGGTAAATGAAATGCGGATGCTAAGAAGTTAAGTGTTGTAATATACAAGTCGCCTTGTTTATTACCACAGCAGTTAAATGATTTGTCAACTCTATTCATATTATTTTTTATATTAATGTTTAAATACTCTTAATCTCCCCCTTCAGATATGTATTGTGGTGTCCACCCCCATTCGTGATGCGTAGCTTTTACGTCAATTTCACAGTGTTCCACGTCTAAACCGTCCTGGTCGGACAAATCTACCTTCATATCCACGCGTGTGATTCTTACATCACCATTACTCATCGTACATGAGACTATAAAATCTTTAAACGATGGAGATTCGTCTTCCAGTTGTTGTATCAAAGAATCAAGAATCTCTGGGTCTATATCGGGCTGGGGAGTTGTCAAGGGATTCAAATAATATTGTTTCATTATTTCTGTCCATTTAGTATGGTTAAATGGGTGTGTCATAATATAAGAAGTCATGAAATTCTCTTCCTCAACTTCGTATTCGTCTTCGTCTTCGTCGTCATCATCAAATCCTTCTGGTTTTCTGTATGTATCGTCCTTCTGTACTTCCGATTTGAGTAGGCGGTTTAAACTCCAAGACATACGTTCTGTTGAGTTTATCTTGCCATCATTAACTACAAATACATATCTATCACTGCTGGACATGCCAATAGGCACACCGCTGGCGTTAAGCCAAATCTTGAAGGGAGAAAACGGGTCAAACCGATAGGTCCTGTTTTGAATTTTTGCCTGTGCCACCGTATCTGTCCAGTAGTTCACATGTTGACATTTATAGAATACCGATTCATCCAACATATAATACTTATTACAGTTCTCTCTCTTGTATAGAGAAGCTGAGACGAGCCCTAGAAG
>Ga0209667_1002753_pt1 | contig 11343 bp, 9 predicted proteins | sample SaaInlV_165m_DNA_2_FD_184682 | JGI IMG/M metagenome (GOLD analysis project Ga0209667, IMG submission 184682) | Marine microbial communities from expanding oxygen minimum zones in the Saanich Inlet - Saanich Inlet SI037_S3LV_125m_DNA (SPAdes)... | ecosystem: Environmental > Aquatic > Marine >... | reverse complement strand
GCCACAAACGTGTAAGTCAATATTTTCTTGTTGCACAAGACCCTCTAAGATAGCTATTGCTTTTTGTTGGCTTTTCACTCTACTTTTCAAGAGTTGAAATTGTTCACGACCATGAGACACGACAGCAATCTCTATATTTGGATATTTTTCTTTCAACTGTATCTTTAGGTCTTTAATCATGGGTGCGGCCCATTTCCAAGTTTTTTTATCACTTTCAATTAGCTCAAATACAACCCCCTCGGGTTCATTATCAGACTCTAGAAGTTGATTAACATAAGGGTTGGAATAATTCGCCATTAGAGTGCTACTTAATAGTAATAATATTAGCGCCTTAAATTTGATCATGTGCGATATCCCCATCTTCCCCTGTTCAACTACTATTGTAGTACTTACGCTTTATAATGGCAAATATGTCTAATCAGATTTTTAATGTTCAGCTAAATAAAAATAAGCAAAATTTTGAATGTCCAGAGCACAATTCAATTCTTGAAGGTGGTTTGCGTCATGGTTTGGCAATGCGTTATGAGTGTAGCAATGGCACTTGTGGGGTGTGCAAGGCTAGGCTTATTAACGGTGATATCAAAAAAATTAAGCACCATGATTACGCACTAAGTGCTGATGAGCTGGATAATCAGGAATTTTTAATGTGCTGTCATGCACCAGGTTCTGAGCTTGAACTTGAAGTTGATTTGATTGGCGATGTACGCTCAATTCCTGTCCAAGAGATTCAAATCAAAATTAAAAATATTCATTTTGTTAGTGATGATATGGCCATTGTTAGTGTGCGCACGCCTAGATCTAAAACCCTGCAGTTTATGGCAGGCCAGGATGTTGAGTTAAGCTTCAAGGGTGTGGTTTCTCGTTATCCTATTGCTTCTTGCCCTTGCCATGGTATGGAGCTTGAATTTCATATTAGAAATATTAAAGCTAATAAATTTTCTCAATTGGTTTTTTCTAAACAGATTAAAGACAAGAGTAAGCTTGACCTTACTGGTCCTAAGGGGGTGTTTGTACTTAAAGAGACATCTACTAAGCCCATGGTATTTATTGCATGGGATGGCGGCTTTGCGCCTATTAGAAGCTTAGTTGAGCATGCTTTTTCATTGGAAATGTCAAATCCAATGACTTTTTATTGGGCCTATCCTGCTAGCGACCCTGCGCCCTATTTTGATAATCATGCACAATCTTGGCATGCGGTGATGGATGACTATCATTATCAAACCGTTGCTTGTGAGTTTGATCGATCAAACGAAAATGATTGTCATAAAGTCGCCAAACAAATTTATGATTCGCTGGATCATGATATGGTTAATCAATCAGAAGTCTATATTTCAGCGCCGGCAGAAGTGTTAATTTATCTAGGTGAATTTCTACTTGAAAATGGTTTGAATGAGTCCCAATTAATTGCCTCACCAATTTAGTCAGTTTTTAGAGAAAACAAGCTTGTTTTTGTTGAATTTTTAGCTAATTATTTTTGATGTTATTGTCACATCAGGCTTTGCGCTTTTTATTATAAAAAAGTAATATTATCACATCATAAATTAATGATATTTTTTAGCAAAAATGACTAAAAATTATTTTATTTTTTTTTAATCTCGCAATCCCTTTTGCACCAATGAGTTTGGCTATTTAGAGCATTTTTTGAGACTTTTGCCTCTTGCAAAAAAACCCAAAACACACTATATTTAGTTGCAGTTATCTTTTACGAACACTATATGTAGTGTTTCATACTCGGGGGAGCAAATGAACCAAAATATTAAAGTCACTAAGCGCAACGGCCAGCAAGAGCTGATCGATATGGAGAAAATCCATCGGGTTGTGCATTGGGCTTCACAAGACCTAAAAGGGGTAAGTGTGAGTCAAGTTGAGATCAACGCTCAGCTGGCTTTTTTTGACGGAATTAAGACCGAAGATATTCATGAAACCATTATTAAATCAGCTGCTGATTTAATTTCAACAGAAGTGCCAGATTATCAATATTTAGCAGCTCGATTGGCTATTTTTCATTTGCGTAAAAAAGCCTTTAAATCTTTCACGCCACCTGCCCTTTTTGATCATATTAAAAAGTTTACTGATTTGGGTATTTATGACCAAGACATTTTAAATAAATACACGCAAACTGAAATCCAGGAGCTGGATGAGTATATTGATCATTGGCGTGATATGAAGTTTTCATACGCTGCGGTTAAACAGCTTGAAGGTAAGTACTTGGTGCAAAATCGAGTGACGGGCGATATTTATGAATCACCTCAACAGCTTTATATGTTGGTGGGTATGTGTCTATTCCAGGAGTATGAAGCAAAAGCTAGAATGTCTATTGTTAAGCGTTTTTATGACGGCGTTTCAAACTTTAAAATTTCACTGCCAACGCCAATTATGGCGGGTGTGCGTACGCCAACGCGCCAGTTTTCATCATGCGTACTGATTGAAGCGGATGATGATCTTGATTCCATTAGTGCAGCAGCAGGTGCGATTGTTAAGTATGTTTCTCAGCGTGCCGGTATTGGCGTTAATGCGGGCAGGATTAGAGCAATTGGCAGCCCAATTCGTAATGGTGAGGCAACCCACACAGGTTGTATTCCTTTTTATAAACATTTTCACACGGCTGTTATAAACATTTTCACACGGCTGTTAAGTCGTGTTCTCAAGGTGGTGTTCGTGGCGGTGCAGCCACCCTTTTCTATCCCTTGTGGCATTTGGAAGTTGAAAGCTTATTAGTGTTAAAGAATAATACAGGCACAGATGAAAATCGTATTCGTCACTTGGACTATGGCGTGCAATTTAATGGCATGATGTATCAGCGCTTTTTAGCGGATGGAGATATTACTTTATTTTCTCCGCACGACGTACCAGGTTTGTACGACTCCTTTTTTGAAGATCAGGCTGAGTTTAAGCGTCTATATGAAATGTATGAGCAGGATGATTCCATTCGCAAAGAGACAATTAAGGCCAGAGATTTATTTGCCAAATTTATGCAAGAGCGTGCCAATACCGGGCGTATTTACTTGCAAAATGTTGATCATTGCAATACCCATGGTGCTTTTGATCCAAAAGTTGCGCCAGTGCGTCAGTCTAACCTTTGTATGGAAATCACCCTACCAACTAAACCTTTACATTCGGTTCAAGACGAAAATGGTGAGGTGGCTTTGTGTACACTATCAGCAGTAAATTTAGGCGCATTAGACTCTATCGATGAGCTAGAGGATATTACCGACATCATTGTACGCGCTTTAGACTCACTATTAGATTACCAAGATTATCCGCTTAAGGCAGCAGAGATTGCCAGTATGAACCGCCGAACTTTAGGTATTGGTGTCACTAACCTGGCTTATTACCTGGCAAAAAATAATGCTAAATATTCTGATGGATCGGGTAATAATATGGTTCACGATACCTTTGAGGCTTTGCAATATTACTCGCTTAAGGCATCTAATATTCTTGCCAATGAAAAAGGCGCTTGCCCTTCTTTTAATGAAACGCACTATGCGCAAGGCATTATGCCAATCGACACTTATAAGAAAGATGTAGACGGCTTTTGTGATTGTGAGTTGAAGCTAGATTGGGAGCAGTTGCGCCAAGATATTAAAGCAACGGGGTTACGAAATTCAACACTTACTGCGCTGATGCCGTGTGAAAGCTCTTCACAAATCTCTAACTCAACTAACGGTATCGAACCACCAAGAGGGTTTGTATCAGTTAAGCAATCTAAAGACGGCATCTTAAAGCAGATTGTGCCCGATTATGAAGCGCTTAAGGATAAGTACGAACTACTTTGGGATATTAAAGATAACGAAGGTTATTTGCAGTTATGTGGCATTATGCAAAAATTTGTTGATCAATCGATTAGTACCAATACTCATTATGACCCTGCTCAATTTAGTGGCAATCGAGTGCCAATGAAATTGTTCTTAATGGATCTTTTAAAGGCTTACAAGTACGGTGTTAAAACACTTTACTATCATACAACACGTGATGGTGGCGGTGATGATATGCTTGAAAAAGAAGATGATAACGCCTGTGCTGATGGCGTTTGCAAGTTGTAAAGTATTTAGGAATTAATTATGTCATATTCTATTTTTAGTAAAAAAATTGTCAATACTTTAACCCAGCCAATGTTTTTTGGTGATTCGGTTAACGTGGCGCGCTTTGATAAGCAAAAGTTTGAAATGTTTGAAAAACTGACTGAAAAACAACTGTCATTTTTCTGGCGCCCTGAGGAGATTGATGTCTCTAAAGATAAGATGGATTTTGCAAAACTATTACCTAATGAAAAGCATATTTTCTTATCTAATTTACAGTATCAAATTCTATTAGATTCGGTGCAGGGTCGTAGCCCTAATATTGCTTTTTTGCCAATTGTCTCTTTGCCGGAGCTAGAGAATTGGATTGAAACTTGGAGTTTTTCTGAGACTATCCACTCACGCTCTTATACGCATATTATTCGCGCCATTGTGAATGAACCAGGCGCAGTATTTGATGACATTATGAAAACCGAGCAGATTATTGAGCGTGCTGAGAGTGTCTCTAAACATTATGATGAGCTAATCAAGTGTTCACAAGCATATTTGCTTCATGGTGCGGGCACGCATGACTTAAATGGCGAGCAAACTACGATTGATCTCAGATGCCTAAAGCGCAAACTGTACTTAACCATTATGTCGGTTAATATCTTAGAAGCGGTTCGTTTTTATGTATCGTTTGCTTGTTCATTTGCTTTTGCTGAGCGCAAAGTGATGGAGGGAAATGCCAAGATTATCAAGATGATTGCTCGAGATGAAGCGTTGCATTTAACTGGCACTCAACATATGATTAACCTTATTTGTGATGGTAAGGACGATCCGGAGATGGCTACTATTGCTGCCGAGTGCGAAGAAGAAGTGATAACAATGTTTAAGGAGGCTTGTGAACAAGAAAAAAATTGGGCTGAATACTTGTTTAGAGATGGATCTATGATTGGTCTTAACGCTGAAATTTTAAAACAGTATCTTGAATATATTACCAATATTCGTATGAGCGCCATTGGCCTTAAGCCTCTATTTGAGGAGCGCACCAATCCATTGCCATGGATTAATCATTGGCTTGATTCTGATAATGTTCAAGTTGCCCCTCAAGAGACGGAAATCACCTCGTATTTAGTGAGTGCGATCGATAACACATTGGATGAATCAGATTCTGATTTTGGAGAATTTGAACTGTAGTTTGATTGTATGTTTAAAATTGATGTTGAGAATGTTAATGGTAAAACCGAATCGCTCTATGTGTATGGCGAGCAGTCGATTTTAACGGAGCTCGAAGAGCACAATGTGCTGGTTAATTATTCGTGTCGCCAAGGGCATTGTGGCTCTTGTGTATTGCAACTACTAAAGGGGGATGTGATACATCAAGAGAGTCTAGTGCCTTTGTCCCAAGGTGAGATTCTGGCATGCCAAGCCAAGCCTATTACTGATATTAAAATTACCTCAAGAAATTGACAGACTGTTGAGATAGTCAAGCACCTCTGATTGATTCCCTTTAAAGACAACTCGATTTAATTTCTTTTGAATTTGATAGCTGTACATTGGATCGTAATAATCAACCAATAATGATTCAACCACAGGGATGAACCCATTAAAGCTATTGGTATTTTGATGTATCTCCAAAGCCTTCTCGACTTGCAGTTTCATTACTTTATAGCGCTCAAGCCCCAATCTTTTTTGAATTTTTTCTAAACTTCTTAGCCAATAACTAGAAAAATTATTAAAACCATTGATATGATCTTGGGTGAGAAAGTTTTGACACATGTTGATCACATAGGCGTCCATACTTACTTGAATGCGCTCCTCTGTTGTCGCATCAAGCAAGATCAAATCTGCCTGTGAGGTTTTGTTTTTGACACAATCTGGAATGTGTACTGTACCCACATTAGCACCCTCATCCTCAAACACCAAATGAGAATAATTTTGCTTTTTAATCAGTTCGCTAGCCAATGCATTTTCAAAGGCAATTTGGGTGGGTTGAGCGGTAGTTGTGTTGCCAAATGCAGAGCCTCGATGGTTGGCCAATCCTTCCAAATCAATCATGGGTTTAATATGCTCGAGCAGTAAAGTTTTGCCGCAGCCTGTTTGGCCACCAATAACAATAGGGGATACTTGATTCATGATGCGCTCAGTTTCATCGATTAAATATCGACGTAACGCTTTGTATCCCCCTTTTAGGCGTGGATAGTCAATACCTGAGGCTTCAAAGATCCATTGCTGTGTGATTTGACTACGCAAACCACCACGAAAGCAATATAACGCACCATTCGGATTATTTTTTATAAATTTAAGCCATGCATCAACTCGCTCTTGCTTAATATCGCCTTGCACTAATTCATGGCCAAGCTGAATGGCTTGCTCCTGGCCTTTATTTTTATAACACGTGCCAACCTGATCGCGTTGCTCATCGCTCATTAGTGGTAGGCTTTGTGCATTGGGAAAGGCGCCTTGTGCGAATTCAATGGGTGCACGTGTATCAAATAAAGGAGTTTGGTTGACGATTAAAGTATGAAAATCTTCAATTTGAGTCAGCGTCTTAGGCATTGATTTTAACCGTGGTTTGTTTCTGGGCAATGATCTCGCCAATCGCCTCAAGTGTAAATCCTGCTGAGCGCATGGTATTTTCAAATTCAGTTTGGGCTTTATGATTAACCATAATGAGTAAACCACCACTGGTTTGCGGGTCACAAATGATAGATTGCACTTCGCTACTCATTGAGCTTAGGTGGTGCCCATAGCTATCAAAATTTCTTTGAGCGCCACCTGGAGAGCACCCGTCAGCTAGATAATCTTTAATATTTGGTAAAATTGGTACTTTTTGATAATCAATAGTTGCAGAGACTTTAGAGCCTTGACAGACCTCAACCAAGTGCCCACCTAGGCCAAACCCAGTTACATCAGTAATGGCGTTGACACCGTCAATTTTTGCCAGTTTGGCGCCAATATCATTCAGCTCACACATAGTATCAATAGCTCGAGTTTCATCCTCTTTGGTGATTTTCTTTTGTTTTTGCGCTGTGGTCAAAATACCAATACCTAAAGGTTTGGTTAGATAGATTTTGTCACCCACTTGTGCTTTTGAATTTTCTTTAAGATGTTTGATTGCCACCCTGCCAGTAACCGCCAAGCCAAAAATAGGTTCTGGTGCATCAATACTATGCCCCCCTGCCAGAGAAATACCTGCTTCAATACAAACGCTGCGCCCGCCTTCAATAACTTGTTGACCAACTTCGGGTGGTAGTTTGTCTAGCGGCCAGCCAAAAATTGCAATGGCCATAATGGGCGAGCCACCCATGGCATAAACATCACTAATGGCGTTAGTGGCTGCAATACGACCAAAGGTATAAGGGTCGTCAACAATTGGCATAAAGAAGTCAGTGGTAGAGATAATGGCTTCGCCATTGCCTAAATCATAAACTGCAGCATCATCACGAGAAGCGTTGCCCACCAATAAATTTTGATCGTTAATATCTGTGAGTGATGACTCTAGAATGGTGTCTAAAACTTTAGGCGAGATCTTACATCCACAACCTTGTCCATGGCTGTATTCAGTGAGTTTTACGTTCAGATTTGATGACATTGATAATATCCTTTTTCCTAATTTTGTGCTGGGCGTTTTTATAAATATTCGCCTCTAATTGTTGTAATATCTCAGCTAACTCAGCCATATTCAGTGGCAAAAGCAAGTTAAACAAAGCTTTATCGCCCCTAGCAAGCTTGATTTGATTGGTTAAATTTTTGTCTGTATTTGGCTTTTTATGTTTAAACCAGATAAGCAAGGTGCTGATAAGTCCGCCAATAACAACACCTAGCAACAGATAGATGTATTTTAAATTGTTAGCCGGTAAATTGCCAGCCATGTTTACTGTCTTTTTAACTGTCTTGTTGGCGATCTTTTGCACAGCTTGAGCGCCCTCAACTTGAACGTCAATAGACTGGGTGGTAACGCTCTTTTTGCGTTGAGTATTTTTGTCAAAATAGTCTAGTGTAAAGCTTGGAATGGTGAAATTTTGATCTGCAACAATGGCAAATTTTTGTTGCCATTGGTTGTAGCTAAATTCAGATTCGTCGCTATAAACAGTAGTATTTTCAATGTCAAGATGGTATTTTTCAATATCTTCAAAATTACCCTGACCATAGATTGTAATGGTTAGGTTGAGTGCCTGTCCTTGCTTGATATTGGCTTTGTCAATGTTGGCTTTTATCTTTAGATTGCCAAATATTCTAAGCGCCTCTGGCAGTGGCTTAACCTTTAGAGTTAGTGAATTGGAGTGTATTTTTTTAATTCGATCAGTCTGGCCTAGTGAGGAAAATCCGCCAAAGACATTGTTACTACGCTTAGCGATATTGGCCACCACACTTGGAATGGTAAAATTGCCAAAGTCATCAGCACTGACTCGATAAATTAATGTATGAATGTTGTAATCTTCATCAGTAGTTTGATTAGACTTGGGTTTTTTTATGAACAGCAAGCCTTTAACTTCTGGCATGATAATACTGACTTGATCGCCCATTGAGGGTGACTTTCTCTCTTTAAAGGTCACTTTCAGTTCGAGCTCATCTCCTAAAAACATCGTTTGTTTGTTTGTTTCAATTTCTAAGATGTGATCATCCCCAGCTTTGGTTTGAGTGGGTTGTTTAAGGGTGATTTCAATTGGTTGAGTGGTTTGCTCGCTACCATCTACCATAACTGTGTAGGCGGGTATGGTTAAGCTTTCATGGGGTTTAATAACAAATGATTTGCTACTTTGCCTGGAGCGCTGGTTATTTATAATGCTAATTTTTTGAGCATTACTCGTATATAAAACAGGATTTTCTTCAATTGCTTGAATACTAGGAAAGATAATATTATTGCCATTTGAACTAATGGTTAAAACCACTTGATCGCCTGGATAAAACCACGATTGATTGACGCTTGCTGTACTAAGGCTGAGTACAGGTGCACTAATCAATAAGAGCAGACTACCAAGGATTTTGTGCATTTTTATCATGTTGTTTGGTTAGAGGAATCATAAGTGTTCTAAGTTCTTTATTGAGTGATTTTTCCCAGCGTTGTTGTTTGATTGTATTGAGTTTCTTTCTTTGTTGTTGCTTGTTTTTTGGCTTTTCTTTGGTTTTATTTTTTTGAGAATTTTTCTTCTGTTTGTTATTTTTCTTGTTTTTATCTTTGTTATTTTTTTTACGCTTTCTTTTTTGTTTTTTGAGTAGCTCTAGGTTAAATAAGGCGTCTTCATCTTTTTTGATTGTTAGTGCTTCCTGGTAGCTTTCAATCGCTTCATTGATTTTGCCTGATTTGGCATATGCATTGCCAGAATTATATAAACGATCAAAGGTTAAATCTGTTTGCTTAATATCTTGGTATTTTTCTAGCGATTGTTTATATAAGCCTTGTTTATATAGGCTATTCGCCTGATTTAATAGCGCAGCATCATTGTTTATTTTGCTAAATTTATCCCCTGCAAGTTGATAATTTTGATCTTCATAGGCTTTATTAGCTTGATGAATGCTAACAAAGTCAAACAGTCCGGCTTGTGTGTTAATTGATAGTAGTAGTAACAATAGAAATTTCATGATTTTTTCGGTAATGAGAAAAAAGCAAAAAACAGCAAAAACAGCGCAAGTAACAAGGGGTAGTAGAATAATTGACGTTTTTGAATTATGCTTGTTTTTTTACTGCTTGAATGTTGTTTAAAGTGGTTGATAAATACTGACAAATCATGCTTGTTTAGCGTGTACTTTAGGTAATCTCCCTGGGTTTTTTTAGTCAGATTTTTAATCTCTAGATTCTCCTTAACAATCACCAGATTGCCATGAGTATCTTTCAAACTGCCTGTTTCAGTTTGAATACTACTGCCACGTTCGGAGGAGATGTCAAATACAAACACCTGTATATTATTGTCGATTGCATAGTCAATTTCATCTTCAAAATTGTTACTATCACCACCATCGGTCAATAATAATAATTGCTTGTTGCTGCTATTGTCAAACAAGTCATTGGCTGAGTTTAGAATGTTAGCTACACTGGTTCCGGTGAGGCTGATGCTGTCTAAGCGTAGATTTTTAATTAGAAATTTAAGACTATTTAAATCATCTGTTAGTGGCGATATTAAAAATGCCTGATTGGCAAATCCTAAAATTGCCAGACGAGTGTTTTCAATATTATCAAGGCTTGCTAGTAGTTTGTTTTTGGCAAATTCAAAGCGGTTTGGGTAGATGTCGTTTGCAAGCATGGATTTTGACATATCAATAGCAATCACCACATCACTAAGTTGTTTGTTTAGCTTTATCTCTCCAGCTTCAAGTGTTGGCCTGCTAAGCGCTAATAAAATTAGCAACATGCTTAATAGTAGCAGCCTTAAGCGTGTTTTGGTCGATATTTTATGATTATTAAGGCTGATTTTGTTCAGCACTTCTGCTGAGAATAAGTCTTCAATATGACTATTCTTGCTATGAATAAAAAACCATAGAAAGGACACAGGAATGGCTAAATATAGCGGCGCTATTTGTTCAAATTCCATGTATTTTTCCGCCAAAAATAAATCCACAAAAATATCAAAGCTAGGCTAAGTGGGTAATGAAAATAGTAGATTTTTTTTTCATATTTGTTGATATTGATCTCACTTTTTTCCAGCTGGTTAATTTGCTTGTAAATATCTTCAATGCTTTTTTGACTATTTGCTGAGAAGAATTTGGCACCTGTGCTATTAGCAATGTGCGACAAAATATCGACGTTATAGTCACGCTGATCACCCACGGCAACAGTGTAAACCTTGATCTTGTTTTCTTTAGCACGCTCAATGGCCATCTCGAGAGGGACACTATTTGTATTATCCTTGCCATCGGTTAACAAGATGGCAATTCTCTCCTTGGATTTAGAATTATTAAATAGTTTTGAACTTAAGAATAACGCCTCATACAGTGCGGTTTTGCGCTTACCCGCAACACCAATTTCGATATTACTCAGCATTTTGATAACGCTTTTTTTGTCATAAGTTAGCGGTACAACCGTATAAGCAAAATCTGCAAAAACACTCAGCGCTATTTTGTCAGTTTTTCGTTTTGAGATAAAGTCAACCATAATGGCTTTAACAATTCTAAATTTGTCTAGATGCGCCATAGAGCCGGAGGCGTCTAAAATCAAGGATATTTCATGACCTTTTGAGTTGTCCAATATGATTTGCTGAGTTTTGATCGGACTTGATAGGCCGATGATTAACAAGCTAAGAATGGCCAGTCTTAGTGTGTTGAGTAACCACTGTCTAGATCTAGTTAAACTGCCAAGCAACTCAGTATTTGGAAAATAAATAGCCCGTTTTTTTTCTTTACA
>Ga0209667_1002750_pt1 | contig 11346 bp, 8 predicted proteins | sample SaaInlV_165m_DNA_2_FD_184682 | JGI IMG/M metagenome (GOLD analysis project Ga0209667, IMG submission 184682) | Marine microbial communities from expanding oxygen minimum zones in the Saanich Inlet - Saanich Inlet SI037_S3LV_125m_DNA (SPAdes)... | ecosystem: Environmental > Aquatic > Marine >... | reverse complement strand
ACTAACACAGTGCTAGAGATCATAAAAACAAAAATAGAAAATAATGAAGCAGTTACCTCAGAAGATTTTGAAGAAGTTTTTGATACAAATGTTTCACCTAATTAATAATGCGATTATCCAAAAATAAAAGATATCAGTATTTATTTTTTTTTATACTTTCAGTATTTACTATATTTAACGGAGGAAATTCAAATATACTAATTCAAATTAATTTTATTTTGATTGGTTTATTATTTTTATTTTGTCTTAAAGATAAAAATTACTACTCACATCTTAAAATTTTTTATTTTAAAAAAAAATTTTCAATATTTTTTTATATATTATTTTTGTTATATCTAATATTTCAGATTTTACCATTTCCAATTGAATATCTTAAATTATTTTCACCATTTAAACATGATTATGTTACTAAATTTAGTAACGATATATTATTTTCGTCTATATCATTATCACCTTCAAACTCTTATTTCCAATTATTAAATTTTACGTCATTATTAATTTTAGTTTTTATCTTAAATATGATTTTTTATACGGACAGGCATAAAGAAAGGATATATTTATTCTTATCATTCATTGGTTTTTTAACCTCAGTATTTGCAATTATAATTTATTTAAATGGAAACCCTAACTTTCTTTTTTTCAAAAATTCTTACTATCAAAAGTCCTCGACAGGATTTTTTGTAAATAGAACAGTTTTTTCTATTTTTTTACTTTTTTGTATAATTGCAAGTTTAGAATTTTTAAAAAATTTAGATCAGATCAAATATGATAAAAAAAAAGATAACTTTTTTATTAAGATTTATATAAGGATATTCATAATATTTATTACAATTGGAATAATTACCAGTTTTTCAAGAATTGGAAATTTTTTACTATTTATAACAGTTTTATCCTATTTAATTAACGAATTTTACTACTCAAAAGAAAAAAATAAATCTTTTCTAAATATTATTTTATTAATTATTGTTTTTGATATTATTATATTGGGATTATATTTTGGGTCTTCAGAATTGATAGATAGATTTCTATTTTTAAAAGAAGAACTTGCATTAGTAAATTCTACAGATTTGAATTTAAATAGATTTCAAATAGCTAAATTTGGATTAACTCAATTTTATGATTTTAAGTTTTTTGGTTATGGCGCAGGTAGTTTTGAAACTTTATTTCAAATTAACTTTATTGATTTGAATAATTTTTATGCCAATCATGCTCATTCTGATTTAGTAGAGTTTATTGGTGAATTTGGATTAATTGGTTTTACTTTTTTATTTATTTCTTTATTAGGCTTTATTTTAAATATAGATAATTACAGTTTTTTAAATTTTATACTTGCGATTTATTTAGTTGTTTTATTATTTTTTGATTTTTCTTTACATATTCCAATTGTACAGTTTTTATTTATAGTTTTTTTTAATTTAAATAAAAAAAAAACCTAAACTATTAAGGTTCTTCGTATGTTTGTAATCCATTATTGATAATTGGATTATAAGATTTAAATAAATCTGTTTGAGGTAACAATAAACTTATAGTTCTATTCCATTTAACAATGCCAGACGCTGGAATATAAACAATATCTTTAGACTGTAGATTAAATTTCCTTCCAACAATTAAATTAATTGGGTTTTCTATATCAAGTTGAAAAACGCTAACTGATAAAAATTTATCGTAATTTTCCCTGATTACATAAATTTTTTTTGCGTTAGCTGTTAATTGATTTAAACCACTGGTTGAAACTAATTCAGTTAAAGAATAGCCCAAATTTGGATAATATATTCCTGGTTTACTAACTTCTCCAAATACGTGTATTGTATCTGAGTTTCTATCGATAAAAATAACATCATTTTTTTTTAAATAAAAATTTTCTTTATCATCTAAGTTTTTAAAAGCATTTTCTAAATTTATTTTAAAAACTTTATTATCTCTTCTTAAAATTCCTTTTGTACCAAAATTTTTATTTCCAGAGCTTGGATTAAACCCTGCTTTTATTGCAGCCTCAATTAATCTCACAGGTTCTTGGTTTAAGTTTAGAGTTGTTTGAGTTGTAACAGCTCCAACAATATAACTTTTACTACTGTTATATTCTTCAACTGTAATTTGTAGATCAGGATTTTTATAATATTCTTCAATTTTTTTGAATAAAACTTGTTGGGCTTGATCTAATGAAAGACCATCTATTTTAATCTTTCCTACAAATGGCAAATCTATTTTACCATCTTGATCAATTATATAAGAACCATCCAAATCCTCAACATCACTTAAATTAATTGAAACTGTATCTGATGCACCTAAGATATATCTGTATTTATAATTATAAATTTTTTCAAATTTTTTAATTTTATGATCAAATTCTTGAATTTTATTATTGTTATAAAATTCTAATTGATTATCATTAAGTTTGTTTAAAGAAATAATATTTATTTCAACTTCATTAATTGAATTTTCACTTAATACAGTTTTTGGATTTCGTTTCTTGGGATTTTCATTTATACCAGGTGTTTTTACACAAGAAGTTAAAAATATAATAATTATAAAAAAAATAGAAAATTTCATGTTTGATCTAATTTGAATTTACAAATATCGTTAAAAATAAACAAGAGATTATTTTCATATTAAAATATTATATTTTTATTTTTAAAAAAAATAGTCAAAAAAAACCCACAATAGGATTATAACTCTGTCTCTTTAAATCTTATTAATACGAGTTTTTTAAAAATGTTTAATAAAAAATGCTGATAAGACTCATTTTTTATTAAGAAAGTAAATTTTTGATCAGAAATTTATTCTTAATTTTAGTTTATTTTCAATATAAATGGTATAAATAAATAAAATTTAATTATGTTTCAAGAGCTTAACAAATTTATTAATTTTTTTGATATTGGTGATCTGAAATTTGTTTTTTTGATTATTAGAAAAAATATTAAGAATCTTATTTTTTTATCTCTTCTTGTTGCTATTCTGGTATTTATAGTATCGTTAAATACTGAAAAAAGATATGTAAGTGTAGCTACCATAGTTATTTCGCCAGAAGAAAATAATATTGTAAATATAGAGGAGGTTTATTCAATTGAAAATCAAACTAATAGAGTTAATAACCAAGTTGCGATCTTAAAGAGTGATGAGGTTTTAGAATTTATCCTTGAAGATAAAAAAAAACAATTAGAATTTGAAAGATTATATTCAAAGATTGAAATATCAATTTTTCAAAGATTATTAAAAAAAAAAGTTATAATAAATAAAGATTATATAAAAAATATTTTAAGTAGAAATTTTCAAGTAGTTAATGTGCCACGAAGTGATGTTTTAAAATTAAAATTTACATCTAATGATCCACGTATTTCACAATTAGCTCTTAAAAGTATAATCAGTTCATATCAAAGATACGAAGTCGATAGCAAGATACAAATAACAAATTATGCTAAGACAAAAATAGCTTCTAGATTAGAGGAATTAGTAAAACAAATTGATGTAGCTGAAAAAGATTTATCTAAATATAAAAAAGAAAATAAGTTAGTTGATACTGGAGGTGTTAAGGAATTAAAAATAGAGGAAATTCAGTCAATTTCAAAAAGAATTATAGAAGCAAAACAAGATTTTCAAAAAAAACAAAATGATTTGTTGTCAATAAAAATTGCAGATGGAGATATTGATGCATTGTTGGCTATTGAAGATCTTAGATCTATCGATCAAATAAAAAATATCAAAGATAGTTTATTGGCAAATGATAGCCAGATACAATCTTTATCTCTAATTTATACAGAAAATCATCCTAAGTTAACAAAAGCATTTGATTACAAAAATAATCTGAGTCAGCAACTAAAAAAAGAAATTAATATTGGTATTGAGCAAAAAGCATTTGAACTAAGTAATTTAGATAATTTTATAAAATTATCAGATCAAGATTTAAAAAAAGCAACTGAGGAACTTCAGTTAATCGAGGAAAAAGAGTCTGGTATGATGAAGTTTTTAAGAGAGGTTGAAAGTAGCAAGAAACTTTATGAGTCTTTTTTACAAAGAGTTAAAGAAACTAATGAAGCCCAAAATTTACAAGTATCAAAACTCAAAATAATAGAAATGCCTAGTTTATCCACAAGTCCAGTTTCACCACAGCCAAAGAAAAATTTTGTTCTTGCATTATGTTTGTCTTTTGTGGGATTTTTTGGTTTGATTTATTATAAGGAATTAAATCTATCAGTACTTAAAAGTCCTGAGTCAATTGACTCATTAGATATACCCCAAGTAGGAGTGCTTCCAAGAGTTGAAAAAATCAAAAAAGGCTATCACATATTGCAAATGTTTTTAGAAGATAGTGAGTCTAATTTTTCAGAAGCTATAAGATCTTCGAGAGCTGTAGTAGAGTCAAAATTTAAAAAAAATTCAAGTTATATGATTACATCAAGTAATCCTTCAGAGGGCAAAACTTCATTTGCATTTAATCTGGCATTGTCATTTGAAAAAACTAAAAAAGTTTTATTTATAGAGGCAGATATTAGAAGACCTTCTGTTTTGAATAGTTTTTATAAATTTGATAAAGAAATTCTAGGTTTGGGTGAGATTATAACAGATTCAGCATCTCTTAAAGAAACAATATTTAAAGTGCCTGGTACAGAGCTAGATATTATTACTTCAGGAGAAAAGAGGTTTGATATGTCAGATATAGTAAATAGAGATCAGATTAAAAAATTTTTAGATACATTAAAACTAGAATATGATTATGTAATAGTTGATTCTCCTCCAGTTCAACCAGTATCTGATACATTAATTTTAGCACAAGCAACAGATTACAATTTATTTTTAATTAGATCTGAGGAAACAAGAACAGTTACATTTATGTCTGCAATAAAGAAAATACAAAGTGTTGGTTCAAAAATACATGGGATTGTAATTAATGATTTAGATACATCTAAAGATAGCTATTATTCTTATTATTATAATTATTCACCTGCATATTATAACTATTATTCTAATAAAAATTCATAAATAATGAATAGAATTGAGAAAGTTCTACAAAATGACGACGCTGCATTTATTTATTTTGTAAAATTTATAAAATCAGCTTTTATTTTTTTAACTTTTTATGTCTTTTCTGTTTTAGAAAAAAATTCTATTCATGAAATTTTTGACAAAGAATTATTTGTTTCCTCGAAATATTATAAACTTTCAATTTTATTTACATTACACTATCTCTTGGTAGCATTTTTTTTTATACAAAATAAATTATATAAATTTAATTTTATTTCATTTCTCAAAGAGGATATTATTGTAATTTTTATTTCACAAATTTCTATCTTTGCAATTTATTTCTTGCAGAGTGAATTTTTTATTATTGATGAAAGTTACATGTATCTTTTAATTTTTCTATTTTTAAATTTATTTTTAACAAAAAAATTATTTAATTTTATTTATAATTGGATGGCTGATAACGACATAATTCATAAGAATATATTATTAGTTGGTAATCATAAAGACATTACTTTTTTTTTAAAAAATAAAAAAGAAAAATTAAATATATTTAAGTGTTGCATAGTAAATGATTTGATAAGTTCAAATAAAAAAGTAGTTAGAAATGAAATCAAAATTCCAGTATTTAGTCAGCGCGAAGATATAAGATCAATATTAGAGTATCATGAGCTTGGTCAAATCTGGGTTTTAGAAAATGATTCAAATGAGACAGAAAAATTATTGGAAAATATTATTAAATTTTCTGTAGATATTTTAATTATTAACTTATCAGCAAAACCAAATGCATTATCAAAAAACTTGATTTATGATAAATTTGAATTTAGAAAATATGAAATTTCTAAATTTTATGGCCCAAACCTTCTTATAAAAATTCTTTTAGATAAATTTTTATCTTTAGTTTTCATATTAATTTTATGTCCAATTCTATTAATAAGCTCAATATTAATTTTTTTAGAGGATGGTTTTCCAATTCTATTTACTCAAGATAGAACCGGTTGGGATGGAAGGAGATTTAAAATATTTAAATTAAGAACTTTAAATAAAAAAAAATTTGATAAAACCACTCAAGTTACAATTGATGATAAAAGAAAATTAATATGTGGTTCTTTTATTAGAAAGTTTAGTATTGATGAAGTTCCACAATTATTCAATGTTCTCAGGGGTGACATGTCAATAGTTGGTCCAAGACCTCACATGGTAGAGCATGATATTAAATATTCAAAATTATTTATGAATTACCTAAAAAGACACAAGTGCAATCCAGGTCTTACAGGTTGGGCGCAGGTAAATGGTTTAAGGGGATCAACATCAGATGAGCAGATGAAAAAAAGAATGGATCACGATCTTTGGTATTTGAATAACTGGAATAATACCCTTGATATTTATATTATTTTAAAAACTTTCTATGTAATCTTTAAATATAAAGGTGAATAAAATAAAAAATTCTCATTTATAAAAAATATACTCAATTAAAACAAAACTAGACAGACTCACAAAAATGATTAAAACTTAAGGTTGTATTGATATGATTAAAATATTTTCTATTAAAGAAATTATAAATGCTAGTGAAAGTATACTTAATATAAATACTAAAAAAACAAAAAAAGTTTTAAATTACAAAGAAAGCACAAGTAATAGTAAATTAAGTAAAAAAGTTAAGAGAGAAGATTTCAGTAAACCATTGCTTTTGAAATCCACTATTCAAAATACCCAATCTAGTAAAATTGAAACCGAAACAAAAGAAATTAAGAATTTAAATAATCAAAAAAACATAAATGACGATCAAATAATAAATGAACTTTACAAACTATTTAATAAAAAGATTAAAAAAAATACGATTAAAATTATTTTAGAACAACAAAAAGATATTAATAAATTAAAAAATAATTTAGAAGAGTTAAGAAAAAATGAGTATAAAAATTTGAGAATCAACAAAGAACTTAAAAATAAAATTGCTGATCTAACTAACAATGAAAAAATTTTGAATTTTCGAATTTCAGAAATTCAAAAAACCTTAGAACTTTCACAGAAAAATGAAACTGAATTATTAGAAATAAATAATGATCTTCAAACTGATCTTTCAAAATTGCAAAAATCATATGTTTTGATGGAAAACAAAAAAAATGAAGTTGATAATTCAAATATAAAATTACAAAACAAATTAGATGATTTATTAAAAGAATATCAAAAATTGAATACTGTAAATCAATCAAATGAAAATGATATACAGATATTAACCAATACAAAAAATTATTTATTTGATGAAACAAATAAACTTAAACAGGATATTGAATTAATTAATAAGAATAAAAAAATACTAATTTCTAATAATGAAAAATTACAAAAAGAATTAAATTTACTTGCTAAGAATAAAAAATTGTTGATTGAAATTAATGATAAATATCAAACCCGAGTATTTGATTTAGAAAAAAATCAAAATGATATTAAAACTGAAAATTTAAATTTAAATAAAAATTTAATTCTATTAAATAAAGAAAATATTAAAATTTTAGAAAAAAAAGATTTAGCCGAACAAAAAAAATTGACTTTATCTAATGATTTGGAAAAAAAAATAGAAAGCAATGAGGAATTAAAAAATGACTACAAAAAAATTGAGGCAAAAGTTTTATCTTTATCCAATGAAAAACAAGTAATTTTAGAAAAAAATATTAATCTTAAATTACAAGTTTCTAAATATATTAATAACGAAAATATTTTGTTAGAAAACACAAAAAATTTTGAAAAGGAAATTAGTTCATTAAAAAATAATAGTGAAGTTTTATCATTAAGAGATAATGAAAAGATGTTGATAGATATGAACAAAGATTTAAAAGATGAAATTATTTCTCTCAAAAGTAAAGAAAATGATTTACTTAAAAATAATAGAAAACTTTCAGATGAATTAAATGAAATCACATCTCAAAATTCAATAATCGTTGAAGAAAATCAATTAAAAAATTTAAAACAAAAACTAAACTTTCATCAAGATGAAAATTTAAGATTAAGTCACGAATTGTCAAATTCTCAAAAAAAATACAAACTGATTAAAAATCAATTAGAAGGAATTGAGAGAGAAAAAAGTGATATTTCAAAGAAAATTGATGACTTATCTGTTTCTTTGAATAAAACACAAGTAGTAACTAATATTTTTGATGATCCAAATAATTTGGATATTGAGAAAAAATCAAAAAATAAAAGTTCATCAAACATAGAAAATGAAATTAAAAAAATATTTTCTAAATAATTTAAATCAGAATTATTTAAATTTTTAAATTAGTTAAAGAATAAATTATCTTTTTAATTTTTTTATTAGATTTAACTTTTTTTATTGATTTTTCAATTTGATCAACTTTTTCCCCAACCATTACTCTGTACCAATATCCTTGTATAAAGTGATAAATAAAACCAATTTTTCCATCAAGGAAACCTAGAAGAATGAAATATCTAAAAATAAAATATAGAGAACTTGAGATAGGGTAAGGTAGATTGTAGTAAATTCTATTCTTAATAAAAAGTTTAATTTTTCTTTTAGTATCTATATTAAAATTTTTTCTACTATTTTTTTTTAATATATTATATTTTTTATCAATCACCTCTATTGCTTCTTTAGAAGCATATGATTGATGTTTTAAAATATATTGATTTATATCTTTTGAATTATCATTAACTATATAATTCGAAAAATGTTTAATTCGTCCACTAAAAAGATAAACTCCTTCATCCATCAATCTATTTTCAATTTTGCCAAAACCATATTTCCAAAGTCTCAATATCCTCAAGTTCCTTCTACCACCAAATCTTATAAATTTATCTAAAAATTTTTCTTTTAATTTAAAAGTAATTCCATTGACATCCTTTTTCAAGTAATTCATTTTTATATTAATTTCATTTATGAGGCTATCTTCTAAATATTCATCTGCATCTAACCTTAAAACCCATTTCTCTTTTGGATGTATCTTATTCAATGCCCAATTAAATTGTTCAGAATGATTTTTAAATTTTTTTTTTAAAATTTTAGCATTTAATTTTTTTGCAATATTTATAGTTTTATCATCTGAAAAAGAGTCAACGACATAGACTATGTTAGAGACTTTATTTGCAGATTTGATTGCTTTACTAATATTCTTTTCTTCATTATGTGTTAAAATTATAGTTATTATATTTTCTTTTATTTTCATGAATAAAAAAATTTATTCCAAACTTCTTTTTTTTACAAACTTACATGGATTACCAGTATAAATTCCATTTTCGTCTTCTAAACTTTTAATTACTACAGATCTTGCTCCGATAACACATCCATTATTAATAGTCACACCTGGATGAATAAATGCTTCTGCACATATCCACACTTTTTTTTTAAGAGTTATAGGTTTAGCAAAAAGTTGGAAATTTTTAGAGTTATAATCGTGAGATCCACAACATAAATGAGCACCATCAGATATTGTGGAATAATCTCCAATAGATATGATGTCCATGTTATATAGTTTAACATTATCGGCTATTCCAATATAGTTACCTAATCTAAGATTCCATGGTGCCCAAATTTCAGCTTTTCTATGGATATTGCAATTCTTACCTATGGTAGCCCCAAATAGTTTTAATAAAAAAATACGCCATTTATGAAATACTCTTGGACTTGGAACAAAAAGAAAAAAGTAGATTATATTCCATAATAATCTCATAAGTCTATTTTTTAAAGAAAATGAAGCCTCAGTATAAGGATTATTATTTTTGATTATCATTTTTTATTATTATCATATTTGTTTAGATGTTTTTTAATATATTTAGAAAGATTCTTTGCCACCGGTTTAATTTGAAAATTTTCTAAAAAACATCTAAATGAGTTAACAGAATATTTTTGATATTCATATTTATTTAATTGAAGAAATTTCTTTAACCCCAAAGAAAAGCTTATTAAATTGTTTTTTGTTACAATTCCAGCAGAGTTATTTTTAATTGTTTTAAAAATATTTACTTTATTTGTAATTATAACAGGTTTTTTTGAAGACAGTGCTTCTGCTACAGCTATTCCAAAATTTTCTTGGTGAGATGGTAAACAAAAAACATGAGCTGCAAGAAAAGAGTGCCATTTAAGTTTATCAAATAATGGACCTGTGAAAGTTACAGATTTATTTAGATTATAGATTTTAATTAATTTTTTTAATTTTAAAATTATTATTTTATCATAAGGACCTGCAACAACTAAATGAAACTTTTTATTTTGGTTTGAAATCCTAGAAAATGATTTAATTAAAATATCAACTCCTTTTTTTTCATGGATTCTTCCAAAATATAAAATTATTTTTTTGTTATAAATTTTAGGAAATCTTTTAAGAAATAAGTTATTTTTTTTTATTACTTTATGTTTGTTACCTTCAATTCCATAGCCTATGACCTTTTCTTTAAATCTAAAAGGAAAAAAAGATTGTTTTGCGAGTTTTTTTTCTTCGTGAGAAGTATATAAAATTGATTTAGCATCTTTAAGTATTTTATATTGAATTAATTTCCAATATAAAAATTTCTTAATATGTTTTAGGAAATATTTTTTTTTAAACCATGGATCTAACATTCCATGAGTAAACACAAAGTATGGCTTATGGTATTTTTTTGCAACTTTCCAAACTGCATAATTATGATACTGCCAAATTCCATTAACTATTATTAGGTCATATTTGTTTATATTCTTTTCTAACCATAAAATCATTTTGGGATTGTATGCATAATTAAAATATTTAGGACCCATTGCAAAAACTTTTGGTAGTCTTTTATCTTTAATCCATTTATCATTTTTTTTATCAGAACATAAAAGATGTGCTTTAATTTTATATTTATTATAATATTTATTTAATTGTTTAATTCCTTCAATTGGTCCTCCCGATTTTGGATTACAAGAAGAAATGACATGTAAAATTTTCATCAACTCTTATATATTTTTTTGTAATAATTTAATAATTGATTACTAATCAAATTTTCATCAAATCTTTTAGCATTTTTATAAGCTTTAAAAATTATTTTTTTTTTACTCTTAATTTTATTGCTGATAATTCTAGCACTTTTTTTTGGGTTAAAGGGATCTATATAATAAACAGTATCTAAACCAATCTCATTCATAGGTGATAAATCAGATGTAAATACAGGACAACCCAAAGCTTGAGCTTCAATAATAGGTCTTCCAAAACCCTCATAAATAGAAGGGAAAATTAATGCCTTAGCATTTATATAAAGAGATTTAAGCTCATTAAAATTAGGTTTGTAAATTTCGATAACTTCGTTTTGAAGTTTTAGTTTTTTAACTAGATTTAAAATTTTTTTTGAATTTTTACCACCGGCTAATACTAACTTAAATTTTTTATTTCTTTTAAAAAATTCAGAATAAATTTTAATTAG
>Ga0209667_1002748_pt1 | contig 11351 bp, 10 predicted proteins | sample SaaInlV_165m_DNA_2_FD_184682 | JGI IMG/M metagenome (GOLD analysis project Ga0209667, IMG submission 184682) | Marine microbial communities from expanding oxygen minimum zones in the Saanich Inlet - Saanich Inlet SI037_S3LV_125m_DNA (SPAdes)... | ecosystem: Environmental > Aquatic > Marine >... | reverse complement strand
AATCTAATTCTAAAAGTTCACTTGGTTTATTTTTAAACTCTCCAAGTTTAGGATTGTTAATACTTTTATTTTTTTGAAAAAATTTAATTAGTGCATTTATATCAATGCCTTTTTTATTATATAAATAGCCATCAAACTCTCCAATAGCTACAATCTTTGCATTATCTCTATTATATAAATGTTTAGCTAAATTACTCCCTACATTACCAAAGCCTTGAACTATAATTTCATTATCCTTTAATTCATTTTTTAAACCAGCTTCTTTAATAACATCTTCATGTCTAAATATTTCCCTTATAACTTCTTCAATACCTCTACCAGTTGCTTCTGCTCTTCCAGCAATACCACCACGGTGTAAGGGTTTACCCGTTACGCAACCTCTATAATTTATATCATCAGGTTTAAGTGTTTTATAAGTCTCTAAAATCCATTCCATTTCTCTTTCAGACGTTCCAACATCTGGAGCTGGAACATTTAATGCTGGAGAAATAAAACCTTTGTTAATTAATTTACTGGCAAATGTTTTTGTAATTTCTCTTAATTGAGGCATGGTGTAGTTCTTAGGATTAATTTTTAAACCCCCTTTTGCACCTCCAAAAGGAATGTTAACTATAGCACATTTGTAAGTCATCAAAGATGCTAGAGCTTCTGTATTATCTTGATCAACGGTTTCTGAATATCTTAGCCCACCTTTAGTTGGAAGAATGTGCTCTGAGTGAACGGCTCTCCATCCAGTAAAATTATTTATTTTACCATCTAAGACAACACCTACATTAACTTTAATTAATGAATGAATAGATTTTAAATGTTCAAGTAAATCATCACTAAAATTTAGTAATTTAGCTGATTTGTCTACATGTAAATTGACGTTATCCTTAAAGCTCATTTAAAAAAATTATATATTAATTAAATGTATTAACCACTAAATATTAAAACTAGAAATATAATAAAGATTTTTTCATGACAAACACAGAACCAAGATCCCAAAAAGCTTTTTCATCAATCATTCATTAATCTCTAAAATTTATAAATTCAATTGGAAGACCAATATCAATTGTCTTGATTGCAGCTATCGCATCTTGAAGGTCATCTCTTTTTTTTCCATCAACTCTTAATTCTTCTCCTTGGATTTTAATCTGTATTTTAAGTTTAAGTTTTTTTATATCTCCAATGATCTTTTTTGCATTTTCTTGGCTTATTCCTTCTTTTAATTCACTAACCTGTCGAATGGTTCCACCTGTTGCACCTTCTGAATTTTTAACACTTAGTACTCTTGGATCCACTTTTCTTCTTATAAGATGAGTTTCTAAGAGTTCATTGACTTGTTTTAGTTTCAGCTCATCTGAGGCAAGAGTAGTGATAGTTTTATCTTTTCGTTCTATTGAGATATTGAGACCTTTAAAGTCATATCGATTACTTATTTCTCTCAAACAATTAGCAAGAGCATTATCAAATTCTTGATAATTGACTTTACTGATTACATCAAATGTAGGCATAAATTTTTTTATTAAATTATATGATAATATATTTTTTATTAAAATAAATTAAAGATAAGATAATTATTAAAAATGAAAAAAGTTAAAATTCATATAAGAAATAACCACTGGAAAGAGGGTTTTTTACCTTGTGATCTAGAAGGTGAAAAACATAGCACTATTTCTAAAGATGAATTTGAAAAAGGTCTTGGTCAATTTCCTGAGATTAAAGATAAGATCGAATATTTAGTAGATTGGGATGAAGATAATTATGTCTCTTCAATGAAAGAAGCAGATGTTTTATTAGGTTGGCAATTTCCAACAGAAAATATTAAAGTTACTGCACCAAACCTTAAATGGATACATGTAAGTTCTGCTGGAGTTAATCACCTATCTCCTTTTGATTGGATGAAAGACGATTTGATTTTAACTAATAGTAGTGGAGTGCATTCTAAAAAAGCAGGTGAATTTGGTTTAATGAGCATCTTAATGCTTCAAAATCAAATGACCAAAATAGTTACAAATCAAAAAAATAAAGAGTTTGTTACTTTGCTAAGTAAACCTATTGAAGGTTTCAAAGTTGTTGTAGTTGGAACCGGATCTTTAGGTGGTTCGATGATAAAACATATAAGTAAATTTGGAGCTGAAGTTATTGGGGTTAATCGAAGAGGAAAAAGTGTTGAGGGTTGTTCAAAAGTAATTACTTTTGATAATATAGACGAAGTATTGCCGAGTGCTGATTTTTTATATCTTGCAGTTCCTGAAACAGAAGAAACAAAAGGATTAATTAATAAGACCAGACTAGATAGTCTTAAATCTACCTGTGGAATTGTTAACATCGGCAGACACTCAGTGTTAGATTATGAGGCTTTAAGAATTAAATTAGAAAAAAATGAAATAGCTGGTGCTATTTTAGATGTATTTTCTCACGAACCCATACCAAAAGACTCTAACCTTTGGGATACGCCAAATTTAATAATCACACCACATATTTCATCAGATAGTCAAGGCAACTATATTGAAATGGTGTTAAAGATATTCTTTAAAAATCTCAAACTTTATTTAGAAAACAAGGAACTTATTAATCAAATTGATAGAAAGTTAGGTTATTAAAGTAAGGTCATAGAGACAATTTGTTTAATTACAGAAATATTAGTTAGGTGTAAATTGCTTATAATTATGAAAAATATTCTAATCTTTATACTTTTAATATTTGGTCTCAATTCAGTTGCTGTAAGTAAAGAAACTACTTTTACTAATGAGATTTTTGAAAAATCACAATTAGAGGGAAAAACTGTTGTAATCCACTCATGGAACAAGACCTGCACAACATGCGCTAAACAAATAAAAGTATTAAACAAAGCCAAACAAGATTTCAAAGAGGTGATATTCTTAAGTTTTGAACAAACGAAAGATAAAAAAATAGCAAAATCTTTAGGAATTGATTATTGGACTACAATTGTTGTTTATAAAGACAGCAAAGAATTATCACGTACCATTGGTCAAACAGATAAAGACAAAATTTACTCTCAGATCAAATCTTTAGAATAATTAAAATTTTAAAAGCTATTAGGTTTGTTTTCTTCAATTATAGGTTCTAAAGATGGTTTAACGGGATCATCAATAGGCTCAGTTGTTGGATTTAGTTCAATTCCAGCTGGTGTAATTGATTGGGGCATTGCAACGAATTGAGAATCTGGATTTTCGACAACAGGTCTAACTTTTGATCTATAAAGTCCATAAACTCCAATTAAAGCATGAAAAAATATTAAGAAAATAAAAAAACCATTAGGTCCAACAAAACCCATAAAAACTGAACATAAAAAAGGCCCACCCATAGCACCCATACCAAACGTAAACTGTAAACTAGCACCTGCTGCAACGAACTTTTCCTTAGGAATAAAATCATTGGTATGTGCTAAAATTAAAGAGAACATTGGAAGACTACAAAAAGAAAACAAAATTAAAAAAATATAAAACCAAAATTTACTGGTTGCTAATTCACCTGGTAAATACATTTGTCTTGAAGATAAAATTGCACAAAAAGCAAAGAATGATGCTGCAAAAGTTACAATAATAATCACTTTTCTTCTATCAAACATATCTGACAGTTTTCCAATAGGCCATTGAGAGATTGCACCTGATACTGCAAGCATAAATGTAACTAATGAAATTTGAAAAATAGAAAAATTCATTGTTGTTGCGTATACCGCTAGCAGAGTGAATAACGCAGATTGAATAGTTCCATAAAAAAATGAACTGACCATTCCAAATGGAGACGAGTTAAATGCTTCTTGTAAAGACATAGTTGATATCTTTTTAAACGTTGGAGCTTTTCTTTTTGTAAGCAATATCGGAATTAGTGCAGCTGAAGTGATGACTGAAATTAATATGAAAGGTTCCAAGTTTAGTGGATCACTAAAGTTAAGTAAAAACATTCCAAGCCCCATAGCACCATATAAGATAACCATGTAGACTGACAAAACACTTCCTCTATTTTTATTACTCGCTCTGTCGTTTAACCAACTTTCAGCAACAGTATAAATAGAAACCATACTAATACCTGTAAGAACTCTAAGTAAAAACCAAGCAAAAGGGCTCACATATACAGCATGAATTAAAACTACTAATGAAGCAACAGAAGCAAAAGCTGCAAATACCCTGATGTGTCCTACGCGTGAAATTATTTGTGGAATAGTTTTGGCACCAATAAAATAACCAACAAAGTAACCAGACATCATAAATCCTGTTGCTGTTAAACTAAATTCTTCTTTTACAGCTCTAACTCCAAGCAATGATCCTTGAAATCCATAAGCAAGCATAAGTGCTCCCATACCTAAAAATAATGCCCATGAATTTTTTAATACTTTTTCCATCTGAATCGGTGTCTATTTCTGATTTGTGGCCAAATCAAGTTAAATGTATTTAGAGGTTTATGATTTTCTAAGCTTTAGGAATGAGTGAATTGCAATCGTTAAAATGATAACTAATCCACCTTGAATAGTCTCAATACTAGGCTGTTCTTTAATTACCATCCATACCCAAAATGGACCAATTATAGTTTCTAATAAGAAGAATAAATTAACTTCTTCTGCAGGGATAAATCTAGGAGCAATCGTTACAAGCACAAAAGGAATAGCAACACACATAATACTCATTAATGGTACAATAAATAAGTCACGGTCAGCTAAAGTGTAGGTTTCAATAAAAAACATAGCGAATATACCAACACATAATTTTCCAACAACAGCTGCGGGTAGTAAGTTTTTTTTCTTAGCAGATCTAATAGTCACTGCATTAATAGCAAGACCAAGGCCTGTGATAAAACCTAAAATATCACCATAAACATTACCTAATTGAAGAGAGTCGTAGAAGATATAAACTGCAGCTAAAAATGTTACTGCAATTGCAACCCAAGTTTTTTGATCAGGTATCTCTTTTAAGAAAATAGCACCTAAAATTGCAGACAACATAGGTGCCATTGCAATCATGACTAAAGTATTAGCTACATTAGTGTTCTGGATAGAGACTACAAAAGTAATATTAGTAATAGAGAAAGTAGTTATAAAAATTATACCATGATAACCACTATTAAATAACATTTTGAAAAAATTAGATTTATAAACGATTAACATTCCAATCAAGACAGTAAAAAATGGAATCATTCCACGATAAAATACTAAACCCCAAGTATCTACATTCGACAACCTAATAAATAAACTATCAGGTGTAATAAACATTACCGCAACAAATGCTAAAAAAGATCCTTTTTGTTGGTCTGATAAATTTGTCATGCTTTTAATTCTTTCCAGAATGTTTTTGCAAGATTAATTCCTGACAAATCGTTTAATGTTTTTAATCCTGTAGGCGATGTAACATTGATATCACCGTTTAATTTTTGATCTATAAAATCTATTCCAGCAAAAAAAATATTTTCTTTTTTAAGATCTTTAGCAATTAATTTAGAAATTTTTTTCTCTGTTTTGGTTAATTCAATACTAATTGGTTTTGCACCTTTGCTCATGTTACTTAAAAAAGAACCTTGTTTTGGAACTCTAGATATTGCACCACATACTTTTCCATTTATTAAAAAAACCCTTTTATCTCCCTTATTAATCTTAGGTAAAAATTTTTGACACATTATGTGATCGTGCTTTTTGATAAATTGGTTAATAAATTTTGAATTAAATCTATTTAAAAGATGAATGTCATTTCCTCCATAACTATGAATAGGTTTTATAATTACTTTTTTATGTGTCTTAAAAAAGTTTTTAATTTCACTTATATTTTGAGTAAAAATAGTGCTTGGCATAAATTTTTGATATCGGACTGAATATAGTTTTTCAGATATATTTCTAATTGAAGTAGGATTATTTAAAATTTTAACTTTATCTTTAATTGTATCCAGAATGTAAGTTGCTGAAATATATTCTAGATTAAAAGGAGGATCTTGACGAATTAGAATAAATTTACATTTTGTAAGAGCTAACTTTTGTTTTTTTAGGATTTTAAAAAAATTTTTATCTTTATAATCAAACTTTATAAAAAATCCTGAGGCAATTACTTCTGAATTTATTACTGATAGTTCTTTTGGATCATAATAAAATATTTTGTAATTTTTGTTTTGAATTTCATGAGCAAGAAAAACACTTGTATCTGTTTTTGGATTTAGTTTTGAGGGGTGATTTCCTTGAATAGCAACGATTTTATTTGTCATATAATTCACTTAAATCTTCAGTTTTAGAAAATTTACTAATCATATGATCTGCATTAGTTGCTTTATTATCAATTACTTTTTGTAAATGATTTAAAAATAAGGTTTCATTTTTACCGTGTTTATTTAGAATATCTCTGTTCTCTAATCCTTTTTTAGATAAATCTAACAATGTTCCTGCCCAATAAAGAAGATCTTTACCCATTAGTTGAGTGTTAAATCCTTTTTGAGGAGCCTCAAGATAAGCGTTAATAATTTTATCTTTGTCCCAAGTTGAAATTAACTCATACACTTCATTTAAATTTCCATATAACATTCCGATATTGAAAGCGGGTCCTGAACATAGACAATCCCAACCACATGTATCCATTGATCTAAGTTCAATGTACTTCTTTAATCTATTTTCTGTGAAAATTGTACTTAAGTGAGTAGTTAAATCACTTTCAGTCGGTAGTCGGTTTCCAATCTCATCAATTTTACCCTCCATAAAGTTTTTGAAAGTGTATTTTCTTCCAGAAATATACTCTCCTTCATGTTGAATAAACAAAATTGGGAAATTTATTATAAATTCAGCATATTTTTCAAAGTTTAAATCTTCAAAAAATAATTTAGGAAGACCTCCCCGAGAGGTACTTTGCCAAACTTTAGATCTATAAGATAAATAATTACTTTTTTTCTTTTCAACAATTGCTGAGTTGGCAAATAAAGCAATAGAAATTGGAACTATAGAATTAACAATTTTAAATTTTTTTATAAAATCTTCTTCAGAATTATAATCTATGTTTAGTTGCGTGCCACAAGTTCGATACATCATATCTAAACTCAGCTCTCCTCCTAAAGGCATATCTTTTGTCATTAACTCATATCTTTGTTTTGGATTATTTGGAATTTCATTTAATTTTGAGATGGGATCAAATCCAGCACTTACAATATTGATATCTAGCTTTTGAGTAACTTGCCTTAATTCAAATAGATAATCTTGAGACTCTGCACATGCTTCATGAATATGATTTAGTTTATCTCCCGATAACTCTATTTGGTTACCAGGTTCAAGAGTGATATTTTTACCACCCTTATTAAGTCCAATTATATTTTCTTTTTCTAAAATAGGGTTCCAGCCAAATTCTAAAAGAGCAGCAAACATCTCTTTAATTTTTGAATAATCAATTCTTTTATTATTGATATTACTAAACAAAAATTTTTCATGCTCAATTCCAATCTTAAAATCTTTAGTTTCTTTAACTCCAGATCTAAAATATTCAATAATTTGTTCTTTAGTTTTAATCATTTTTTAGATTATAGCTTATTATTAATTTTAAAGTAAAGAATATGGTTTTCTAGAAAATATTTTTTTAACCATTGGTGTAAAATCTTCTAAACTCATATTTTTATAATCAGGATCAAAAGATGCTTGGTCCCACTTTTCACAAAAATTTAAAGCATCCTGATAGTAAGGATGGTCTTTGTATTTATCTCTTTGGTTTTTATTTTTACCTAAATGATGGGCATAATAATACATTTGAAATTCACCATGTTTTTCAACTATCCAATGAGTTTTATCACTTACATAGGGTTTTAAAACTGAAGCAGCATACTCTGAGTGATTAAGGGGTGCTAATTCATCACCAATATCATGAAGCAAAGCTGCAACTACCATTTCTTCATTTGCTTTATCTTTAAAAGCTCGAGTTGCTGTTTGAAGAGAGTGTTCAAGTCTTGTTATTTTGTATCCTTCTAAAGTTGCGTTCAATCCACCCATAAACTTTAAAATTCTATCTGCAGTTCCGTTGATATAATTTTGCTCATGTTTATCGAGCATTAAGTATTCTTCTTTAGTTCCATCTTTCATTTCAGTAAAATTAACCGTCTTCATATCTAATTATTTGATGCAGTGCTTAATAAGGATAACTGAGTTATCTTATTATCACCTAATTGATCGATAGGTTTTACTGGGTAATCTCCAGTAAAATAATGATCGGTAAGTTGAGGGTAAGTATCGTTTCTTTTATCAAAACCAATTGCTTGATATAACCCTTCGAGCGATAAGAATTTTAAAGATTTTGCTCCAATATACTCACAAATTTCATCATTAGTTTTGTTGGCTGCTAACAATTCTTTTTTAGTTGGAGTATCCACGCCATAAAAATCAGGATATCTAATTTCAGGACAGGCAATTTTAACATGTACTTCTTTAGCACCTGCATCATATAACATTTTAACAATTTTATGAGAGGTAGTTCCTCTTACAAGAGAGTCATCAATTAAAATAATTCGTTTATCTTTAATAGTTGTTTGATTTGCATTTAATTTTAACTTAACACCTAAGCTTCTAATTTTTTGACTTGGTTCAATAAATGTTCTTCCTACATAATGGTTTCTAATTAAACCATGTTCATAATTTATCTTTAAATGTTGAGCGAAGCCCAGAGCAGCTGCATTGCCACTATCTGGAACAGGAACCACTATATCAGCTTCAATATCATTTTCTTTAGCAAGCTCAACTCCAATATTTTTTCTATGTTCGTAAGCAGTTTTACCGTCAAGAATACTGTCAGGTCTTGCAAAATAAATATATTCAAAAACACATGGTCTTACTTTTTTTGGAGGGTAGGGTTTGATACTTTCTAACTTATCATTTTCAATTAAAACAATTTCTCCATTTTCAACATCCCTTACAAATTTAGCACCAATAATATCCAACGCACAAGTTTCTGATGCAAGTACATAGCTGTTACCTAACTTTCCAATAACAAGCGGTCTAATCCCAAATGGATCTCTAACTCCAATTAAGGAATTTTGTGTTAACATCACTAAGGCATATCCTCCTTGAATTTGAAACACTGCATCTACCACTTTATCAATTGTCTTGGGCCGTTTAGATTTTGCAACTAATTGAACAATAGTTTCTGTATCAGATGTCGAGTAAAAAATAGCTCCATCTTCAACAAGTTTATTTCTAAGTGCAATAGAGTTCGTTAAGTTTCCATTATGAGCAACTCCAATTCCACCTGCATTAGTGTCTGCAAAAAAAGGCTGTATGTTTCTTAATGTATTTTCACCAGTTGTGCTGTATCTATTATGGCCAATAGCATGGTTTCCCTTAAGGTTTCTAAGAACTTTTTCCTTATTAAAGTTGTCCCCAACTAAGCCAAATCTTTTTTCTGAGTAATATTTTTCACCATCAAAAGAAACTATCCCACAACCTTCTTGACCACGGTGTTGAAGAGCATGAAGGCCAAGGGCAGTTAAAGCAGAAGCATCTTTTGCATTGCTAATACCAAATACACCACATTCTTCTTTTAATTTAGGATCAAAGTTCTTCAATTTTTTCTTTAGAATCTTGATATGTTTTTTCATTAGGAAACTCTTTTATGAGATAATTACTACCTTTTTCAATGTAAGGAAAGACGTATGATTGATCCATATTAATAGGCCATTTATCGTAATTATAGACAATATGAACGGCAGAGAATATGCAAACTGAAATTATATACGCTCTAATAAAACCAAAAAAGAATCCAAAGGTAGTGTCTAGTCCACCAATACCAGTATAACTAACAGCTTTACTTATTCCTTTATTAACAAGTAATACTAAAAAAATTACTACCACAAAAATAGCAATTCCAAGACTTACATCTAAAACATACTTGTTATCAATAATATCCTCAAAATATGGTTTTACTCTTGGAAATAAAATAAGAGTAATCACATAAGCAAACAACCATTTAGCCATAGATAAAATGCTTAAGACAAAACCTTTTTTGTAACAGGTTATAAGAGATAATATAGTAATGATAAGATATATAAGATCTATGATAGATATTGTGTCATAAAAATCTTTTAAAACATCAATCACAGAATTATTTTCCGAAAGGTTTTATTATTAAAATTAAAGCAGGTAATAAAGTTAATACCGATATCATAGCAAGCAACATTGCAAGCCCTGTAAACATTCCAAAATAAATTGTTGGAATAAATTTAGATAGCACTAAAATTGAAAAACCAAAAACAATAGTTATTGATGTATTTAATATTGCAATCCCAACGGTTGAGTGACATTTCTTTAAAGTTTCATTATAATCTTTGATGCTACTAAATTCCTCTTTAAATCTATAAATATAGTGAATGCTATTATCTACAGCTATACCAATTGTAATTGCCGCAATAGTAATGGTCATCATATCTAATGGAATTCCAAGAAGTCCTATAATTCCCAAAATAAAAAAAGCTGCAATAAAATTAGGCACAACACCAATTAAGGATAATTTTATGTTTCTAAACAAAACTATAAACATAGAAAAAATCCCAATCATCACAAGCCCTAAGGTTAAAATCTGAGACTTAAATAAACTTTGTAGTAAATTATTAAATAGAATTAAAACTCCAGCAAGTTTAAATTCATTTTCATTTAAACCAATTTTATTTTTAAGGTCAAAACTTATTTTATTAATTAAATCATTTCTTCTTAAATTTTCTTGAGAGTCGATAATTCTTAAACTTATCCGAGCTTCGTTATTTTCAATAGATAAATAAGGATCAATTATTTCTGTTTTAATACTCTCTGGAATTTTGGAATACAAAACACCCATTTCCAATGTACCAAGGGGTTTGTTGTTATTTAATTGAGTTGCAACATCTATAATAGAAGAAAAAGATAAAACCTTACCAACTTGTGGAAGGTTATCTAAATAATTATGAACAGAGGATATTTTATCAATTTTATCCTTTGTGAACCAATATTTTTCATCATCAGCCTCTTCTTCATCTCCCCAGTCTTCAAATTCATCATCCTCAGTTATTTTTTTTTCACTTTCAATATTTGGAAATTTTAAAATTACCTCTAGTGGGGTAGTGCCACCTAATTCTTCATCTATAAGTTTCATGCCTTTGTAGATTTCAGTATTTTTATTAAAGTAATTGATGAAACTATTTTCAACTTCAAGTTTACTTATACCAATCACACTTAAAATAATGACCACACCTGTTAATCCAAAAATTATATTTTTATTGTTTATCGAAATTAAGCCTAAAAAACTTGTAATTTTAGAATCTTGTTCTTTCTTAAGAGAAATATTTTTTGTAGGGGCAAAGTTTAAAAGAGTTGGAAGTAGAGTAAAAGTAATTATAAATGAAGTGACTAAGCCAAATGTCATCATCCAACC
>Ga0209667_1002741_pt1 | contig 11370 bp, 7 predicted proteins | sample SaaInlV_165m_DNA_2_FD_184682 | JGI IMG/M metagenome (GOLD analysis project Ga0209667, IMG submission 184682) | Marine microbial communities from expanding oxygen minimum zones in the Saanich Inlet - Saanich Inlet SI037_S3LV_125m_DNA (SPAdes)... | ecosystem: Environmental > Aquatic > Marine >... | reverse complement strand
AAAACAACTTCAGTATGATCAGGGTACTCTTTTTTGAAATCTTGGAAAATTTCAGTGTATGCACCTTGGAATCTGTATATATTTTGGTCTGCATCACCAACTGCTGTAACATTTCCATCTTTTACTAGTTTTTTTACAATAGCGAATTGTGCATAATTGTTATCTTGAAATTCATCAATTAAGATGTGCTTGTATTTTTCTTGTGCTAACTTTAGTGCATGGGGTTTGTCTTTGTTTGCTAATAGTTTGTTTGACTCTACAATAAGATCATCAAAATCCATTACGTCTTTTTCTTTTTTAAATTTTACATATTCTTTGTAAATTTTTGTTAGGTTATCTAACAGATGCATGTATTCTACTTCTTCTACATCTTTCATTAACGATGGATCTTGTAATCTTTTTTGAACAAACACTTCAAGTTCTTCAGGTGTGATTAGTGCATCATTGAAAACACTAATCCCATCAATCATCTTTTCAATTATTTCAGAGGCATTGTTTCCAATTTCAATGTGTTCATCAAATTGAAATTTATCAATATTTTGAACTCCCCAAACCAAAAACATAGGTCTATCAATTACTCCTCCCTTCATTCCAAGGCCTGTGTGTACAGTATTGTCTAAAAGTAAATGTCTGCAAAATGAGTGGTATGTACTGATTTCCATCTCTGAGATGTCAATTTTTTCTTTAATGTCATCGTCTTCTTGTATTCTTTCTTTGAGTTCGTTTGCAGCTTTTTCTGAAAATGTTAGACAAAGAATTTCTGATGGTTTTAATCCTGTTTTGAGAAGAAACTTTATTCTTTCAGTAATTACTCTAGTTTTTCCACTACCAGGTCCTGCTGTAACTAGGAGAGGCGAGCCTGTATGTTCAATTGCAGTTAGTTTTTCGACATCAAATTTCATTTTTAATCTAAAAGGGGATAGGAATTTCTTGAACATGCAATCTAATAACTATGATCAAACTAAATTGAGAAATCCAATTCAAACCAATTAATGGCATTCATACCCAGCATGACAAGTATTACAAAAAATATCACAATAATCATCTAATTGAAATTTTAATTATTAGTTATTAGACATATTTTTTTAAATCAAAGAATATTCTGAATCACCATTTTCATTAATGGTCCAGTTGACCACATTCATTTCAGTTAATCTTCCCATGGTTGCAAGCCTCCACTGGGTAATCTTTCTCTCAGTTGTTTCATTTTTTCTATCTAAATGATTCAAATTGTATAAATCTAACATCTTTGGATTTTCCTTAAGGAAATTTATGGCAGTATTTTTTATCTCTTTATCTAAACTGTGAGTAATTTTTTCAAATTCTTTTTGTGACTCTTTGGAATTACTTTTCCCTTTTTGAAATTTTTCAACAACAGATATTACAGTTTTAACAAATCGGTGTTCTAATTCCCTTTGAGGAATCAACTCTTTTAAAATAAACTCTGCTTCTTGTTTTGTTAGTGAACCTTTTTCATATTCTCCTTCCACGATTGGGTTATCCATCAAAAAGAATTTTTTTCCTAGTGCTGTAAGTGAAACAAATATTTTTTCATTTTCATTAAATGCAGTAACTAACCCTAAAGCAGAAAGTGCACCTTCAAAATGGTCATTTTTTGTGGTTCTACTTTTTCTTACTCGTCCAATAAATTTATCCTTGAATCTTTTTTGTGCCATGATAATTTTTTCTTCATCTTCATCCTTTCCAGATCTTTTGGGAAATCCCGTAGATGTTTTTTTATTTCTAGGTATACTGTGCTCATTTTCATATTTGATCAAAGTCTCTGCAATTTCTTCTGCAATATCAAATGCATGTACTCTAAGTTCTTTTAACTCAATCTTTGAATCTTTTTTTCTTTCAATCTGATGACAAAGTGTAGCAAGAACTATTTTTACTGGTAAAAGTCTACTATAAAATCCAGATAATAATGGATATCCATCATAAGAAATTTGATTTTTTGGTGTTGTAATTTTCAATGATTTTATGAATTTTTTTGTGTGTTGAAAATTATTTCTAAGTTTAAGATGATCTTCATCACTTAAAGAAAGCTCCTTTTGTTTAGTTGTTTCATATTCTACATTATCTATTTCTAAGGTTCCAAACTGATTTTTTATCTCATTAGAATCCATACTTTGTTTCATAAATTTTTCTTGTTTGAGAGATAATGGCATAAGACCCTTCATTATTTCCATACATTCTTCAGGATAATCACTTTCCCAAGTTAGAAGAATTTCAATGGCATTTTTGAGAAAATCTTCTGGATTTCGGTATTTTTTACTCTCCACAAGTTCTCTAATTCGTCTAGAATGAATTTCTAAAACAGAATAGATTATTTTTTCAGCCATACCCTTTATGTACAATAATACTATAAAAATGCTAGAAATTAAGGGCATTTCTTCTAAATAATGTCTTATCGATCATCTTTATACAAACTTTCTATTATTATAAATAAATAATACTGCTTATAAACTAATAATTGTCTTTATATGTAAATAAAGTAACCTTTATGTATGAATAATAGTATAGTATAGTATGGTTGGAATAACTGCTGAAAACAAGTTTGTTCTAGACACTTGTGCCATAATCAATATTTTAGAGAATAGATCTATTGCGGATCTAATAAAATGCCATATTGATTGTGAAAATTCTAGAGTTTATTTGAACAGTGTCTCTCTTGATGAAGCCTCAAGAAAGGGATATGGTAAAAAATATGTTATATCAAAAATTTCAGAGTATCTTGACACTTTGGTAATAGTCAAAGATGTAACTGAAGAAAATCATGTAAATGCTCAAAGACTTGAGAAGAATTGTCATTTGATTCATCATGGAGATTCAGCAATAGCTGCATTTTCTGTCGACAATAAATCAACTTTGGTAACATATGATAAAGATCTACTCAAAGGTTGTCATATCCTAGGAATTCCAACATTTAGTCCAAACAGGATGATTGGAGGAATAACGGCATGAGTCTGATAACTCTTCCAGAAGCACATCATCTAAGTACTGGAATTGAAGTTGAGGGAATTGTTAAATCCATGGAAAAGGGTAACGAGGTTTGGATTGACTACTTACAAAACTATCGACGTGTTTGTAATGCAAAATTAACTGATGGTAATGGAAATATGATAAATATTGCATTTTGGGGTAACGATATTCCAAAAGTTCGAAATAATCTAAAAATTAGAATCACGGATGCAAAATGGGATACCAATAAAAAAATTCTTTATAAAACTAGAATTGGAAAAATAATTGTTTCAGGATTTAATCCAAATTTAATTTTTCATGATATGGAAAAATTTAAAAAATATCATAATGATGTTTATTCAATCAAACAATACTATGATTATGTAAAAAGTTCAAAATCTAATATTTATTTGGGTTCTAAAAAATTAGATTATCTTAAAATCATTGATGATTTTATTGTACTTGAATTTGCAAAAAAACGATTAACTAGAAGAAACAATGCTGTTTCTTCTGCACTTTTTCATCTTCATAAAATAGTCACATTAACTCCTGTAAGAATTCGTCAAACTCTTGGATTATTTGGAATTAATATTGAGATTGATAATATTCTTAGAATCTCTTCTGAATGGGAGACAAAACGATTTTCATCTAATACTTTAAAAATTAGTCATAAAATTACGCATAATACTCGTGATTCTATAGGTTTGGAAATTACTCATTCTAATTATTCTATTGGGGAAATTCCTGAAGGAATGACTGTTGAAGATGAATTACGTGATGATGATTCTGAAAAACCTCTTTGTGAGGGAAATTCTTTGGAATTTCACAGAAAATACAAAGGATATTGCTAATTTCCGATAAACCTTTTTTGAAAAATCCATTTCAAAGAGATTACTTTTGTGTATGATTCTCTCAATAATTACTCTAGTTTTTTCACTGCCAGTCCCGCTGTAACTAATATTCATGAATTATCTATTAATTTAGTTATTTTTGGATCCTCTTTTATTAAAATTTGTTTTACAATAATATCTATTTCTTCTAATTCATTCTTTAATTTTTTCCTAATTTCAGTTCTAATGAAACCAACTCCATCCATTTTTATTTGATCCAAATATGTCGATACTTTATTTTGACAAATTTGGGAAAGTTCACATATTTTTTCATGTTCTTTATCTTTAGAATTAAAAAGTGGAATTGGTAATGTAAGAGGTCGTTTATGTATGTCTCGTGGGCCCCATAACCCTCTTGTTTGTAATGGTTTAATTAAATTATCAATAACTTTTGAATTTAAAATTGCACATAAATAATCTGCTTCATCTTTATTGTCTGTTTCAAAATTATATGTTTTACTTTCAGCAATAAATCCATTAAGAGGTATATTTCTTGAATTTGTTTTATATTTACTATCATTACCTTGTTCTATCACACATGCAGCTAAATATGTAGAGGATGCAACATAAAGAATTTTAAATTTTTTATTTAAATTCTGGGTTGAAATTTTATTTCTAAAATTTATCCATTTGTAAATTGAGGTGTTTTTCTGTTTTTCTGTTTTATATTTATTCCATAATTGTTCAACTTTTTCAAAATATCTAGCAGCTTTAGGATATCCATTTTTTTGTAAATCAGAATAATCATTGGAAATGTTTGGTTTTCCATCTTTGATCGTTATTGGCAATACAATTAGTCTCAATTGTCTTATTCCAAAAGGAATTATATCCGAACCCAAAACAGTCCCAAAGAAAAAATTTGATTCAATTTCTTGTTTTATTGTAACTTTTGACCATGGCGGTTTTGTGGAGTTTTTTGGATTACTCTCCACTAGGGGTGATTCAAAATTTGAGCCTAATTCCATTGAGTTTATTTCAGGAATTACAAAAAACAGATTTCTAGGAACAATCGTTGCACCCTGGTCAAATTTCTCGAAATATGGACTTTGTTTAGTGCTAATATCTACTGGCTCATATTTTGTATTTTCAAACGTAAGATGTTTTTTAGCTTTTTTAATTCCACAATTTGTTTCAGGTAATTTTCCAGATATTGTTAATTGATTTACTGGATATTTTGTATCTCCACCTCTTTTGCAAAAAATTACACATGTTGGAATTTGGAATAACGGTGTTACTTTTTCAACATCATATATTTTCACTAAATTCATTTTTGGATTATCAAATTTTATAAAATTCTTGTGGTGTGATGAAACCAAAATTGCTTTTGGTAGAACAAAAGCAATTTCACCAGAATTTTTTAAATATAGATCAACTGTAATACAAAAAAATAATGTAGCTAATTCTAAATGTGGGAATTGATGTGTGTCTTTTTTCTCAATTAAATTAAAATAAAAGGTTTTATTCTTTAAGAAATTTTGATAAGATTCATTTTTCATACCTTGCATTGTTAGCCATGGAGGGTTCCCTATGATCACATCCACTTTTTTTTCAGTTATTGGAATTGGTTTGTACATATTTCGTAATATATATGGCCAAATTGAATCACTGTCTTCTTTTATCAAATCAAATAATGTTTGTATATTATCCAGCATAATTTTTTTTACTATAGTATCTTTAATGTTAAATATTGACTTTTCAAAACTTTGTTTCAGATTTTTTTCTACTTCAACTAAGTCGATGTATTTTTTTTCTTTTTTTAAATCAATTTTTTCTTCTAGCTCTTGTCCATGCTCTTTCATTTTTTCAATAAGTTCATCCATTTTTTTTATGTCATCTACAAAAATTTTTGGAAATAAAAATTTTGTATTCAACACGTCGGTAGAAAACTCAAACAAAAGTATTGAATTTATTATTTCAATTTTTTTTTCTGGGATTTTTATTGAATCACTAAGATATACTGGAATTGTAATAGAACCCCTTCGTGCATTAATTATTCCCTTTAGTGCTAGTAAATAGTTAGTTTTTGCTATTAATGCTGCAAGGGGGTGTATGTCAAAACCCATTACATTTTCTAAAATATGAGATAATATTTCTGAATCTTTCATCCCCTCATCTTTAAATTTCTTAATTTTATACAAAATTGTTTTAAAAAGAAATGTACCGGAACCACATGACGGATCAAGTACACTTTTTTTAGGATCCCTAGATAAGACCTCGTCAATCGTTTGTTCAGCTAACCAATCTGGAGTATAAAATTCTCCCAATTGCTTTCGAATATCAGGTTTAACCATTTCTTGATATAATTCTTTTAAAACATCTTCATCCATTTGATCTAGATCATACATTTGTAATTCTCGTAGTATTGGTTCAAAAATTTTACTGGATTGTTTCCTAATTGATATAAACATTATCCATGTAAAGAAATCATCCTCTACAAAATTACGTATTCCAAGTTGTGAAAAAACATTGCCATATAGAATTGGAGGAATATCATAATTTTTAATTTGGTTTTTACTAGTTAATTTTAGATATACAAGTAATTTTACAAATGTTGAAAGATATGTGTGAGCAATAAATAAATTAATTTCATTGGGTTTATCCCCATACACAATTTCTAAGAATTTTGACCAATTGTCGTATTTTATTTTTATTCTACGATTATCCTTAACTTCATCAAATAATTTTAATAACTCCTGTCTAACTACGGAATAAGTAGCGCTGTTCAAACCAAAAGTTTGTTTTAGATGTTCAGATGTTGGAACTATGTTAACAGATGCAAAAAAGTAAGAATCAAACCAATTAAAAATTATTTCAGTAGTGCTTGTATCTAAATTAATTTCATTAATTAATCCTAATTTTGAAACTTTGTTATTTTCAATTATAGGTTGGTATACTTTAAAATATAAACCATCAGTTGCAATTCCAATATGTTTAGTTTTTGGATTTTTTTCATAAAGTGATTGAAAATATTTTTCTAGTTCTTCTTTAGCTGTGTTTAGAGCTCGTTCATCATTCAAATCTTTTTTAAATTCTAAAATTATATTCTTAAAAACAGCATCCATCCGTCCTCTAACTTGTAATACTTTTGATTTTACAGGAGTCTGAAAATCTAGTTCTTCGGGACCAACATCAAAAACTTTTTGAATTAAATATGTAAATTCATGTACTATTTTATCTTCAGTATTTGTTCTATTTTTAATTCGATCAACATATTCGGGTAACATATTTTCAAGTTTTTCATAGACACTTTCCACACCATAATAATTTTTTTAGATAATTAAAGATATCTAAAAAATAATTATAAAATGCTTTAACTGAGGTAATATAATATTAATTCGTGAAAATAAATTCCCAAAATGCAAAAAAAATTGATATCTATATTCGTGACTTTGAAGACACATGTAAACTGAATTACACTGAACGAGTTCGCATTCAAGATAAGATGACTGAAATTCCTGTATACCGTATACCTCTTGAATGTCTTTACTATAATATTGCAAATGGTAGATTTGCTAAAGAATATTTAAAAATAAAAAAACAACTTGGTCGTGAATTACTCTCTGAGGATCTTAATGATGTAAAAGAAATTGAAAAAATGTTACGCGAGCAAAGTATTTCAAAAACTAACTGGCTAAAAAATAATATCAAAGATGTAGGTCAAGAAGAACCTGGAATCATAAGTCATGATGGGTATGTAATTAACGGCAACAGGAGAATGTCTGTTTTGAAATTACTCACATTAGAAGATTCAAAATTTGGTTACATGAATGTTGGCAGACTACCTGAAAATGTTTCTGAATCTGACATTTATAAAATTGAACTTGGAAAACAAATGGCCCGGGATCAAAAACTAGACTATGGCCCAATGAATGAACTATTAAAAATTGAACATGGTATTAATTCGGGACTAACCCCTGAACAAATTGCAAATACTATTGGTTTCACAAAAGATGAAATTGTGGAAAAAATAGAACGTTTAGAGTTAATTAAAGAATATTTGAACTTTATTGATGATCCTGAAAATTTTGCAGCTGCTGAAAACATCAATGATCACTTTATAGATTTACAGAACTATATTTTCTCAAAGCAAAAGAAAAAGAAACAAGAATTTTCTACTCTTGAATTACTAAATATTAAAGAAATTGCATTTGCTACAATGCAGGCCGGTGTTTTATCTAAACATCTACGGAAAATTCCAAAAATTGTAACCAACCCCAAAATTAAACCTATTTTCTTTTCTGCAAAAGAATTTGTTAACAAAGAACCAGTCAAAGTATTGGATATTTTTGGAGCATGTGAAACTCGATTAAAAGCAGAAGAGGATAAAGACAAACCTGGTGTACTTTTAGATGCAATTCTAGGAAATTTGGATGCACTAGATTTTTCTCACACTCAATTAAAACAAGATGATTATCAAACTGTAATTAAGAAGATTCTGAGTTATACCGATGAACTAAAAAAATTAATTTGATATTATGCCCCATGTTTCTTTAGAAAATTTTAAAGTTACTGTATCTTTGAGTGATCTAAAAAGTTCAGATATTGATTGGAGGCTGAATTCCTTTTTTAAAATTGTTGGTGCTATTTTTGATGAGTCTAGTAACTCTTTTACCTTTGAAAAACCCCCTAACATGAAAAACTTACATCAAATTTTAGTTGACACAAAAACTTTTTTTGATGAAAAAGGATGTAGTGTAACTTTTGATCAAGAATCAGAAGATATTCTTACACGTACTGTCAAGGATTCTTTGAACTTTGAGAAGGCAAAAGAAATTGGTCTTCGAATCAAAGAATCAACAGAAATTGATTTAGAATTACCAAATTTTTTTAAAAGAAAGTTATATGATTATCAAAAACAATCTGTAAAACATCTCTTTGAAGTTGGCAACGCTGCTAATTTTTCAGTTCCTGGAAGTGGAAAAACTACTCTCTCATATGCTGCTTATTCTATTCTTAAAAACAAAGGCGTAGTTGATAAAATTCTTGTTGTCTCCCCGCGTGCCGCATTTGTTCCATGGGAGGAAGAATTTTTAGAATGTTTTGGACATGAACCTGAAAAAGTACGATTGGATGGAAGTAGAGTAGATTCTCATATTGATTCTGATACTCAAAATAAAGAATTAATTCTTTGTACTTACCAATTACCATTAAATCATCAGTATGCTGTTAGTAGGTTTTTGGAAAAAAATAAAGTTTTGATGATTCTGGATGAATCGCACAACATCAAAAACATGGAGGGAAAAATTGCAAACTCTCTTCTGGAATTGTCTGCAAGTGCAACAAGGAGATTTATTTTATCTGGAACTCCAATGCCTAATAATTGGGAAGATATATGGACTCAATTTAATTTTCTTTGGCCCATAATTGAAATTCTTGACAAAAAATTTGTTTTTAGAGATTTTACTAGGATAAGACAAGACCTTGGACATTATACTGACACGATAAACCCATTATTTACTAGGATTACAAAAAAAGCTTTAGGGCTGAAACCTCCTCGTTTTGAAGAAAGGTTTGTTCCAATGTCTCGTATTCAACAAAGAATCTATGACGCAATAGAATTAAAAATCAAACAAGAAATTGAACATCTTCATGAGGAATCAATTACAGAAAGTATTCAAATGGATAAATGGAGAAAGGCAAGAATGATTAGATTGATTCAAACTGCATCAAATCCTGCACTACTAAAAAAAACTGACACTGAATTTAATTTGGATCCAATTTCTGATGAAGGGTTGAACATTTCAGAATTAATTGAACAATACGCCGAATTAGATGAATTTCCGCCAAAATTACAAGAAGCCGTTTTGAAGGCAAAAGAACTATTAGATCAAAATGAAAAAGTAATCATCTGGACAAATTTTAGATATAATATTGATACATTAAAAAAATTATTTGAGAAAATGGGTATCACTCCTCTTTGGGTTGATGGAAGAGTTCCAAAAGATGAATCTGAAGATATTGAATATAATCGTGAAAAAATGATTCAGGATTTTAAAGAAGATCCTAAACCTCGAGTTTTTATTGCTACGCCTGCATCTTGTGCAGAATCTGTATCTTTGCATATGTATAAAGAAAAAACTGTATGCAAAAATGCAATTTATGTGGATAGAACTTACAATGCTGGTCAATACATGCAATCATTAGATAGGATTCATAGAATTGGAATGGATCCAAATACTCAAGTTACATACTGGTTATTCATGTCTCAAAATACATTTGATGAACGAATACATAAAAAATTAGGAAAAAAAATTGATAACATGTATGATTTACTAAATGAAGATTTACGAGTCATTGATTTGGATGTAACTGAAACAGTATTACCTTCAAAAGAAATATCTGATCATTTTAATGACCTAAAAGAGTCTTTAAATTTAAAATAATATGATCATTGATCTTCGTGAGATTAATCGATTATTACTTGCTATTAATGAATTAACAATTAATGAAAAGGCAAAACTGGTAGATGTAATAGATGAATGTAAAAATATTGTTTTAGGTGGGAAAAATGTCAATCATGAAGAGACAATTAATTTTTGTATTTTATCTGGAATAATTTTACAAAATAATGAATTTATAAAATATACTCCATTAGGGCAAAAAATCTTCAAAGCAAATATTGAAGGCATTTGGGAATTAAATAATTTACAAAAAACTCTATTAATTGAAAATTGTTTTCTTGATGATCCCTATTCACAGGAATCTATTGCAATTTTAAAACAATTTCTCCCAGACAATAAACGTAAAACATTTGTTTTTTCAAAACAAAATATTCATTTCTTACATGGAAATCCTTCTTACATTCAATTACTAAAACAAGTTGGATTAATTTTAGAAGATGAGAAACTAATCATAGTTAATCCTGAATTTTCAAAATTTCTTTCATTTCTGTTGAGTCCAAAAAAAATGTCTTATGATGAATTAGAACAAAAACTCAAAATTGACAAGGAAGTTGGAGATATTGCAGAACAAATAGTACTAGAATATGAAAAAAACAGGCTCAAAAATGATGAATCTGCAAATGTTGAATCAAAATTAGTGCAAATTATTAGCGGAACGGATGTAACTGCCGGTTATGATGTGGAATCTTTTGATGGTCAAACAACTGATTTAAAATTTAATCGTCATATTGAAGTAAAAGGTTCTGTAAATCATGAATTTTCTTTTTATTGGAGTTCAGGTGAAATCAAAAAATCTTTAGAATTGAAGGAATCTTACTGGATTTATTTTGTTTCTGGAATAGATCGTAGGAACACATCCCATAATGGAGAGATAATTAGAATACCCAATCCTGGTCATGAAATTCTTGACACTGGAAAATATTTTTCAAATTGTACTAAATATCATATCACAAAAAACAATTATCATTAATACAATTTAATTTACTAGAAAATTCTTTACCAAGTTTTTAAGTTGTTCTTTATTCAAAGTGTCAACAGCATCATTTGTTATTGTACCAAGACCTAATTCTTTTCTAAGGTGTATCAATACTTCTGGCATAATTTTAGTAATGATT
>Ga0209667_1002712_pt1 | contig 11446 bp, 8 predicted proteins | sample SaaInlV_165m_DNA_2_FD_184682 | JGI IMG/M metagenome (GOLD analysis project Ga0209667, IMG submission 184682) | Marine microbial communities from expanding oxygen minimum zones in the Saanich Inlet - Saanich Inlet SI037_S3LV_125m_DNA (SPAdes)... | ecosystem: Environmental > Aquatic > Marine >... | reverse complement strand
AATTTACAACTGGTGATAGTTATGTATGGAAATTTATGTATACTCATACTGCAACAGAAACTAGTAGTTTTCTAACTACAGATTTTATGGCAGTGCATACAGACGCAACAGTGTCGGCTGCGGCCGTTGATGGTGCTGTCAACCGATACATCATAGCAAATGGTGGTGCTGGTTATACAAACGGAACATATGCCACACAGACATTGCGTGGTGATGGTTCAAGTGCAACATTTACTGTGATAGTGTCTGGTAATTCAGTTACCTCCGTAGCTGGTGTTGTGGCTGGAACAGGATACACTTTTGCGGATCTTAATATAGATAATATTTCTGGTATTGGTACACCATCTACAAGTGCTATTGTCGTTCCTATTATCGGACCCAAAGGTGGTCACGGAAACAATGCAATGGAAGAACTTGGTGGATTCTATGTGATGACTAATACTACCATTGCAGGCACCGCTGGTTCTGGTGACTTTGTAGTAGATCAAGACTTCCGACGCATTGGTGTTGTTAGAGATCCATTCAATTTCGGCACAACTGTTATTTGTTCGGCTGATACAAGACAGGCGCTTAAGAATGTTACTTTTAGTGGGACACCTACTGGGTTTACAAATGATGAAGTTATCTCAGGCGGTACATCTGGTGCGAAAGGTATTGTTGTTGATTTTGATGCAACTACAAAAATACTCAAGTATATTCAGACTGAATGGACTGGTGTTAAGACTACTGCCGGTGCAACACAGCAAGATTTAGTTGCGTTCGCTGCATCAGAAATTATTACTGGTGCAGATTCGGGCTCAACAGCTACAGTAAGTACAGTAAATAATCCAGAAATAGAATACTACTCCGGGGATTCAATTTATATAGAAAATAGATCACCGATTACACGAGCTAGTGATCAGACAGAAAACATCAAGCTCATAATTGAGTTTTAGCTATGACTGAATACGAACAAATGAGAATAGAACTCGCCAAGCAGTTTAGAGAGACAGTTCCAGTGGGTCGCCAAGGACCACTGTTAGATAAAGACGGAAAAGATATGGCCCACGGGATGTATGGTAAGACTCAAACGAAGTATCAAAAAGAATGCGCTAGTAAAAGTGCCACAGGTAATACTTGGCGCCGTGGCTCTAAACAGACTGCTGAGGCACGACAGAAGATGAGCGACAGTACAGATCACAGTGGCGACAATAACCCACGGTGGAAAGGTGGTATATCACTGGGCGAGAAAAGGAAAGAGTATATGGACAACTGGTATAAGAAAAATAAGCATCACTATCAAGCTGGTGGTAAGTACAGCGATAGGAAGGCCGCATAATGCCAGCAAAAACAGATTTTGATGTATCACCTTACTGGGATGATTTTAAACTTGATTCAGATTTTTATAGGGTTCTTTTTAGACCGGGCTTTGCAGTTCAGGCTAGAGAATTAACAACACTTCAAACAATACTCCAAAACCAGATTGAACAATTTGGTAATCATGTATTTAAAGAAGGTTCTATTGTTATTCCTGGTAGTGTTGGGTATGATAAAAATTATTATGCCTTAAAGGTACAAGCCAGTTATTTGTCTGGAACGGTTAGTACTTATTTAAGTCAGTATGTTGGTTCTACTATTACAGGCGCTACTTCTGGCGTTACGGCTAGAGTAGTAAATTATTCTGTGGCAGATTCTACTACTGGTGATCCTGATACTCTATACATTAAGTATATGAATACTTCTACAGCAGATAATTCTACTGTAGTGTTTAGTGATGGTGAAAATATTTCTGCTGATAAGATTATTTCATCCTATGCAATAAATATCGCATCTGCTACAGCAGCAGCTTCTGCCGCAACGGCTACTGGTTCTGCGGTTACTGTTCAGGCTGGTATATATTATGTTCGTGGGTTCATGGTACAGAATACCGAACAAACGATTATACTAGACAAATATACTAACACACCATCATATCGTGTTGGTTGGACAATAACAGAGACATTAGTTACTCCAGAAATGGACAGTTCTCTACTAGATAATGCACAAGGTTCATCTAACTATGCAGCCAAAGGCGCTCATAGATTTAAGATGACTTTGGCAATAGCAAAGAAAAGTTTAACCACAACGGATGATTCAGATTTTGTAGAATTGGCTAGACTTAACTCTGGTAGAATTGAAAGCAGAATTAAATTTACAGAATATAGTGTTATTGCAGATATGCTTGCTCGTCGTACTGATGATGAGTCTGGTGATTATATTGTAAAACATTTTGATATAGATCCTAGAGAAAGTTTAGACGATGGTACAAACCGTGGTGTATATACGGCCGCTCAGGGTGGTGATGAGACTAAGGATGTTCTAATCATTTCGCCAGGTAAGGCATATGTTGATGGTTATGAATTAGACTTACAGGCGTCACAGTATGTAAATATAGATAAGGCACGAACAACTAAAAATGTACAGAATGATTCTGTTCCTGCAGACTTGGGTAACTATGCTCAAGTTGCAAACGTCTATGGACAACCGGACATTAGTGTCGTTGGTGCTACTATAGATGCATTTAAGTTTGTAAAACTATACGACCAACAGACAACAGTAAGAGGTTCGTCTGCTGGTTCTAATATTGGTTATGCACGATCTCGTTCCTTTGAATATAACAGTGGAACAATAGGTACACATACTGGTGCTACCAAGGCCATCTATCATCATTATTTGTTTGATGTTTCGTTGTTCAATACGATTGATGTGACCGGTGCCCATACTCTTACTGCTAATGCTGTCATTACTGGTGCTACTAGTGGCGCCAATGGTATTCTAGTTGCATCAATTAGTGGCGTTGCTCAATTCCAATTGATGCAACAGGTAGGACAATTTATTGTCGGTGAAGCAATTACTTCTAGTGTATCCACAGATACTGTTCCTGGTAGTAGTGCTATCTTAGCAACAACTAACTCCACAGCAAATCAAAAGACATTTGCTAGAGATGTTAAACAGATTTTTTCTGACAATACTGGATTAGATTATACTGCTGATATGAATTTATCAGAATCGGTAACATTGGGTGGTACTGTTACTTGGGCCACAGGAACAACTCTTAATGGACTTAATACTACATTTTCGTCTGATTTGGTTGTTGGTGATATTATTTCATTACCTACTGGTGCTGCAGGCATCCAAGAAGAACGTAGAGTAACATTGGTTACTAATGATACTACTGTTACAGTAAGTGCAGTGTTTAGTAATGCTGTTACTTCCGTTAATGTTGCACGGCTCAGGGGTAAGATCACACAAGAAGAAGAAACTGTATTACTTTATAAATTACCTAAAAATAATGTTAAGACTCTATTAGACAGTGGTGGTGCTACTGATACATCTTATTCATATCGTAAACAGTTTACTGGTACAACAAACGCATCTAGTGTTGTCACATTTACACTATCTGCGGGCCATACTTGGGCGGCACCATCCGTAGCTAGAAATTATACAATGGTGGTGACTTCGGGCGGTGCATCTGCATCTGTTGGTGATGTGGTTAGTATAACAGGAACAGGAACTACAGTAGGTCAGACACTAACGATTACTGATATTCCCTTTCTTGGTGCTAGTACTGGTGTTGAGTTGTTAGGAACTGCTAATTATGCAACATCTCTCCAACGATCCAAAACAGCAAACAAGATGACTTCTAAACAAATTCAGTCCACTACAGCGGCTGGTACTTATACTTTAGTATTTGGTGAAAGAATTTCTGATGCTGAAATTTCACTTTCATATGCAGACGTTTATAAATTACACGCCGTATATGAATCTGCCAATGATACAACAGATGCTGTTACACCAACATTAACACTATCAAACAATACAGGGACACTTACAGTAGGTGAAATTATTACAGGTAGTGCTTCTGGAGCAACAGGCCGTATAATTTCAACCTCAGGTTCTCCTGTTGTTGCTAAATATGTAAAGATTTCAGGAACATTCACAACACTAGATACCATTACTGGCGGAACATCTGCTGTAACAGCTGGTATTAGTGCTCTGACTAATGGTGATCAGAATATCACTTCAAATTTCTTACTTGATACAGGTCAAAGAGATTCGTTTTATGATGTTGGTCGTATCGCAAGAAAACCAAATGTACAACTCCCAACTGGAAGATTGTTAATCATTTATGATTATTTCTCGCACGGTACTGGTGATTATTTCTCAGTAGATTCCTATACAGGTCAGGTAGATTATAAAGACATTCCTAAATATACAGCTTCAAGAGTTGATCCTGATTCTAGGGCACCTATTGGTGAATATGAATTGCGGGACGTTATAGATTTTAGGCCTAGAGTAAAAAATCAGATACAAAATGCGGCATTGATTACGGGTAAAAATCCATTTTCTTTTATAAACAAAAATTTTGAAGATACTGGTTCTGTAAATGGTAATTTGGTTGCGCCTGATGATAATGTCACTATGGATTTTGATTTTTATCTTGCTCGTAAAGATTTACTATATCTCAATCGTAGTGGTGATTGGACTATAGTTAAAGGTGTGCCCGCCGAAGCTCCGACCTGGCCTGCCACAGATAATATTGGTATGTTAGTATGTAAACTTGGAATCTCTGCCTATACTTTTGAACCTGATAAGATAGATGTAGCCTATTTAAATAATAAAGGCTATACTATGAAAGATATTGGTAAACTTGAAACCAGAATTGGAAAATTAGAATACACTACTACATTGGCTATGTTGGAAAGAGAAACAGATTCATATATGATTCTGGATGGTGATGGCCTTAACAGATTTAAGTCTGGTTTTATTGTTGATAATTTTTATGGACATAATATAGGTAATGTTACTCATCCTGATTATCATTGTTCTGTAGATCCTGGGGTTGGTGTATTGCGTCCTGTTGGAGTTCAAACAGGTGTTAATCTAATAGAAGAAAATACCACCGATGCTCAAAGAGCAACTGATGGTTATCAAAAGACAGGTGACCTTATTATGTTGCCTTATACAGAAACTGATGAGGTGATTCAACCCTACGCCAGTCGTGTAGAAAGTGTCAACCCATATAGTGTAACAGAATGGATTGGTGATCTAGTACTACAACCAGAAACAGATGTATGGATGGATGATGATCGTATCCCCTCTATCACTATTAACGTAGAAGGTAACTATGAACAGTTACTCCGTGAACAGACAGAGGCTGGAACATTAGGTACTATTTGGAATTCATGGAACACTACATGGACTGGGAATACTTCAACAACCGTCAATACTACTTTTGAAAACCTAGGGTTACTTTGGGATCCTAATAGAGGCACAACCACAACCACAACAGATGTAAGACAACAACGAACTGGGATGAATACTCGGCTAGTAGAACGTATTGATAATATTTCTGCTGGAGATCGTGTAACGAATATAGAAATTGTTCCTTGGATGCGAGCAAGAGATGTAAACTTTACTGTAACTGGTATGAAACCTAATACAAGAGTTTATGCTTTCTTTGATGGTACAGATGTAAATGCTGATGTTAAACCAACATTAACTAGTGCTAAATCCACAACATTGTCGGTAAATTTAGCAAAAGCGGATGCTACTACAATAACAGTTGCATCTACAACAGGATTTCCAGATTCAGGAACTATGGCCCTTGGTGATACAAATGAAGTCGATCCTTTTGGTATTGGATTTATTAAACAAGAACAAGTTACTTATACAGGAAAAACTTCTACTACATTTACGGGTCTTACTCGCAATACAGGTAATCAATATGAAGAGCCTCAGAACTGGTTAGCAACAACTCCGATTGATGATGCTACATATGGTAACCAATTAGTAACTGATGATGTTGGAACTCTTTATGGTAGATTTAAAATACCTAATACAGATACTAAACGATTTAGAATAGGCCGAAGAACTTTCCGTTTAACTGATAGTTCTTCCAATTCTCAGACTGTAGGGTTTGTTAATACTTCCGCAGAAAAAGAATATATGGCTCTTGGTCATAAACAGACCAAACAAGAACTTATAATGGCAACTCGTAATGCATCAATAACAAGAGTACCATTATCCGAATCTAGACAAACTACTGTAACATCAACAAGCGCTGGTGGTGGTGGTTGGTATGATCCATTAGCACAAACTATTATGTGTGATAAAGCAGGTGGTATGTTTATTACTAGTGTTGATATTTTCTTTTCACATAAGGCCGCTGCTTTACCAGTATGGATGGAGATACGTTCAGTAATAAATGGATATCCTTCACAAGAAATTTTACCATTTTCTGTGAAATCATTGCAACCGGCAGATGTCACCGTAAACACAACTGATGGAACTACAGCAACAAAGTTTTTGTTTGATAGTCCAGTTTACTTGCGAGAAAATTTGGAGTATGCTCTTGTGGTTGCTTCTGATAGTCCAGATTATAAGATTTGGATATCACGATTGGGTGAAGTAGACATTGGTGGTACACGAGCTATTTCCACACAACCAACATTAGGTTCGCTGTTTAAATCACAGAACGCATCTACATGGACTGCATCACAATTTGAAGATATGAAATTTACAATGCGCCGAGCAAAATTTACAGTTGGTACATCTGCTGAGTTTACTACGGTTAATGAAGCATTTACAGAACAGAATATTAGTGCAGGTGGTGGTAATGGTCTTATACCAAAATTGGCCAGAAACCCAATAGAAGCTGTAAATGGTAATTCTTTGGTGAAGGTTAATTTTGTTAATCATGGTAATCATGATACGGATAGTTATGTAGAAATTAAGGGTGCTATTTCTGATATAGGAAATACTGCATTGAATGGTTCTATTTCTAGTGCCGCTACAACTATTATTTGTGATGATGTTACTAATTTTCCAACAGCAGGCACAGTAAGGATTGATGATGAACTTATCACATATACAGGTAAGACTGGCACGACACAACTAACAACTTGCACAAGAGGCACCGCTAATGGTGATGGTACAAGTACTACAGCAGCAACGCACGATGATAATAGTATAGTATTTTTATATATGTTGGGTGGTATTCCTTTGATTGAAATTAATAAGATACATCCGGCTGTTGCTAATGTTGAATTGGATAGTTTTACTGTTGTAACAACAACTGCTGCGACTACTAAAGTTACGGCTGGAGGTAGTGATGTTTTTGCAACTAAGAATGTTTCTTATGATGTGGTGCAACCTATCATACAAACAATGGAATTACCATATACGACTATTACATCAAAACTACAATCTACAACAGGTTCGACTGTAGGATCAACACAAAATGCCTATCAAAGATTAAGTGCAACTACTGCTATTAGTCTACCCATGAATGAAGATTACTATTTTGATGCACCACAAATCATTTGTTCTCCGGTTAATGAAACTAATAACGTGTCAGGCAACAAATCCTTTAGAATGTCTGCAACATTATCAACAACTAAGGACAATGTGAGTCCTGTTATTGATACACAACGAATGTTGGCGTGCTGTGTATCTAGTCGTATTAATGAGATTGATACTTCTTCAGATGTTAATACAATATTTACAAACTATAAGGCTATGACCGAACCTACTGGTGATAATAATAAAGCAATTTATATTACCAAGAAAATTACACTTCAGAGTGCTGCAACAGCATTAAAGGTGTATATAGATGCTGTTCAAATGTCAGAATCTGATATTCAAGTTTTATATAAATTGCAGCGTATTGATACGGCCGAACCTTTTGAAGATTTGGGTTGGGTGAAGTTTACAGGTGCTGGAGGAACTGCTGATGGTAGACCTGATCCTTCGGTGGCCACTTCAAAATCAAGACAAGATTTTAGAGAATATCAATATCTTGCTGGTAAGGCTGTAAATGGTACAGGAACTGCTCTGGATGAATTTAATGCTTTTGCAATTAAGATTGTAATGCAGGGTAAGAATAGTTCATTACCACCCCTAATTAAAGATTTTAGAGCAATAGCATTGGCAACATAATATGGAAAATATTAAAGGTAGAGCTGATATTGTTAGAGACCCAAACACTCGGGCAATAATTAATATAGATGTTGCATCACATGAAACAGCAGTTGCTGCTAGTAAGGCAAGACAATTGGCAAAAGAACAATTAAAGATAAACACAAACGATATAAATAGTATAAGAGATGAGTTGTCTGATATTAAATCATTATTAAAACAATTGGTAGATAGAAATGGCTGATAGAAATGTTACCACAAATGAGACTTTTGCAGAGTTTCGTAAGACGATGAACGAGACTATGACTGATATAGGTGATATTACTCAATTGGGTAATTCGTTTGGTGGGACTCCTACTGATATGGTAGAGGCTTGTAATACTAAGGCATCAGTAGCCTTTGCAATTTCTATGCCGGTGGCTTTAGGATAAAACGATGGCTGATAGAAACGTACCCACCACATCTTCAATAGAAACATGGAGAACTACTTATAATAGTTCTTCTGTTGATATAGGTGATATTGGAAATCTCAATAATACATTCACAGGCACACCAACAGATTTAGTAGAGGCTGTTAATTCAAAAACAACAACAGGATTTAGTATCGCAATGGCAGTCGCCCTGGGATAAAAGAAGGTAACAATTATGGCAAATGATTTTAAAAGCAATTCAAAAAGTAATATTGCAATAGACAGTGGTACATATTCAACTATGTATACTGCTCTGTTAGATAAAGAGACTATTCTCCTTGAGGTCGATATTGCAAATACATCAGCTAGTGATATTACAGTAGATGTTAAGATTAACAAAAACTGTAGGGCTAGTACAGGTGTTGATGATATATTTTTAGTTAAGGCCGCACCTGTCCCTGTTGGTGGTGCATTGAAAGCTGTCAGTGGACAGAAAATTGTTATGGAAGGATCTGGAACTGGACTAGATACCATCACAGTGGCGGCAAGTGCTGCAAGTGCCGCAGATTGTATCGTATCTTACTTAGAGGACGTGTAATATGGCGGGTTATATCGGAACAGCTCCGGCAACTCGGGACCCAACAGTATCGGATGATTCCGTAACAACTGCAAAGATACAGGATAACGCTGTAACAGGTACGAAGATTGCCATGACTTCGGACGTTGCTGGTGATATTCTAACATATACTGGCACAGACTATACACGATTAGGTATAGGTTCAGCTGCTCAAGTCTTAAAAGTCAACTCTGGTGCAACAGCCGTTGAATGGGCAGCTGATACTGTAAATGCTGGTGATGTCGTAGGTCCTGGTTCTTCTACTGATGACGCTCTTGCTAAGTTTGATAGTACTACAGGTAAAATAGTTCAGAATTCAAATGCTATACTTTCTGATGCTGGTGTTTTAACAGTATCAAATATTGCGGCTACGATTGATACTGCTTCTCAACCCAATATCACAGGTGTAGGAACAATAGGAACAGGTGTATGGCAAGGTACTGCAATAGCTAATGCCTATATCGGTACAACTATAGATGCAACTAAACTTGCTGATGGTACAGTAACAAATGCAGAGTTCCAATATATTAATTCTTTAACATCAAATGCCCAGACACAGATTGATGCTGTACCTACTATATCTACTCTTACTAGCATCGCTTACCCCGGAAGTGCTACCGCTTTAAGTACCGCTGGTGGTGATGACCTTGTGGTTACTGGTACAGGATTCGCGGCTGGATTAACCGCAACAATAGACGGCACATCCTGTTCGACAATAACAATCGACAGTTCAACCCAAGTGACCCTTGCAACTCCAGCAAAATCCGCTTCCACCTACATTAATGGTTTAGTAATGGTGGCTACTAACGGGTTATCAATCAGCGCAACGGTAGATTACTCTGGTGTCCCGGTATGGACTACCGCATCAGGAGAGATTCTCTCTTTTACAAAACTAACCGCAACCACTGTTACGGTAGCGGCTACAGGAGATGCTCCGATTACTTACGCAGTAACCTCTGGCGCACTTCCCGGTGGACTTTCTCTTGTATCTTCAACAGGTGTAATCAGCGGCACAGGAACAGATAACGTAGGGGCCGCGACTACATACAATTTTACAATCACCGCCACTGACGCTCAAACTCAGACATCTGCTAGAGCATTTTCTATTGAGGTTAACGTTATGGAGAACTACTACGGTGACGGATCAGACGGAGCATTGAGTACATAAAATGGCAAACGTAACTTACACTGTACAAAATAAAGTTGGTTCCTACGATGGCGATATGGTCATAAAGCAATACACAAGCATGACCATCAACTCAGGAGATACGGTTACTGTTGATCAGCCCTGTCGTGGAATGTTTATTTATGTGCAAGGCGATTGCACTATTAACGGGACATTGTCGATGACTGCTAAAGGTGGTTTGTCTAATCCCACCACGTCTGGAGGCTCTGACAGTAATACGGTTGGAACGAATGGTTTACGACTTGGTTTGGTTACATCAGGCGGAACAGAATCTTTAACAAATGATGGTACTGAGTTTAATGGTTCCGGCACTGGTGTTAGAACTGCAATCGCTAACCAATCAAATATCTCAAGCAATGGAACGATTTTCTCAATCTCAAAAGATGGGGCAAATGGCGGCCCTTCACGAGTTGGCCCCGCCAGCGGATGGGGAGGTTCCGCTGGGGCCGCTGGATCAAACGGTGCTACAGGAGCCGCAACTATCTCAACCGGCGGCGGCGGAAGCGGGGCAAGATGGAGTGGCGGTGATGTCGGGGTGTCCACGAGTGGAGCAGGAGGAAAAGGGGGATGTTTTTCTTCAGGCGCTGGCGGCGGTGGCGCTTTCGAAGATAATGGCACTGCGACAGCAGGCGCTGGTGGAGATTATGGTGGCGCTGGTGGCGCTGGCGCGAGCGGTTCGGCTGGAGTTGGGAATCCGACCGGCGGAGCAGGTGGTCTTATCTGGCTTGTTGTCGGAGGTGATATAACAATTGGATCATCTGGATCAATCACCGCTCAAGGAACCGCGGGTAATGCAACCACTAATAACAATGGTGGAACTGGAGGTGGTGGCTCCGGTGGGGGAGACATTATGATTCTTCATGCTGGATCATACACAAATACAGGATCGGTGACCGCATCAGGTGGGGCGGGAGGTGCTTCCGCGGGCGGTTCTTCAGCCGCTGGTGGCGCGGGTGGCGCTGGTGGTGTGCATACAGCGCAGGTGACATTCTAATGAGTTATGTAGGAAACAAATACAGGCTGTCAGCGGAGATGATAGTTGGTATAAATGGTATAAATAGTATAAAGAAACATGGTACAACATAGGAGAGAAAAAAATGTGGTACGTTGATAGCGTAGGTTTAGTCAAGACACCTAGAGGATTGACAATAGATGGGATACAACACCCACGAAATATTTTCACACAATGGTCTAAGCCAGAACTGGCTGCCATTGGTATCAAACCAGCAAGTATTACTTCTGTAGATACACGATACAAAAACACTGGTGAACTAACTTGGGATACATCGGGTGCAG
>Ga0209667_1002706_pt1 | contig 11472 bp, 6 predicted proteins | sample SaaInlV_165m_DNA_2_FD_184682 | JGI IMG/M metagenome (GOLD analysis project Ga0209667, IMG submission 184682) | Marine microbial communities from expanding oxygen minimum zones in the Saanich Inlet - Saanich Inlet SI037_S3LV_125m_DNA (SPAdes)... | ecosystem: Environmental > Aquatic > Marine >... | reverse complement strand
CCACGACGTGGCCCCAGAGGCCTCTCTCGTGCTGATCACGTTCAACGACAACTACATGGGCGAGATGGTGGACTGGCTGTTGGCCAACGAGGTGGACGTGGTGTCCATGTCACTTGAGTGGACCGACGGCCCACTGGACGGCACTCACTGGAGTTCAGAGCACATCCAGCGCGGCATCGACGCAGGCATCACCTGGGTGGTGGCCGCCGGCAACTCGGCCAAGCGCCACCACGTAGGTACGACGGTGGATGTCGATGGTGACGGCTGGGTGGAGTTGGACAACGTGTCCACGGAGTTCAACGAGTTCCGGATGGCTGCGGGCGCATCGGCAGACCTTTTGCTCACATGGGACGACGCTGCGACAGATCTGGACCTGTGTGTCTTTGACATGGAGACCCTGACCGAGGGTGAGCCAACCCAGGTGGACTGCGCGGACGGACCCCAGGGCGGCGGTGAGCCTGCCATCGAGGCCATGACCATCACCAACAGCAGCGATGCCAGCAGGCGTTACGGGTACTCGATCAGCCACTTCTCTGGCGAGGAGGTCATCTACGACACCCGCATCTGGGGCAGCGGCTACCTGCAGTTCTCCAACCCGGCCACCAGCATCGGCGTGCCGGCCAACATGACCGATGCCCTCACGGTGGGTGCGGTGGCATGGAACACCCTGGAACTGCAGCCCTACAGCGGCTGGGGCCCCAACATGCAGGGCGTCCTGAAGCCAGATGTGGTGGCACCAGACCAGATCACCACCAGCCAGTGGGCGGGAGTGTCCAACACGGGCACCTCTTATGCGGCACCCCACGTTGCAGGCGTAGCTGCCCTGATGATCGGCGCCATGCCCGAGCTGACGCCTGCACAGGTGAAACAGCGCCTCAAGGACCGTGCCAGCCAGGCCGACGCACCGGACCACCGCCAGGGTTGGGGCATCGTGGCGCTCGGCAGTTTGCCGAGTTCCATCGTGGCCATAAGGGGCCACTGGGCCGAGGCGTCGATCGACTGGGCGTTCACGACGGCCATCACCCCGGGTTGCCCGACAGACGGTGCAGCAGCAGGTTCAACCTGCCCGGAACTCCCGGTGACAAGGGATGAGATGGCCCAGTTCATGTGGCGTTCCAAGGGCCAGCCTGCCCCCACGAAGACAGCAGCATTCGAGGACGTTGCAGAAGATGCCACCTACGGCACGGCCGTGGACTGGTTGGCGGAACAGGCCATAACACTGGGCTGCACCACTAACACCTACTGCCCCGACGGAACCGTCACACGGGCAGAGATGGCAGCGTTCCTGTGGCGTCTGGAGGGCTCACCAGAGGGATCGACCCCGGCAGGCTTCGGCGATGTACCCGAAGGTGTCTTCTACGGTGCCGCAGCCGACTGGCTGCTGGCCTCAGGCACAACCACCGGCTGCACCACCACGTCGTACTGCCCAGACGGGCTGGTGACCCGGGCCGAGATGTTCACGTTCCTGAAACGTCTGGGGGAGGCATAGTTGTGTCCCGTCTCCCGCCTAACCGACCTAATCGATCCCCGGGCGACATGACCTGTGCATCGCGATCTGACCTGGGTTCAGGTAATGCGCCACGAGTCTCCAAGCAAACCAGATCTCCCTAGACTCGGGCACTGTGATTTACATCAGAACTAGTTCGAATGCACAAGATTTGTCAGTTGGCGCATTCCCAAAGTTTGGCTAGGAGATCCAATGGTCAAGGCAGTTTTGTCAGTCATGTTGTTGACGGGCGTTCTCACCTCATGTGGAAATGGCAGCGACTCCAGCACCGAACTCCCCAGTTCCGGAATCCTCGTCTCGAGCGATCAAACCGGTAACTGGGAAGTCTTTATTTTCAATCCTAAATCGTCAACCACCCACCAGGTCACTCGCGAAGCTGGCTACCGGACAGATCTAAACGCCGAGGTCTTAGGTCTCGATTTTGAACCCGCGTGGTCGCCAGATGGGCAACAGATCGCACTGGTCACCGATCGTCGCGCAGCCCAAGAACTGTTCATCGTAGGTCCCGACGGATCTGTGATCGAACGACTGGTTGGTGCAGGAGCCGGTGTCGGGGAACCTGCCTGGTCGCCCGACGGGACCCAAATCTCATTCAGGGGCGACCAGTCGGGTGATCCCGAGTTGTATGTGATCGATGTCAACGGGTCGAACCTTCGTCAGTTGACTCATAGTCCGGGCGAGGATTGGACACCAGCTTGGTCTCCCGATGGGACCCGCCTTGCCTTTGCCAGCAGGCGAAGTAACGGTAGTTGGGACATTTTCGCTATGAGGCCGGATGGATCTGAGGTGACTCAGTTGACTTTTGACTCGTGGGACAACTACCTCCCTGACTGGTCGCCCGACGGGAACCGAATCGCATTCGCAAGCAACCGCAGCGGCAACTGGGACATCTTCACAATGGACCCTGATGGGTCATCTGTCCGCCAGATTACTGACGACGCCGTTTCTGACATTGAACCTGTCTGGTCCCCCGATGGAAGGCAACTGGCGTTTGCCACCCTCCGGACTCCGGGGTCAGGGTGGGAGGTATTTCTTGTGGACCTCGATGGGGGTCGAGAATCTGGCACCGGCCAACAGGGCTATCCAACCGACTGGTTTGTCGAAAGTGAAGATTCCCGCTGATGGCAGCGGTTCCTACTCAGAAGGCAATGTCAACGCCCTGGTGAGGAAGGCGGCCATCTGTTCTCGGGTAACGGGATCTGATGGGCAGAACTCGGTTTGCGTGCAGCCAGTTGTGATGCCACGGGCAAAGATCGCTTCGATGTCCGTTTCGAAGATTGACCCGTCATCATCGCCAAACGTGTTGGTGGCGGCGCTGGGAGATGCAAGATCCAACGCCCTGGTGAGGAAGGCGGCCATCTGTTCTCGGGTAACGGGATCTGATGGGCAGAACTCGGTTTGCGTGCAGCCAGTTGTGATGCCACGGGCAAAGATCGTTTCGATGTCCGTTTCGAAGATTGACCCGTCATCATCGCCAAACGTGTTGGTTGCGGCGCTGGGAGATGCAAGATCCAACGCCCTGGTGAGGAAGGCGGCCATCTGTTCTCGGGTAACGGGATCTGATGGGCAGAACTCGGTTTGCGTGCAGCCAGTTGTGATGCCCAGTTCACTGAGGCCGAGGATTTCCCCGGCAAACGGGTGACTGACCTGCACGTCGGCGAACCGGGGAACGACATCAATGTCGAAGTATGACGAGCGGAGCCCCAGCGCATCGCGAATGGCACTTCCGGTAGTAGTAACCGTGGCTGGCCGGCCGGCGATGATCCCGGCGAGTCGCACCGTCTGGGCGGTTCCCGACTCGTACTTCGAGGTTACCGTCGCGTCGGTCAGCCACAAGAACCCGAACTTCAGGCCGAGTTCAGCCTGGTCGATGTGGACTGCCCAAGACGAGTACGGATTGTCAGCCGGACCGGACACGGACGCAGCATCATCCACCGACACAAGATAGGGGAGGTGCTCGCCGCCAGTTGCATCGTTGGACTCGGTTCGACCGCCGGTCGATGATGTGAAACGGGCCCAAATAACCTGGTTGTCCTTGGTGATCACCAGGCCAGAAGTTGCGCCAACCCGACCCTGCCAGAAGGGATGTCCCAACTCTGAGGTGTAGCCGCCGTAGGCCTGTTCGGGGTCGGTGTCGAGGATGTGACAGGCACACAGGTCCAGACGCTGGATGTCGAAATCTTCAGCAGGGCCGACATCGATGAGTCGGAAACCGACGAGCGACCGCGAAACGACGACTTGGGCTTCAAGCGATGCTCCCGGCCAGAACTCTGGGATTTCCTGTACCCCGCGCAGGTAGTCCTCAATGCCCACCTGGTGGGAAAGGTGAAGGCGCCCAGATGTGGGTGACGTCCGTATCCGAAACGTCCCATAGCGGTATGAGCGACCCTTCCGGGGAATCTGGATAGTGCCATCAACTGAGGTAGGTCTCACGGAGGCGGAACAGTCGCCGGATGGGGCAAATAGCACGTAGCCACCATCACCGGCTTGTCTGGAAAACGCGCACTGTTCGAATCCATCAGGGCCGAATCTCCACTTTTCACCAGCGGCCGCGGTCGCTGAACAGGCGTCCGTGCCGTCAAGGCAAAGATCGGCCGTTCCCTCCTCGATCCGGAAGGTGATCTCGGGTTGGTTCTGAAGCAACCCGACCCACAGGGGTTCATCCAGGCTGAGCAATTCGGACCCGCTGCTGAGCGTATCGAGTTGGCGGAGTGTGGTACCCGTGAAGTAGTGGCTGAGGATCTCGTCGACCGATGCCCCGCCATCGGCCATGGCGCGGGCCCCGTACTGGCTCAACCCAACCCCATCACCCCAACCACTTCCATTGATCGTGAGCCCTGGAGTAGCTGTCGCCGAGACCAGTCCCGGAAGGTTCAGCGCAATAAGCAACAAGAGCGCCGACAACCATCGCAGAGTCCTGTGCATGGAGAGGATGGTAGGCGCTGCCACTAGTGACGAATCCTTTCGGACCTGATCGCGATTCCTCTACTAAGAGGTACGCCTGTTAGCCAGAGGGAACTGCGGGCCATATGCCCCGCAGCAACACCCATGGCCTGCAGAGAACTAACCAGTGATCGTTATCTTGCTGGCTGCGGCACCGTGAATATCATTGTCGTAGGACGTCCCAGCTGCGGCAGTCCACGCGTAGTAATCCCAGACCTGACCCGCCACAAACGAAGGATTGAAGGTCAAGTTGCCGTCGGTGTCAGTCGTCTGCTCGGTTCCGTCGATATAGCACTTGGTCACAGAAACCACTGTTGCTTCTGTGTTGCCGCACGAACCATCAGCAGCAAAATCCTGGTAGCCGACCGTAGACGTTCGCTGATACTTGAAGGTGTCCACCAACGAGGCGTCAGCAGGAAGAAACGCAGAGGTCCGGTACGTTACCGAAACCGTCACCGTTCCGGCAGCCGCCGCACCCGTGTAATGAGTTGACTGCATGTTGATCCCTGCGGGACGGGCGTTGGTGTGGTCCAGCGCCCTGGCCATCATCTGAGCCATGTTCAACCTGGTCATATCACCGACCGGCTCATACGTGGTGGCCGTCGTCACCTCTGTGACTCCCAGATTCCAGAGGTTGATGATGGCAGATTGCATCCCCATCAGAGACGTTTCACCAAGATCAGTGAAGTTGTGGTCGGTGTCTAGCGACTTGATTTCTCTAAGAGCTACATAACCGGTAACCAACTCTTCGTTACCCCCCGGTCCGGTGGTCGAAACTTTCAACAGGCGCTCTATGAACAACGCCATCTCCTCGCGGGTGACGTTTTGGTCCGGCGCATAGGTGGTCGCCGTCTTGCCAATAGAGATCCCCAACTGTTTGATCTGGTTGATTGCCGTCTGGATCTCTGCTGACTCACCGGAAATGTCGGTAAACCCCTGGTCTGTGCCACTAGGCAAAGTGGCGCCGGCGGGGACAGCCATACGTGTCAGGAACAGTGCCATCTGCCACCGGGGCACCGGGTCAAGCGGCGAAAAGGTCGTAGCCGTCGTCCCCTGTGTGATGCCGAAATACTTGATGCAGGCAACATCAGCAGAGGTCGTGTCGGTGAAGCCCGCAGCAGTGATGACGATCGCCGGACACGCATCGAAAATCGCAAGATCATTGGGTGTGTGACCGGAAACCGGGATCACAGCCGCGGTAGCCGACGCCGCCGATGTCCCGTCGCCGTTGAAACCCTTTACTTGAAAGGTGTAGGTGAGCCCGTTGGTGAGACCGGTGACCGTTTCAGTCACCGTGGTGTCTACTGCGTCGATGAAACGGTAGGTGTTGGTCACAAACGCATTGGGCGAGTATTCGATGATGTAGTCGGTCGGCGTGTTAGACGAGGCCGTCCAGGTCAGCGTCACCGACCCGGAAGCCCCCGGCGTGCTCACAGCGGTCAGGTTTGTCGGCACCGAGGGGATAGCAGCCGAAGCCACATTCGTAAGTGCCGCTAAAAACAGCGCTAGCGAAGAAACGAAGGCAAGGAATCGTTTAGAGGTGAATTTCATGATGACTCCACGATAGTTGAACCCACATGGCCAATCGGGGCAAGCCGCACCCCTGACCGCCTGAAGTCTACGGCCTGCGTTCCGGTGTCGTTGGTTACTCCCTCCCCATCTCGCCAACGACGGTTCTGCTGTGGCAGAAACGACGGGATTCCGTTGCCAAGCTGATCGAAAATGGGGGAGGCCCCCGGTCCGTGGACCGGGGGCCTCCCCACTCGCTGACCTTAAATCAGGTCAACATTTTCAAATCGATTAGCCAAGCGTGTGGCGCACAATGTCTGTGCTCAAGCCGGTTCCGTACTCAACGTTTGCGATGGAGCTGACAACGCCACCAGGGAAGGCAACGACATTACCTGCCGCACAGGTCGCTGTCATCGCAGTCACCCATGCAGCCTGTGTCGCAGGCACCCCGTCGAGGAGAGCTGCAGCGGCACCTCCGGTGCCGAAGTGGTCGTTGTCGTCGTACGTGAACTGCATGTACGAGTAAATCGGGTCACTGGTATCGAGGTCGTCCATCTTGACAAGGATGTAGTCCTTGCCGACAGAGTCAAACTCGACACAACCGTAGTTGACCTCGTTGTCGGCCCGAGCTACGTTTCCGTCGCCGACTTCAGCTACGTCAGTCGCAGCGGCCAGGCGGAAGTAGTCCACCGTCGCCGGAGTTCCAGCTCCCGGAGTTGCCGTGATCTCGTCAACACCGCTGGTCGACTCCGTGTCAGCCCACGAATACGTGGCCACACCGGCCGCGTTCGTCGTACGGGCCGCCGAAGCAAACGACGTAGTCGAGAACACCGTCGGGCCGGCTGCGTCGCTCTCAGTCTCGCCGTCCGCGTGCCATGCGTCATCAGAACAACTCGCCGTGAACGTGTTGGCATCAGTGGCGGTCGTAACCGTGAAGGCACCCGCACCCAGCGCACCGGCATCGGCAGTGACTGCATCAACAGCTACACCACAGGAACCAACGAAATTGCCCTTTGTGACGATTTGGATGTCGTCGGCAACAGACAAGCCGTGCGCTGTAAGCGTGCAAACGGATGGGTCAGCAGCGGTACAGGTCGCACCCTCGTGCAAGCGGTTCACCGAGGTGAACGTAACCGTGCTCGCCGGGAACACATCGCCGTACTGGTCGTAGTGCGTTGCTGTGACCGATCGGGTGATCGATGCCGTAGCAGCAAGCCCACTTGACGCTGTCTGGGTGAGTGCAACCCGCCCACCAACATCAGCTGTCGCCTTGTAAGAGATCTTGAGGGTCAAGACCTCGCCGGCCCTGCTCATGTGGCCACCGGTGTTGACGGCAGGCAATGAGCCCTGCGTGATCGTGGTCACAACCCCTGGTGTCAACGTAATCGTGTCAGTGACATGGTTAGCGACAACTAGGCCTGCGCCTGGATCGGCTGGTCCGGTGATGGTGAATGACACCGCACCAGTGGCGTCGGTGTAGCCAATAACTGCCTCAGCATCTGAGACAGCAACAGACCCAACGCCGCCGAGGCTGTCGTTAACACGGGTCCGGTTCATCGTGACCGTAGCAAGTGCCTTGGGCACGTTCACATAGGTCTCTGCGTCGGTAGTCAAGTTACCCACCTGGCAGGTGATGGTCGTGACCGCACCAAAGTGCCGGGTGGCGTCTTGGGTGGCCGTTGCTGCATACGCAGGAACGTCGTTAGTGCAGTTGATATCCCCGGCAGTCGGGTTACCGACGACACTGATCGTGTCGTACGTCACGCCCGAGCTGTGAAGATCGTTATCAAAGGCCGTGGCAGCAGCAGCAGTCCACGCGTGGTAGACGTCCGTACCCACGACACCGGTCGCCTGAACGAGCGCCCCCGTCGTGTTAAAGGTCGGCACCAAGTTACCGCTGAGATCAGTTGCCGGCTCATTGGCGTCGATGTAACAGCCAGTGATCGCACCCGTGGTCAGGACTGCGTCTTCGCAAAGGCCGGTTGCCGTGGCAAACGCCCTGTCGCCTTCTATCCCGGTCGCCTTCCAGGTGAACACGTCAACCGCGGTTGACACGATCGGATCGAAGCTCGCGTCACGGTAGGAGATATGCCCCGTGGGCGCGGCGTTGACGATCGTCGAGTAGGCGCTCGCCTGCATGATCAGACCCTCAGGACGCAGGTTGGAATGGTTCAAAGCTCCAACGAGGAACGTTGCCATGGCCGCACGGGTCATGTCTGAGGCCGGGCTGAACGTGGTTGCTGAGAGGCTGTCGTGGATGCCCAGGTCGTACAACTCCTTGATGGCATTGCTGGCCTCAACGGTGACGGACCCGGAATCGATGTCGGTGTAGTTGTACAAGGCAGTACAAGCCTGCACGCCACCGCAATCGCTGTTGATGTAGGTGGTGGTTGCGCCACCAACCAACTCAGCGTCGGATGTGCCACCAGGACCGACGGTGATGGTGTCGAGCATGCGCTCGATGAACATCGCCATCTGCTGGCGGGAAACGTTGTTATCCGGAACGTAAGTCGTAGCCGTCACACCAGTGGTGACCCCAGCCTGAGCGAGCTGATTGATCGCAGTCTGGATTTCGGCCGACTTGCCGGAAATGTCAGTAAAGCCCTGGTCTGCACCCGTACCAAGCGTCACACCGGCTTCGTTCATGGCACGTGTGAGGTACAGAGCCATCTGCCAGCGAGACACCGAGGCGGTCGGCTCGTAGGTCGTAGCCGTAGTGCCCTGGGTGATGCCGTAGTATGCGATGCAGTCGACGTCAGTGCTTGTCGTGTCGGTGAAACCGGCAGACGGAATGTCTGCCGAGGCCGGGCACGCCAGAAAGGTCGGTGCAGAACCAACCGCAACTACAGCGGTCGCTTTTGGAGCCGCCGAAACCGGCGACACGGAAGTAAGTGCCGGAACCAGTGCGGCCAACACGGCTACTGCCGTGAGGACGCCGATCCGACGCTTGAGATGGGAAAACATGTTTCCTCCATTGTTGTTGATAGATACCCGAGCTGCCGACCCCCTCAAGAGAAGGCAGCCCACTCGTTGCCCTAAAGGGTAGAGACCACCGCTACAGCAGGTGTCGACAATCTGCAAAGCCGATGTAAAGCATGGGTAAAACCGGATTGGATCTACCGGAAACCCCGTGATTGCAGCCCTAACCGGTGAGATCCAGAGTGCGTTCAGCCACTTGTACAGACCACATCCTCGATCACTTCGCAGCGCACCCATGAGGTCTCATCACTCGCCTTGGGTATGAACGAGACCTCGACGACAATCGGGCCGGAACGTAGGATCTGGGCCGACTCGAAATCGGCCCCCTGGAGCGCCGAAAAGAACTCAACCGAATTACCGACTACCACAACAGTCACAGAGCCTCCCCGAGCGGTAATGATACGAAATTCCTTGACAAATACTGAAACAGTCCCTAAACCCGTCCGACCAACAGAGTCGGCAACCTCGAGTCGGGCCTCGAACCGGCCTGAGACCTCAAGTTTCCCCCAGAGATAGCCATCGTCGTCGATCTGGAGGCCCGGAGGAATGTCGCCCGAGACGACCGACATCTCGAAAGGGCCATCGCCACCGGCCACTAGGCGCTCCCTGAAATCGGTACCCATCCGATGCTCACTGGGGTCCAGTTCAAGAAAGACGAGGTGCGCAACCGGAGCAACCGTGGTAGTGACAGGAGGCGCCTGGGTGGTGGTCGGAGCAGGTGGCATGGTCGTGGTCGCCACCGGCAGCGTTGTCGTCGTGGCTGGCACCCCGACGGCGGTGGTCGTGGTCGCCACAACCGTCGTGGCAGGCGCCACAACCGTCGTGGTGGACGCTGGAACCGTCGTCGTGGCCGTAGCCGACGTGGTGGTGGCTGCCACAACCGTGGTGACCGGCACCGCAACGGTCGTCGTTGCAACCGGCGGGGCCGTCGTGGCCCTCGCAGTCGGCAAGGTCGTCGGCGCCGGAGTTGCCCTGGCCAACACCTCGATACGCGCCCCCTGGGGGAACACCTGCAGGTCCACCAGCTCCACGGCGGCATTGGCCACATAGGTCACCCCCACGGTCGCCACCACCCACACCAGCACCACGAGCATTCTTCGCATGAACCCACAAGTATCGTCACAGGCGGGCCCCCATGCCATCCTCTGGTAGGGAAAAGCCCCGACAGCGCCCCAAGGGAGCGACAAATGGCCGACATCCTGGTGATCGAAGACGACCAGCGCATCCGCGAACTGGTCTGCAACCACCTTGCGCGCGACGGCCACTCCGTGAACAGCGAAGGCACCGGCCTGGAAGGACTACGCACCCTCACAGCCGACCCACCAGACGCCCTCGTACTGGACCTGGGCCTACCCGACCTGGACGGCATCGACCTGCTCAAGATGATCAGAGCCATCTCAGAACTACCCGTGCTGGTGCTGACAGCCCGCGAAGACGAAGGCTCCATCCTCGCCGCCTTCGCCGGAGGAGCCGACGACTACGTCGTCAAACCCATCTCGGGCCCGCAACTCTCGGCCCGCATCACAGCCCTGCTGCGCCGCGGCCCGACAGAGGCCGGCGACACCCTCACCGTCGGCGGCCTCGAGATACGACCCGGCCCCCGCCAGGCAGTCCTCGACGGCCAGGCCCTTGAACTCACAGCCAAGGAGTTCGACGTGCTCGCCTACCTGGCGGCCCGCCCCGGAACCGTCGTATCCAAAGACGAACTGCACGCAGCCGTCTGGAAGGCGCCCGCCGGCACCGAGGGCCGCACCATCGACGTGCACCTCTCCACCCTGCGAAAAAAGCTGGGCGAACGCCCCGACGACGAACACCGCTACCTGCACACAGTGATCGGCGCAGGCGTGAGCCTCTCAGACCCCGCCGACCGGACCAACGGGTAGGGCGCGACACATGCGCAGACGCCTCGCCTGGGTGTTCGTGGCCCTCGCAGTCATGCTGGCCGTGGGCTTCCTTGTGCCACTGGCCCGCTCGGTCAGCTCCCAGGCCCGCCTGCGGGCCATCGCCGGCGCCCAGTCAGACGCCCGCGGCGTAGCCACCGCCCTCGCAGCCGTAGCCGGCTCCACCGGCAACATTCCCGGCGCCACCGAGGTGGAGTTCGTGATGAACTCCTTTGGCTCACCAGACCTCATGGTCATGCTCTCCGACGGAACCGTGCTGGGCTCAAACATCCCCGTCGAACAGGCCCTCGAACTGGCAATGGCCGGCTCGGTCGTAGCCGAGGTGGACGGCGGAACAGCCGCCATCGTGCCCGTCACCTTCGGCGGCAGCGGCGACCTGATCGTGGTCACGGCCTTTGTCGACCACGACACCCTGCGCGAAGGCGTCACCTCATCGTGGCTGATCCTGGCCGCCCTGGGCCTCATCGTCGTCATCGGCTCGGTACCCATCGCCGACCGCTTCGCCGTAACCATCGTGCGCCCCGTGCGCGACCTCTCAGACGCCGCCCACCGCTGGGCCGGCGGCGACCTCACAGCCCGCGTGGAACCCGGCGGCCCCCCCGAGGTAGCCGAATCCGGCAGGGCCTTCAACCA
>Ga0209667_1002682_pt1 | contig 11524 bp, 11 predicted proteins | sample SaaInlV_165m_DNA_2_FD_184682 | JGI IMG/M metagenome (GOLD analysis project Ga0209667, IMG submission 184682) | Marine microbial communities from expanding oxygen minimum zones in the Saanich Inlet - Saanich Inlet SI037_S3LV_125m_DNA (SPAdes)... | ecosystem: Environmental > Aquatic > Marine >... | reverse complement strand
GGCGGATCCCACTTTGGATGACGAACCGCCGCCAGTGATGGACGTTTTAAGGCTGTTATGGTCCAAGCGAAGCTTCCGGTATATGTCTATCGGCGGTGCCCTTCATGCCTTCGTCGGTAACGGCATCGGGCTTTATATACCCATGATGTTTCAGCGAAGCCATGGACTTGGTACCGGTGAGATTGGTACTTGGCTGTTTGGTCTTGGATTCTTTGGCATGGTTGGCACATTTGGCGCTGGTTACCTGTGTGATCGTCTAGGTGAGAAAGACCGACGATGGTATATGTGGTTGCCTGGCATCATGACCCTAATGCATGTTCCTTTCGCAGCCTTTACCTATCTATATCATGACCCCCAAATTGCGTTGATGGTTTATGCAGTCGCTTATATTTTAGGTCACGGATACCTCGCGCCGACTTTTGCCATGACCCAAAGCCTGGTACCACTGCGAATGCGAGCGCTGGCGGCAAGTATTTTGTTATTTATTCTCAATATCATTGGGCTTGGGCTTGGCCCACAGATCACTGGCATATTGAGTGATACCATTAATTTGACGACGGATCTGGGAGTGAACTCGCTCCGGTGGGCGATGGTGAGCGTGCTCGTCTTTAATATTATCTCAGCGGTATTATATATAATGGCCGGGCGCACAGTCGTTGAGGACATGCGTTAGCCGATCAAGGTCAAGAGGATACCGGTGTGACCTATCAAACAATAGAAACTGAAAAACGAAATGGCATTCTGATTCTTCGGCAAAATCGTCCTGAGAAACTGAATGCCCGAAACTCGCAAATGTATGTGGAAATCATGGCGGTACTCTCGGCGGCCAGCGATGATGATGAAGTTGTGGCCGTGTTATTAACCTCTGTCGGGAAATTTTTTTCCGCTGGAATGGATTTCGAGAATGACCCTGCACTGGCCTACCAAGTGCAACCGGGTGATTCATCGCTCACTGCTAAAATCAAACGTTCTTTGCCAAAACGCGTTGAAGACGATGTTGCAACCTGGTTACCCGTGTTATTCATCGAATCATTCATCCGGTTTGACAAGCCACTGATCGGCGCGGTTAATGGGCCGGCGATTGGCGAAGGATTTAGTTCCCTGTTGCACTGTGATCTGGTTTTTGCATCAGATTCCGTCTACTTTTGGGCACCATTTGCGCGGGCCGGTGTTGCACCGGAATTCTGCAGTACACTATTGATGCCCGAGCGTCTCGGTCGAAGTCTGGCGAGTGCTGCAATCTACCTGGGCCATCGAATCAGTGCAGCGGAGGCCAAGTCTGCTGGGTTTGTTCTGGAAGTGTTCGCACATGGAGACACCTTCGAGCCAGCCGTCTTGGCGAGTATTCAGGAAGGCCTGGCATTAACAGGGCCACCGGAGCTGCGTACGAAAACCCTGAAACGCTATAAAAGGCTGGTTTATCAGGACAGTGATCGCGAAAAGCTGTTGGCACAGAGCCGCAAGGAATTTGAGCTTATCCGCGAAATAGGTCGGTCAGGTGATACCAAAAAGATGCAAGCGTATTACCAGAAAGTGCTGCCGGGTTAGTCGTTACATTACGGTACCAGCTCACACTCAGCATGCTAATCCCGGTAAGTTGACCAATACCTGGGTGTCGATTCAAACACATCGAAATAAATCACCCGATTATCCTACTGCGTGATGTGCCTTTCGGTTTGATGGGGCGCCTTGGAAACGTGATTACCTCGAGTGGTGAAAACTAGCGACCCAGGCTGTGTGAATAGGGGTTTTGATTCTATAATTTCAATTTTCGGAAGTTATGAGCGCTAATGAGGTTAATACCACAGAACTTCTGTAGTATTTTGTGACGTAAGTTCGTCCAATTAGAGGCTGCAGAGTGAAACCGCCACCAGAGACCGTTAGACCGCGCCAAGCAGTAAAAGCCCATGAAAGACTAGACAGGATGTACGACGAGGTCGTGCGCCTTGATCTAAGCCGGAATGTTCTAGAACTGGATCTGTACGGATACACTATTGTTCATGACGCAAAGCCCCTATCCTTCTTCGAAGAGCTACGAGCCACCATTCTCAAGCTTGGTGAAGAAGATCGACAAAACAACAAAACTATCCCACTTGCGGGTAAAGACGGTGCCAGCTATCTCGTCCCCTGGTTATTAGCCAGGGGCAGGATCTTTGAAGAAGCGGTGATGGCGGAAAAGCCCCTAGCACTCATTACCTACCTCATGGGTGAAAGCTGCCAACTCAGCAGCAATCATGCTCACGTACGTGTTCAAGGTGATCCACCCCAAGGTATGCATACCGACTCACCCTTAATGCCAGACCCACTGCCCGATGCCCCGGTTGCTAGCAATGCCATGTGGGTAATCGATGACTTTAGTTTGGAATCTGGCGCAACCTTGGTCGTACCAGGCTCTCATAAAAAACGCAGCAACCCACCGGCCAACGCAATGGAGATGGCAATACCCATCGAAGCTCCTATCGGCACCGTCATCGTTTTCAATGGCAACCTCTGGCATAGCGCCGGCGCACGAAAACTGCCTGGTGAGCGCGTTGGCATGACGCAGTACTTCCGGCGTATGTATGCAATCCCACAGGAAGATCTAAACGGTGTGATTTCGGATGAAGTTATTGCACGAAACCCGTCACGTTTCGCGCATCTTGTAGGAAGAGATAGCCCCTACCCAGGTCAAGATTTTGAATTTTTTAATTTAGAAGGCGCTAAGTACTTCGGGCCAACATCAGATTCGAGGGGATAAGTTTGCCTGACCAATTCGAGATAGAATCCGATTAAGCATTGCTATATTGCCACTGCCTTTCCCCAGGTCGCAAAAGCACGCAGACGAAGATATCGATGGTTTTCTGTTGATACCTAATGCCGCCCCAGATTGAACAAGTTATAAACTGCGGCGTGAGTTCCTGGAAACACTGTGCCTGCTTCATGGATTTAAACTTTCGCATGCCCCGCTCTCTCACTCGTGTTGGCCTGCGCGAAAGCTCCACCCGATTGTTAGCATACTGGGATGTATCGTGAATTGATTCAGGGACCAGTTCTCTATGAGCTACGTTGTAGCTTCGAAATTTTGAACCAAACTTATGACACCACAGCCGAATAGCTTCGTCGCTAACTACAATATCGCGTTCTGCTATCAAGTCTTCTATCTCTCGATGACTGAGATTGAATCGGTGGTAGAGCCAGACTACCTATTGGATGATTTCAAATGGAAATCGATCGCGCTTGCACAGTTTTGATTGGTTCATGCGAGAATTATCACCTGAGCTGAGTTAACTTGTCAGTATCTTCAGGACCCTGTTTAGCGTTCAGACGCACTTGGCTGGTGACGCGAAACGTGGTTTATTCTTCTTATCCCCTTATTGATCATTCAGGAGTAGCAGTGACCGAATCTACAGAGGATTTATCTTTTTTTGATATTGTAGGAAACGTCCGCGCGATGCGTCGATTGAAACCTGACCCGGTTCCAATGAACGTGATGTGGAAGGTCTTAAATGCAGGGGTACAGGCGCCTTCAGGACAAAACACACAGCCCTGGAAGTTTGTCCTTGTGGGCGCCGCGGATCGCAAAAAATGGTTTGCTGATCGATACGCCGCGGCATTCGAGTCCCGCTTTGGCTTGAAAACAAATCCGGCAGAACGAGGTAAGTATCGAACGAACGGCCAATTGGGTGCCCTATATCACCAGATGGACCATCTTCATGAAGCGCCGTATTTATTGCTGGTGTGTGGCGAACGAGACTGGCCGTTTAAAGTCGCACAGGAAGATCGGGTGGGTCTTGCACCACCTAACTATGGCGCCGTTTACCCTTGTGTGCAGAATATATTGCTTGCATGCCGCTCACTGGGCCTTGGCGCCGCACTCACCACGATGCACCAGGTATTTGAAGAAGAGCTACATGAGTATTTTGATATCCCACAAGATTTTGGTGTCGTCGTAACCATCCCCATCGGATACCCGATGGGTCGATTTGGTCCAGTAACGCGCACCCCTGCTGCTGATAAAACCTACCTTGATCGCTGGGGAGCCTCATAACTTAACCGCCGTGACTCAAAGGAAAATATTTATGGCAGCGGGACTATGGACGTCTCCAGATCGGTGGCGATTTGCAGCGCGGCGCTGCCGACACCGGAAGACCCCGCCGTGATGAGGATCGCCTCACCGGCTTGCACTTTGGCCTGGCTCACCATGGCATCATGGGCGGTGATAAAAACATTGGGAATGGCGGCCGCTTCCAGATAGTTAAGATGCTCGGGGATTGCCATCAAACTAGCGGCATCGGCGGTCGCATATGTAGCGTGGCATCGAATACCCCGGGTCATCACCCGATCCCCAATCTGCCAGCCGTAAACGGCATCGCCCAAGGCCGCAATCTCACCGGCGCATTCAATCCCCGATGGTCGCGGCCGCGCCAGGGGGTCATCAGATCGCAACGCGGGTTTGGATATCAACTCCCCCCGGTTAACGCCTGCGGCATGCACCTTGATCAACACGCCGCCGGTCTTCGGCGTCGGCATCGGCAGCTGGCGCAATTCCAACACACCGCCCGCATCCCCCGGGACGGTCCACCATTGATCGATATTTTTCTCGTCAGGCAAGTCCAAATTCCTTCGATGTTTGAACCTTTATTGACTGGATACTAAATCTGAAAAGGTCAGAAGGCAACTTGATTTCGTACCCTTGACCTTTGCGTGCCCAGACAGGACATCCGTCTTCTTAAGCCCAGATCGTTATTAGTTTGGCCAAGAAGGTCCGTTGAGATACTTGCCCGCCTGTCGATAGGCATCATCTGGCAAGCAGTTTCGATTGCTCACGAAATAAAGGCCTACGGAGGCTACTTCGATATTCAGAATATTGGCGAGGATAGGAATTATGACAGGGCTTTCGAGCGAAAGTCTGAGTATCGAATCAGCACGGTTGCCTGCTTGTTTGATTAAAGAGTGGCGCCGCACGACGAGTAGTGGTTAAACGCTACCAAGTTTTTTTGTTGTTTGTGGTTATTGGCTGACCTGGTGATGGGCGATTAGCCAACGTAATTTTCTGTTGGCGTAGGGATAAATGCGCTGCCGTAGTTTCAACCATCAGATAGCGGCAAAGAGATCGTTTTGCGGCCCTTGCCCTGGCCTTTGCCGCCGCACAGCATCGGGCGGTTCACGTTGCTTCAGATGCGCTAGAATGGTTTGGGTCTGGGTCGGGGTTTGGGTCCGGCCCCTTATGTTGAACAATCGGGAACGTAGAAGGTTCACGTGTGAATTGGCGTTGATAATCACTAAATACTAACTGTGACAGATTGAGTTAAAGTCAAGCTAAATGGTTTTTAAGTTGCTGTTAGACTCGTGGTGGAAACACAAGGGGTGAGGCGATGATTCAAGGTAAGCAATCGAAAGGCAACACGTGAGTTCAGCAAAAGAACCGCAGAGCGGCGGTGCATATGCTAACTACGTGCTCTTTGTACTGGTTCTGGTTTACATCTTCAACTTTATCGACCGCAACATACTTTCGATCCTGGCCGAAGACATCAAAGCTGATCTGGCAATCAATGATGCCCAAATGGGTTTTTTATACGGCACGGTGTTTGCCGTTTTCTATGCCGTCTTCGGCATCCCCCTGGCACGTTTTGCCGATGTTTGGTCGCGACGCAGCTTAGTCTCCGTGGGTTTAGGTTTCTGGAGTTTCATGACGGCGGCATCTGGCCTCGCACGCTCTTTCGGTGTGTTAGCCCTATGCCGTATCGGTGTGGGCATTGGCGAGGCTAGTGCCTCACCGGCAGCCTACTCGATGCTCTCGGATTACTTTCCGCCTCGGTTACGCGCAACCGTGATTGCAATATATGCCGCTGGTGTTTACATCGGTGCAGGTATTGGCATATTTCTCGGCGGCTACATTCTGGAAGCGTGGCCGCAAGCATACCCCACCAACCCGCCGTATGGCCTGAAAGGTTGGCAAGTGGCGTTTATGGCCGTAGGCATTCCTGGGCTGATTATGGCCATATGGGTGCGGACATTGCGCGAGCCTGTGCGTGGCATCAGCGAAGGTTTGGTCGCGCCAAAGCACCCTCATCCATTCCGCTTATTAGGCCAGGAACTCTTGGCTGTGGTGCCACCGTTCAATCTCATAGGCTTGCGGTCACACCCTGCGGTGCTTCGAAAAAACCTGATTATGGCATCAGTCTTTGCCTTAGGCGCCTGGGGTTTGATCTGGGTCACTGGCAGTGTTGCTCAGTGGGTAACCACGGGTTTCGGAGTGTGGGTGACGTTCACTTGGGCGCAATCGCTAAAAATACGTGACCCAGCCACCTACAACATGATGTTCGGGTCAAAAGCGTTCATTTACACCATGCTGGCTTTTCCGTCGATGGCCTTTATAGGCTACGGTGCGGGTTTTTGGATCCCACCATTGATACTTCGCGCGCATGATGTGGGCGTCGCGGAAGTTGGGTTGTACATTGGCATTGGTGCAGCGCTGGGTGGTTTTGTGGGTATTACCAGTGGCGGCATGCTCGCTGACAAATTGAAGACGCTTTTCCCTAGTGGACGCCTTGTACTCGGTTACGTCGTTATTGCTGGAAAGGTACCGTTGTTGTTGTGGCTTCTTTATACCGATAGTTTGGTTGCCGTCTACATTATTAACTTTTTCTTAACCGCGTTCTCAGCCTGCGCGGGTGGGGTCCCGCCTAGTACTGCAGCCGACCTTGTTATGCCGCGAATGCGCGCGGTGGCTGGTGCCTACTACATTTTGCTGAATACGTTCATAGGCTTGGCGCTCGGCCCTTATGTGATCGGTCAAATTTCGGTCATGCTGGGAAACACCGGTATGGATGATGCGGATTCTCTGCGAGGTGCCATTGCGCTTGCCATACTCAGCCTGGTACCGGCACTCTTTTTCTTGATTATGGCGCAACGTCATTTACCAAAAGATGAAGACAGCCGCCTGGAACGAGCGGCAGCGCTTGGTGAAGATGCCCAGGTGCGAATGGGAAATTAGGATTGGGTACGCTGTCAAATGCTCTAATCAAATAATTTGGTGTCGAAGCAAATGATTTGGGGTCGAAGTAAAATTTACATTCTTCTCCTACCTCAAACAGAGGCAATGGCGTAGAGATAAAACGGGACAGATCTATTTTACTGTAGTTAAACTACTTTTCTGGCTTACATATTCAATGTTGGCCTGCGTTGTCCTCGATGTTCAATACGAATACCTATGCGACTTTCAATTTCATCGATAAACGAACTGTTTCCTGTCAATTGATTTCGAGATAGCGCAGTTTGAATAAAATGATGTGAAGACTCAGCACCCCCGTGGTCTTCAGTAAACGATTTATATGCATCTTGTCTAGATTGGAGTGAGCCACCCAAAGCCAAAAACTTGGGTCATCATCCGGAAGGTGTCAACCTCATATGGACAGTTAGCTAAAAGATAACATTCATTTTGTATATCCGGCAGCGCGTAAAGTCGGGAAGTTAACCCTGTCATCAATGATGCTACCGTCTTCGTTTGGCACAATGGGGTTGATCGCTACTGATAGCGGTGGCATAGCAACCATCGGCCGCCCCTTAACAAAGCGCTCAGGGTTCAGCGCGTAGCGCTCATCCAGGGCTTTTTGTTTATCGATGGCAACGACCCTATATCGCTCTGTAAATACTTGCTCAGGCGTGAAGCCTGCCAAGCCGCTGTGATGATGTTTGTCGTTATACCAATCGAAGTACGCTTCACACCAGGCTCTGGCGTGACCTACATTCTCGAAGCGACCAGGATAGTCTGGCTGATATTTCTGGGTTTTAAATTGACTCTCACTGAAGGCATTGTCATTGCTTACACGGGGTCGGCTATGGCTGCAGGTCACATCCAACTCTTTCATGTGGTCGAGATAGCCGTGGGCAATCATGGGTGACCCCCGGTCCTGATGGATCGTTAGCTGGTCTGGAGTGATGAGATAGCGTGCAGTGGCTTCTGCCATCAACTGGGTGGCAAGTGCGCTGTCTCTTTGCGTGAGACCATCCAGGCAACCGCAAACCGGCTGAACAGGTCGAGCACAACATACAGCGACAAGTACACGCCACGACGAACCAGTGGCAACTTCGTGATGTCCCAGGACCAGACATCGTGCGGTGCGGTGGCCAATAACCTTGGGATGGCATGATGCTGCGCAGGCCGTTGATGACGACGTTCACCTGCTTCCTGCTTCCTGATTACTGCGAAGAATGCGGTGCATGGTGCTCACAGAACAATGATATTGGCTCTGTTCCAGTAAGCGTTGATACACGGCTGCAGGCGCTTGATCACAATGCGCTTCACTGTGCAGAAGCGCAGTCACAACAGCCCGCTCTTGCTGGCTCAAGGCTCGAGGTTGTACTGCATGTAAACGAGAACGCCGGGGTGGTTCATCATTATCTGCGCGTTTGCGCCGAGCTGCCACAGTACTGCGATTGAGCCCCAATACCTGACAGGCTTTCACCATCGAAAGCCTTGCAGGGCGTTGCGTCAGGGCAACATTCACTGCTCGTTCCCATTCTTCAAGTGATCGAAGATCGTGAATGCTTTTTTTTGGAGATCAAGGCAATCATTTGCGATATCGAGCTTGCGGCTCAGTCGCGCATTGTCTTTTTCAAGCTGGGCAATACGCCTTTGATCTGGTGTCATTGACGGCACTGGGCCGGGTAAGCTTTTACTAAGTCCCTGGACGCCGTGCTGAGCGTACTCAGGCCGCCAGTCGGCTAGCTGGTTGCTATAGAGCTTCTCACGTCGCAATAAGCCACCGAGTTCGCCGTGCTTGCAAGCATCAGCTTCAGCGATGATACGTAACTTAAAGTCTGCGCTGAATTGACGACGCGTTCGCTTCTCCAATACCGGGTTGGGCATAACCTGCGTATTATTTAAATCTGATGGTGGTTTTGGCATTTTTCTAACCTGCATGGTTCACCCTGAAATTTATGTTATCCCAATTACGTGCTGTATGGGATCAGGTTGACACACAATGGGGTAGTAACTTCCTACGCGAACCGGGAATAAACTGCATACAGGCATTCTCACGTGTGACCCTATCGATGGCGAGCCAAGCCGATATGATCACGGGCGGTTCTAGCGGCCAATAGTTGTAATCCTGATGCCAAGGTATTTCTTTAGCACCCGGTCCCTTGTCAAAAAAGTGCGCGAGCCAAAGCAAAAGGTCTTCGCCAACAATGCTGTTCATCTTCGCCACCATTTCTGGCAGCGTGGATAAACGGTAGGCTAACGCTGAATCTAAAACCGGTTGTGATGTCTTGGAATCAGGCGCGCGTGCCAACCTTCTTCAGGATAGGGCGCAGGTTTTGTTTGCAGCAATGCCGTGACCTCGCCGCTAAGCTTATTCATCTCAGCTGTGGGCATGGCTTCAAATGGGCCGATAAAACCTTGTTTGTGAAACTGAGCAACTTGGTCGGCATTGAGTTTACTTGGCACTGTTAGCACTTCACTTTTATTGGCCAACTTTGTCCTATAAATATACCGACTCTCGCGAGAGGATAAGAATTATAACAGGGCTTTTCGATCGAAAGTCTGAGTATCGAACCAGATCGGTTGCCTGCTTGTTTTATGAAAGAGCCGTTCAGACCACCTGAAGAGCTTTCTGGATCAGTAGTCCGAGTTGGCGAGCTCTGTTGGGTAATCGCCGCCTGGTATGAGGATTGCTGGACGTTACGCCAAGAACCGGCGCCAAGTCTAAACCAAATTATGGCGGTCGATTGACGCGGTCCAGAGGTTTTTAAAAGCGATAGGGTGGCTAGTACTGAGCCGTCCCACCGTCGACACTGAGCAGCGCGCCGGTGATCCCGCCACCCACATCGCTTGCAAGCAGAACGGCAACGGCCGCTACTTCTTCTACCGTGTTGGGCCGTTTAATCGCTGCTTCTTGTGAGAAGGTGGTGACCATTTCATCGAAGGTCATGCCCATTGCCTCAGCGGTCTTGGGGCCACTGTCCCGAACAATGTCCGTGATAATGAGGCCCGGACAAATCGCGTTCACTGTAATGCCTTCGGTACCAACCTCTCGAGCGATGGATTTTGTCATTCCGTTCACGGCGTGTTTAGCAGTGCTATAGGCGGTCAACACTGGTTTGCCGTGCTTGCCCTCCATTGAGGAGATATTGATGATGCGGCCCCATTTTTGAGGCAGCATGAGTTGCAAGGCCCGACGGCTACCCCAAAAAGTGGAATACACATTCCATTTCATGCATTCATCAAAGGATTCATCGCTGAGATTCACCGCCGGTTGCAAATCACTCGCGCCGCCGGCGTTGTTGACTAAGATATCTAATCGACCAAAATGCTCGGCCGTACCGGTAACGAAATGCTCAATGGATGTCTGCTCCATGGCATCACCTTGGATGAAGACCAGGTTATCCCCTGCATTGAGTTCGGCAAGCATCGTCTCGGCTTTCGCTGAGTTTCGCGCCATAATCGCGACCTTCGCGCCTTCGGCAAGAAACGCTTCCGCAATTGCGCGGCCGATCCCGGCTGACCCGCCAGTGATAGCGGCAACTTTTCCTTCTAGTTTCATCTGTTGGTCCTTAGGTTAATAAATCAAAAGCATTCAGTTCGTCGATCGACGCGCAGAGAATTGCCCTATAGGGTTTCGGAGGATAGGAACTATAACAGGGCTTTTCGAACGAAAGTCTGATTATCGAATCAGATCGGTTGCCTGCTTGTTTTATGAAAGCGTGGAGCGGTATGACAAGTAGTGGTTAAACGCTGCAATGGGGTTAGGGGTGGTTATTAAATCAATAGTCCTCTCTTTACCAAATCAAAAGGCCAAAAAATATTGTTCTCGGCTCGTTAGAGAAAGTTCATATAAAAGGAAACAACGGAGCTTTCGAATATCTCAGTCCAATTGGAATCCGGAGTTCTTTGACGAGCCCGGTAATATTCAGTATGTATTTTCCCCCCGTCGAAGTCCTTTGGTAGCGAAAATTCCACCTTTAAAATAACTCTTTGATTGTGGCCCCAGTGAAGAATTGGTGTGCTTGTTTTTATTGAATAGATCTTGATGCTTTCCCTCTTTATGGTTTCAAGGAGCGTATCGAATTTATCGTGATTTCCACTTCGCTGCATTTCTGCAATTATCTTCACATGGTAATCGGAGAGCTTGTAGCTCAATTCTGTAAGAACCGCTTCCCGTAATTTCTCATCGGTATTTTGAGAGGGTGATGACACTTGCATGACAAAAAAGATTATCGCCACAACAGCAATGACAACACCAAGACCACCGGGAACAGGAACGTTAACTTTTGCTTCAGTCATTTTTCAAGAATTTCAAGATGAATAAAGAGAAACCTTTGTACTGCAACTAAGTGAATCTCAAACCAGGATATTTCTGGAAACTTATATTTAAACTGTCATGCTGAGCGGAGTCGAAGTATGTACCTTTTAATGGAATACTCATCGACTTAGCACAGGGTGGTGGTAACTTAAGTTCCTAAGCACCCGTATTTATTAAAAATTTGTATTTCAAGAGTATCGTTCCGAATAAACATAAGAGTCAAGCAAAAATATTCTCTA
>Ga0209667_1002681_pt1 | contig 11525 bp, 12 predicted proteins | sample SaaInlV_165m_DNA_2_FD_184682 | JGI IMG/M metagenome (GOLD analysis project Ga0209667, IMG submission 184682) | Marine microbial communities from expanding oxygen minimum zones in the Saanich Inlet - Saanich Inlet SI037_S3LV_125m_DNA (SPAdes)... | ecosystem: Environmental > Aquatic > Marine >... | reverse complement strand
GTATTTTTCGAAAGCTTTAATGTCCCCTCTTCTTTCATCTTCAGAAGAAAGAACACTTTCTTCTCAGCTAAAATCTTGTGATGCTCAAATAAATTCATTTGAGAAAAGACTTGGCTTGGGAAATGGTAAAGACAAAAAAAAGTTAGAAAGTTTTTTAAAAGCAGTAAAAAATAAAAAGAATCAAATTTTCCAGTCGTTTACTAAATCTAATTTAAGGCTTGTCGTTAGTATAGCAAAAAAATATGCAAATAAAGGGGTTCCTCTAATTGATTTAATTCAAGAGGGAAATGTTGGACTTATGAGGGCAGTCGAAAAATTTGACCATACAAGAGGGTTTAAATTCTCAACTTATGCAGCATGGTGGATACATCAATCAATCACTAGAAGTATTATGGATCAATCCAGATCAATAAAAGTTCCTGTCTACATACTTGAGAAGTCAGCGAAGGTTTTTAAAGCGAATAAAAAACTTGAGAAAGATTTGTCTAGAAAACCTGAGTTGTTTGAAATTGCAATCGAAGTTGACCTTCCAATTGAGGCTGTAAAGCAAATACTTGATTCAGGTTCAGACACTTTCTCTTTAGATTCACCTGTTTCAGGAGAAGAAAACTCTTCTTTTATGGACTTTCTCCAGGATGAGAATGTTTTACAAGACGAACTCTCGGCTCATTCTTCTCTTCAGGAGACTATTAATTTGGCGCTATCAGACTTAAGTAATCGCGAGAAGGAGATTATAAACCTAAGATTTGGTATTAATAACTCTGAAATTCTGACTTTAGATGAGATAGGTAGAAGATTTAGCTTAACTAGGGAAAGAATAAGACAAATAGAGAAAAAAGCCTTAAGAAAAATCGAAAAAAATTATGGATTATCGTTAAAGGGTTTCTTAAACTAGGAGAATTTATGACATTTCATATTCAGCAAAAACCAACATCAACTACTTTTAAAAGTAAACATAAAGTTAGAGAAAAAAAAGAAAGAAAGGTTATACGCTCAACAAAAGATTCTAGTTTTAAAAGTATTAGAAGAAATACTAGAAATCTATTATTATTCTACTAAATGGTTTTTTTTAATTTTTCAAAGACCTACAAGCACGATATCCACAAGGTTTGGAATTGGCACAAAAAGTTCATGGCTCTTGAGAGGTTAACGCCGCCCTGGGATAAGGTCACTGTCACAAAGAGGGAACCTGTTGGAAATCTTTTTTTAAAAGACGGAAAGATTACTCTTCAACAAGAAATTCTGCCTTTAATAAAAGTTAAATGGAAAATTTCTCACAATTCCTCGAGATTCAAAGAGGGTGTATCCTTTTGTGATACCTTGGTGTCTGGTCCGATTAAAGAATGGCAGCACACTCATAATTTTATAAGAACCTCAACAAGCCAGACCACTATTCAAGATGAGATTTCTTTCTCCCACTGGATTAACGTTAAAAAATTGAACAATTTTACTTTGGAGAGTATTAGAAAATCCTTTAAATATAGAACTGATATCTTAGAACACGACCTCTCTAATGCCTATGATAATACAAATGGATACTATGTATTAGTAACTGGGTCTAGCGGCTTAGTAGGTTCAGCTCTAATTCCTCTGTTAAACTCTTTAGGATACAAAGTGGTATTTCTAAAATATGAGAAGCATTATAAACCTTCTCCTTCTGCAATCAAAATGAAATCACATAATAAGGATTTAATAGAGATAGCATGGAACCCTTATATCGATGATGATTTATGCATTCCTCCTGATATTCGAGAAAAAATTAAGTTTGTTGTTAATCTATCAGGAGAAAATATATTAGGGATCTGGACAAAGTCAAAAAAGAAATCAATTGTTAAAAGTAGAATAATTCCTACAAGAAGCTTACTTAGAGTTCTTGAAAAGAATTCAATAAAAGCTAAATGTTGTGTTCATGCTTCTGCTGTTGGTTATTATGGCTTAAACAAAAATCGGTTATTGGACGAATACAACTCCTCAGGATATGGATTTCTTGCACAAACCACTAAAGAGTGGGAAAAAGAGCAAAATAAATTTAAGAAACTAACAGAAAGAAATGTTAATTTACGTATAGGGGTTGTTTTGTCAAGCAAAGGTGGTCTAATCAAACAAATTGAGCTACCTTTTAAAGCTGGGCTCGCAAGCTACGTGGGCAAAGGTGAAAACTTTGTAAATTGGATACTACTTGAGGATTTAGTAAGAATTATAGAAAAAAGCTTTAACAACAATAATTATGACGGGGCGATAAATGCAGTAAGCCCGGTCCCAATTCAAAGTAAGCACCTTTTTACTTTATTAGCAAAAAAATATAAGTCTAAATTCTTTATTAATATTCCATCTTCTATTCCAAGGTTTTTGTTAAAAGAATTAGTTGATGAGATTGTTTTATCTAATCAAAAAATATCTCCTAAAAGATTATTAGAGAATAAATATAGATTTTTTGCTCCAACTATAAACAAGGCATTGGACAACCTTTAAAGTATTTAGTAACTTTTATATATGAATATTAGTAAAACAAGAAAAACATATAAGAACAAAAGTGACATATTTCATGTAGAGATATCTCCGCTAAAACTTTTTAAGAAATGGTATTTAGAAGCAGAAAAAAAAGTTTCTGAACCAAATGCTTTTGCTTTATCCACAAGTTTTAAGAATAAGCCGTCATCTAGAATGATGTTACTTAAAAAATTCTCCACTAATTTTACTTTTTATACCAACATTAGCAGTAGGAAAGGAAGAGAAATAATCGTAAATGAATCGGCCTCGATGTTGTTTTGGTGGAAAGAAATGCAGAGACAAATTCGCATAGAGGGAACTTTGTCTCAACTTAGCTTGGCTACAGTTAAGAAGTATTTCTATTCAAGGCCTATAGATAGTCAGCTAGGCGCACTTTCATCAAATCAAAGTTCAAAGATAAGCTCATATGAGGTTCTAGTAAACGAGTTTCACGCAAACAAGTTGCGATTTAAGAACAAAAAAGTTCCTTTTCCAATTAATTGGACCGGTTATCAGCTTAAACCAATTACAATTGAATTTTGGCAAGGAGGCAAAGACAGGCTTCATCAGAGGATAGAATACAAAAGAAATAAAAATAAATGGGAAAGTAGGATATTGTCACCGTGAATAAAATTAAGTATCGTTTTTTCGTAGATAAAGAGTGCAATTGGTTTCAGGACGGAAAAGCAATTACACACAAAGGTATCTACAACTTTAATTATAAACATCTAAAGATAAATAAAGATAAGGTTTTTTTTGTTCAAGAAGAAAAATCCATAGCTTATGTAGACTTTGAAGACAAGCCGTTTCTTGTTAGAATAGCAGATGTATCCGAAAAAAAAACAGTTTTACTGCTTAATGATTCAACCAAAGAGGAGTTGGACGTGAGCAGTCTTTATTTTAAAAACAATATCCCGTACTGCTCTGTAAAACAGGGAGTTTTTGAAGCAAGATTCTCTAGGCCAGCGCTTTATCAAATTAGTAAAATTATTAAAATAACAGATGGTAAATATTATATTGGTTCATGTTTGATTAATCATCAATAAAATCAATATTATCTATAACTCTAAATATTACTTCATTTGAAACATTAAAGCCCGTATCAGTCAAAGCGAGGTTATTATCTTTATTCACAATCAAGTGCTGCTTTGTTAGCTCGTCAATTATTCGCTGGTTAATAGAGAAGCTGCTTACCAAGTTCAGGCTCTCGATATTTACACCTTTCTTTAATCTCAACCCCATCATAAAAGTGTCTTTAATATATTCTCGTATTCCCAATGAGTGGTTTATTAAAGTATCAGATTTTAAACTTAAAAGTTTTCCATACTGCTTAATTGATTTAGGATTACTCCACCTGTAATATTTACCCTCTTCAATATCAATTAATGATGAGTGTGCTCCTGGACCAATACCAAGATACGAATCGCTATTCCAGTATAATAAATTATGCCTTGACTCGTATAATGGTTTTGAATAATTAGAAATCTCATACTGTTCAATTCCAATCTGATTTAATTGTTTTTTTGTTAAATCCATCATATCTAAAAAAATGTTATCTGAGACTTCTACAATATCTCCTCTGTCACGCATTTTCCAAAAAGCTGTTGACTTTTCAATCGTTAGGCAATAAGTCGACACATGTTGAATATCAAGTTCTTTTAAATGTAACAGCTCCTCTTCCCATTCTTTTAGCGACTCCTTGTCAACTCCAAAAATAAAATCAAAGCTTAAGTTTGTAAATCCACAATCCGAGATCTTCCTAATAAAATACAGATTAGATTCTTTAGTGGAATTCCTTCCTAATATCTTAAGTTTTTTGTTGTTAAAAGATTGAATCCCGACGCTAAGTCTGTTTATACCAAGATCTTTAAATAATACAGGCTCTTCGACTTCATTATCGTAAGGATTAATCTCTAGAGCAATTTCACAATCTGATTCTACTAAAAACAATCTTTCTATCTGATTAAGAATCTTTTTTAACAAACGAGGGGGAAGTAAAGATGGTGTTCCTCCACCAAAATGTATGCTCACTAGCTTCTTGTCAGAAAATAAGACGGATTTGGTTCTTAATTCATCCAACAAAAAAGAAACTAGTTCATCGTAGTCAGCTGAACTTGAGAGGTAAACATTAAAATTACAGAAAGGGCATATTGTTTTACAAAAAGGAATGTGAATATATATACCAAATTTGTTACTCATGCTATAATGTTCTTATTAAAATGACTGCATTCATCCGCTTTTTTTTTATAGTTTATATATTAACAGGTAGTTCCGCATGGTCTATTGATTATGACAATCTTTCCTTAAGTGACGCTCATAAAGTGGCCATGGAAAATAACTACGAGTTAACCTACTCATTAGAGGAAACAAAATCTCGATCTTCAGCACTTCAGGAATATCAAGCCCAATACTTTCCTCAAATTAATGCAAATGTAATCTTTCCATTCTATGGGAGGAGTTCTAATATTAATGTAGACCAATTACTCTTTGACTTTGGTAAATTAAGCCAAAGAATCAATGCAGGTAAATATCTAATCCGGGCACAAGAATATTCTCATGAGGGTAAGAAGATTAGGATATTAAATCAGGTAACCGAAAAGTTTTATGAAATAATTAAGACTCAAAATTTAATTAAAGTCTTTGAAGAAGAGAAAGAAACAAAAGACAAGCAACTTGCAAAATCAATTGCTTTCTTAAAAGCTGGAAGAGTATCCTCATTAACGGTTGCCGAAAGAAATCTTAGCCTTAGTAGAGTTGAACTCGAACTAATTTCTAAAAAAGGTTTACTGAGAATGTATGAAGAAGAATTGTTTACCCTTCTTGGAGTTGCTAAACCTGAATCTGTAAAATATATTACGGATTTAGAATATACAAGAATTGATTTAAATCCTGACTTAATTATAGACTCATATTTAGCGAATATGTATGAAGTAAAAGCCTTGGAGATGACCATATTGTCAACTAAAGCTACTATTTCTGCAATATATAGAGACTTTTTGCCCAATATTGTTGCTAGAGCAGCATATAGATTTGAGGGAAAAGGTGTATCATCCGAAGATAAAGATAATGACCTAGTTGGTGGTATGGGTGCTACTTGGCAAATTTTCAATGGTGGAAGAACCTATTATCAGATTCAGTCTCATAAAGCTCGTTTAAGAGCTCAAATGTCACAGCTTAGCTTGCTAAAGCAAACGCTTGGGTCTAGGGTTAAAGCGTCTATTATTGAAGCTGAAACATCTTTTTATAAGATTAATGTTCTTAAGAAATCCTTTAAAGCAGCAGAAGCTCATCATGAATTTATGAAAACAAAATATAATAGTGGCGATTTATCCGAAATTGAGCTTTTTGAAGTTGAGAACATGAGAAATAAACAAGAAATTTTTTACCAAAATTCTATTTATGATTATATAATTAAGATTGCTAGAATCGAAAAAGTTACTGGGCTAAATATTACAAAATGAAAGATTTAAAAAAGATAAAAAAGAAGACTACACTTTTTATTGAAAATTTGATTGGTTTCATAAAAAGAATGTTTGGCAGATTGTTACCAAAAGTAGAAAACCTGTCGAAGAGTTCTCTAAGCTATGTGGATTCTTGGAAGAAGAAACAGTCTCCATTGCTAATGAAATATCTTGAGAGATTACTACGTTTAATAAAGAAAATAAAAGATTCATTAGGTCCTACTATCTCGAAAATTTATAGTTTAATAAAAAAGTTATTAGGGAATCTTAAGGAAGCAATACCTTTATTGGGAAAAATTATTAAATATATCAATGATGTTATTACCAAGGTTTACAATAAGGTCAAATATCTTATCCGGAAAACATTTCATTTTTTCCAAGTTCTATTCAGTCCAATCATATGGCTAATAAATTTTATATGGTCACTGCGAATTCTTATAGCCATTGGACTAGTAATCCTCCTTGTTGCTAATAGATATGCACAATCACCTTCAATAAATATTGTCGATGACGATATAAGACTTTCTACAACCCAAATGTCTATAGGGGAAATAAGCGAATTTGTTAAAACATCTGGTAAGATTGTTCCAAAAAATGAAGAGAAGCTTTTCTCTAAAATAGACCTTCCATTAAAGACAGTCTATGTTGAATATGGGGACATTGTAGAAGAAGGTCAACTCCTTCTTGAACTTGATGCTGATTTGATAGAGTCTGAGATTAATACACAAAAACAGCGTTTTGAAGTTTTTTCTAATAAGTACGATCAGGCTATCAAAAAATCTGAATCTAATAAAAAACTATTAGATCAGGGATTCATATCTCAAGATGAATATGAAAAGAGTGAAAGGCTTCCTAAGGAAATCCTCGTACAAAAGTCATCTGTTGAGTTAACACTAAAGAAGCTTAAGGCGCAATTGCTAAATACTAGATTCATATCGCCAATCCGCGGAAGAATCGACTATATAGACCCACAAATAACTAAAGAAAATGCACAAAGAGGTGGTGTAAAGGTTGGGATATATAAATGGTACTTCACAATTTCATCTTCTATTGACGAATTAAATCTAAATCTTAGTATTGACGGTAGAGACGTCTCTAAAGTAAAAGTGGGTCAAGAAGTAATGTTTAGAGTTGATTCATTTAAGCAAAGAAAATTCTATGGTGAAATTGTTAAAATTATCGAGCCACTCAACTTGAAACCACATACTAACAAAGCTCCTGTCTTTTATGAGTTAATAGCAAGCATTAGCGAAAAAGAAGTGAAGCTCAAATCTGGACTAAGTGTTGATGCTGAGATTAAAATTCAAACTAAAACTGGAATTAAAAGAATTCCTAGGTCTGCTTTGAGATTTGTTCCACCCAAAGATATTGTTGTTAAGATTCCTCCCCCAAACAATGCAACTACTTTAATAGTTTGGATAGCGAATGAAGACAATTCTATTTCTGCTATACCCATAGAAACGGGTATTAAAGATAATCAATTTATTGAAGTACCTGAAGATACTAGAATCTCACTTGAGGACTCAATTGTTATTGGAGCAACCGTACCCCAAACTAAGAAGAAGGGAAAATTTGCCTTACCCCAACCTAAAAGATATTAACAAGATGAGTAATAAAACTGTAATAGAATTAGAAAATATAAATAAAATATATCAAACTGGAAAAAATGAGTTACAAGTTTTATTTGATATCTGCCTTCAAATATATGAAGGGGACTTTATATCTATAGTTGGCCCATCCGGTTCTGGAAAGACAACCCTGCTTAATATAATGGCCTGCCTAGACCGCCCTACATCGGGAAGGTATATTCTTGGAGGTAAGAATGTTAAGTCCAAGTCTAAAGACGATCTTTCTAGACTTAGAAACAAATCGATTGGATTTATATTTCAAAGTTTTAACTTAATCTCAAGACATACCGCGATTGAAAACGTTCAAATGCCATTGCAATACTCTAATGTCGTTAATAAAAAAGAAAGAGCAGAAAGAGCTTTAAAATGTCTGGAACTTGTTGATTTAACAAACCGTGCCAAACATCACCCTAATGAATTATCCGGTGGACAGCAACAGAGGGTGGCGATTGCAAGATCTCTGATTAACAATCCTGATATAATCTTAGCAGATGAGCCTACAGGAAATTTAGATTCTAAAACTAGTGCTGATATAATCAACCTCTTAAAAAGACTACACGAATCAGGAAAAACAATAATTATAATTACACATGACGAAAGTATTGCTAAAGAGGCAATGGATACAATCAGGATAAAGGATGGAAGAATAATTTAAATTATGAAACTATCTTACATAATTGACAATATCATTGAAGCTAAGACAAACCTTCTAAGGAATATGCCCAGAACGATACTAACTTCACTTGGCATAGTAATTGGAATAACCTCAGTAATTATCCTTGTAGCAATTACAGATGGGGCTAAGAATATAATTGAACAACAACTAGTTAGTCTTGGCGCTAAAACGATAGTCTTAAAGCCAATAGGTAGAACTGCTAGTGGTGTTTACAGAGGTCAAGCTGCAGATTTCTCACAAAACGAACTAAAGTTTATGAGAGCTATACCTTCGGTCGAATATGTTTCACCAATAGTTAAAACTTCAAACCAAATATCATATAGAGATATAGTTCAAGTAGTTGCAGTTGTTGGAAGTAATGAAGATTTTTCACTAATCAATGATTGGCCAACTGCTTCTGGGGCTTTTATTAATAGAATCGATGTACAAGATGGAGCTAAGGTTTGCGTACTTGGAGCATCTGTACAAAAAAGATTCTTTGGTGCAGAAAAATCTACTGGAAAGCAAATTAGAATTGATGGAATATCTTTTAGAGTTATTGGGGATCTAAGTGAGAAAGGTTTGACGCCAGGTGGTAGAGACCAAGATGACTTTATCCTTATTCCTTATACTTCATTAAATAGGTGGGACTATAAAGGTCAACTTTATGGGATAAGTAATATAATTATATCTACAACTAAAACAACAAATGTTGATTATGCGAAATTTGCAATAAGAAAAATGCTAAGAGAGCAAAGGGGTTTATTGAAAGATCAGTTCGATAATTTTCAGATGGTATCTTATGAAAATGTGACTAAAAAGATTCTTCAAACAACAACTATATTAAAAGTTTTATTGTCCGCTATAGCATCTATATCATTAGTTGTGGGGGGAATAGGAATAATGAATGTTATGCTGGTCTCCGTTACTGAGCGAACAAAAGAAATAGGAATAAGGATTACTATTGGAGCTACAAGAAAAGACATAGTCTTTCAATTCCTTTCAGAATCTGCGCTCTTATCCTTCTTTGGTGGAGTAGTAGGGATTTCTCTTGGATATACTCTCAGTCAAGTTGCATCAAGTTTCGTGGGATGGCCAGCGATTATTAGCACTAAGTCTATAGCCGCAGCATGTATCTTCTCGGCATTTATTGGTATATTTTTTGGAATTTATCCTGCATACAAGGCGGCAAAACTCGATCCAATAAAAGCTATAAGGAACGAAGAATAATGATAGAAATCTTATCTAGATATTTTAAAGGATTTATTTTTCTTACTAATAGTATTAGTAGAAATAAATCAAATAAGAAAATCCCATTATACCTTTTAACGTTAGCAGTTTATCCAATTTCCTTATTTGTCATCCTACTTCTTTTCTTATTCTCAAAAATAAGTATCATTCTATTTAAGATACTTAATAGGTAAGAAAAAAATGAGCAACCCTCTCCCAGAACATTTAGCAATTATCATGGATGGCAATAGAACTTGGGCTAAGAAACACGGCCTGTCTACCATAAAAGGACACGAGAAAGGGCTAGATGTAGCAAGAGCAATTTGCATCTACTGTAACAAATTAGGAATAAAGAATTTAACTTTATATGCATTCTCTATTCAGAACTGGTCTAGGCCTAAAATTGAAATCGATGCCCTTTTCAATTTATTTATAGATTTTTTTGACAATAAGAGTCAATTTTTTCATGATTACAATTTAAGATTTAATCCTATCGGTAGAATAGATGAGCTGCCAAAGGCTATTGCTAGGAAGGTTCGCTTACTAGAAGAGTCTACAAGAAACAACTTAGGATGTTGTATAAATGTTGCAATAAACTATGGTGGCAGAGAGGAGATATTAGACGCAGCAAAAAGAATTATTGAGAAAGGTCTTTCTATCGAGGATGTTAATGAAGAATCCATGAAAAGTAATTTATACTTAACTGATACCCCTGACCCAGAATTATTAATAAGGACTGCCGGATATTCAAGGGTCTCAAATTTTCTCCTCTGGCATATTGCTTACTCTGAAATTGATATTAATCAAAAACTATGGCCTGACTTCACAGAAGAGGACCTTGAAGAATCATTAAATATTTACAAATCTATAGATAGAAAATTCGGTGGAAGCTCAAAGAATGATTAAAAAAATCAGCATTTTAGGCTCGACTGGCTCAATTGGTAAACAAACTTTATCTGTAATTGCTAAAAACAAAGAAAAATTTAATGTTTATTCGCTAGCAGGTGGGAAGAATATTGACTTACTATTAAACCAAGTCTTTAAATTTAAGCCTAAGATAATATCTGTTCTCAATAAGGATGACGCCATAAGATTACAGAAAAATCCACTTTTAAGAAAAGTGAAAATCTTATCTGGTGATAGCGGTCTAAAGCAAATTGGCCAATCAAAAGAAGCAGATATTCTAGTTTCTGCAACTTCTGGTGTCAGTTCTCTAATTCCAACATTAGAATTCCTGAAATTAGGTAAAAGGGTCTGTGTAGCAAGTAAAGAAATATTCTTACTTCTTGGTAATAAGATTACAGCTTTAGCAAATCAATATTCTGGAGAAGTCATACCAATTGATAGCGAACACTCAGGACTTTTCCAACTTATAAAGAATGAAGATATATCAAACATAAGAAGAGTCTACTTAACAGCTTCGGGTGGTCCCTTCTTCGGCAAAAACAATGCACAGTTAAAAAATGTCACACCTAAAGAAGCCTTAAACCATCCAACATGGTCTATGGGTGACAAAATATCAATCGATTCTGCAACCATGATGAACAAAGCCATAGAAATCATAGAGGCTTCAATAATGTTTAAGATTCCTCATAAAAAAATTTACCCTATTATCAACAGAAAAAGTCATATTCATTCTATTGTAGAGTTTATAGACGGGAACATACTTTTTTCTGGTAGCTACAATGACATGAGGATTCCAATTGGTTACGCTCTGAATTTCCCAAATAGGTTAGACTCTACAGAATATAAATTTCAACCCGATGAGCGTATAAATCTAATAAGAATTCACGAAAAAAATTATAAAGCTTTCAGTTTGGCCAGAAAAGCATTAGATATTGGCGGTAGTATGCCAGCTGTAATGAATGCAGCAAATAATATTGCAGTTGAAGCTTTTTTAAACAATAAAATTAAGTTTACTGATATATTAAAGATTGTAGAGAAGACAATGAATAAACATGAGCCTATTAAAAGAATTACTTTAAAAAAGATTCTAGATATAAATGAAATCGCATTAAAAGATGCGTATAATATAGTTAACAAGTGATCTTTAATGACAAG
>Ga0209667_1002677_pt1 | contig 11533 bp, 16 predicted proteins | sample SaaInlV_165m_DNA_2_FD_184682 | JGI IMG/M metagenome (GOLD analysis project Ga0209667, IMG submission 184682) | Marine microbial communities from expanding oxygen minimum zones in the Saanich Inlet - Saanich Inlet SI037_S3LV_125m_DNA (SPAdes)... | ecosystem: Environmental > Aquatic > Marine >... | reverse complement strand
CACAAGCTTCGGCGAGTGGTGAGCCAGCCTCTACTAATAGACTAACATAACGGTTCAGCCACTTACATAGAGACTATGCGCGATGAATCATTTTATTCATCTAAGTGGAATAATACACGACTTGTACGATGATTTCATTTTAAATCATGTTTAGCGTTAGCTATGCATTTTTTAATTTTTAAATTATGTTTAGCGTTAGCTGTATATTTTTTGAAATTTTGAAATCCACCTAGTGAAAACTATACACGACTAATTTTATTTGATCTTACTAGCGGACACTATTTTTTAGATTATTGTTCTTCTAACTCTATATCTTTTTGTAGTTCTTTTGCTAATCCTACCCACCAATCCTTTTGATTTTCAGACATTAATGTAAAAAGATCTTATGTTACTAATAGATCTGATGATTAATTCTTCAAAGTAATTATTCAAGAATTACTGACAAACTCTAGTCTTTTGTATATTTGACATCTGTCTCATTATCTTTTTGTGCTTTGATTACTATTGTATCTCCTAATTTATTGAAAATTCTTTGTCGGCTTTCATTTGTTAGAATCCATCCTAACAAAACATCCAGTGGTAATAGAAACGCTTTTCCAAAACTTCCTATAATCACTCCTTTCAAACTTGGTTTGCTACCATGAATATCTGTTGTTTTTAAATTGAACATCTTTTTTCCAATTGTTTGACCTGTTTTGAATTCTAAAATTATCCAATATGTGAAAAACAAGATACTTGTTGGAATGTATTGAACATTCTCTATCCAAAAATTATCACTTTCATAATCTATTGTTCCAAACGAAACAAAAATTATCATTGTTGAAATACTTGAAATTATGATGAAATCAATTAACCATGCAAAAAATCGGTCTGTCCATTTTGCAAGGGTAATTTCTTGTTTATCCATAATTGACAAGATATCTTTGACAATAAAAACACATGATAAGAAAATTCACACTCATTTTTTTAAAATTTATCTGCCTATTTGAAAAATACTTTGGGGATTGCCTTTTAATTTACCTGTAATTCGATTGTATTGATGAATTACTCTAGAAATTAATAGTCCATTTCATAATAAATTTTGAAATCCTTTTTGGTCTCAATAAATCCACTCAATGTACTTCTTTGGACGTTCCGAAGAAATGAGAAAGATGTTGTAAATCTCTACACTGCACTTTCACCTGTAATGCAACTTGCTACTGGGGGCTCGATGCTTAACTTTGGTTATTGGTCTTCATCATGTATGGATCCTATTTCAGCTCAAAATAACCTGTGTGCTGTTTTTGGGGATTTAGCTGAATTATCTTCCGCAAAACATGTAGTTGATGTTGGTAGCGGTCTTTCTGCACCTTCCATGCTTTGGAGAGATGCTTTTCCTAACCTACATTTGAATTGTGTAAATATCAACTTCAACCAATTACATTTTTCTGGACCTCAAAAAAATATTGATTTTGTTAATTCTTCTTCGACAAAACTTCCTTTTACAAATAATTCTGTTGATCGTGTTTTGGCATTAGAATCTGCGCAACATTTCAAACCTTTATCTGATTTCATTGCTGAATCAAAAAGAATTCTGACAAAAAATGGATTGCTTGTTTTGGCAGTACCTGTAACTTTTGGAAAAACTTCTTTTGGTTCTATGGGGATTTTAAAATTTACTTGGTCTTCTGAACATTATAGTTTAGATTATTTAAAAAATCTCCTTTCTTCAAATGGATTTGATATTTCTGATGAAAAATTAATTGGTTCAAATGTATATGATCCACTTGCCCGTTATTATGTTGAGCATAGGCCCACTTTGAAAAAACTAATCTTGAAAAGTTATCCTGGATATGTAGAAAATGTTCTTTTCAAATCAATCCAAAAAATGAAAAAAGCATCAGAAGAAAAAATTATTGACTATGTTCTTTTGAAGTGTACTTTAAAATCTGAATAAACTACAGAATCCTGTTGTATTATTATTTTTATGATCCATGTAAATTGTGATTTTTATTATCGCCTTTCATTCTTCTGGATAAAATTTACCTGATCCTTATTTCGTGTAATTGGCTAGGTTTTTATTTTTGATGTGTGGATTAATTGTGTTATGACTGATTCTGGTAACTCGTTGTATGTTGAAAAATGCAATCAATTACTATCTGAATCTGAGATCCGTTTTGCTGGAATTGTTGATAAAAATGGTCAGCTTATCTCTGGGGGTTTCAAAGAAGGATTGATTCCATATGAGGATGATGAGACTCGATTACAATCATTCTTAGAGTTTGTATCAAAAGCATCAATTCGAACAGAATACGATGAAAGTTTAGGTCCTATCAATTATCTTGCCGCAAGACGAGACAAAGCTGTTTTGGTAAGTTTTCCATTTCCAATCACTCAAGTTCTCCTATTAATTTCTGCAGAGCCTACTGCTAATATTGAAAATTTGGCTAAAAAAGTTGTAGAGATTTTCACTGATGTAAAATAACTCCTATTGGAGAAATTCTTTAATTATATTCATTATTCATTTTTAATATGATTCAATATGTCGTGATCCTTTCTTTACTTTTATTTTCTTTAGGTCTTTCTCCTGCATTTGCAGAAGTTAATACCGATAAATCGGTATATTATCCTGGAGACACAATAACAATATCTGGGTCTGTGGTTCCAGAAGACGGTATTACATCTATGTCTTTACTGGTGGTTAGTTCATCCGATATTGTAAGTATTGCTCAATTAAACATCACAGCTGATTCATGGAGCCATGAGATAAAGACGGGTGGTGCAGTATGGGTACCCAATACGACTTATACTGTAAAGGCAACATACAATGGAGTTTTACAACAAACAACTTTCCTACTTGAAGATCAACCCACATCACCTTCAAACACATCATCCTCATCTTCTGATGACACAAACACTTCATCTAACCCGTCACAAGATACAACAAACGCATCTGATGATTCACAACAACAAACATTATTTTCATTTATAGATCCTGATAAGGATCCTCAATACTATATTGATAGATACAATAATGAACAAATTTACAGAGATTGGTTTGATGCTAATTTTCCTGGATATACGATTTACGATGCTGTAGGATTAGATGTAATATCTTTACCACCACCAGATATACCGCCTTGGATAAAAAACGTATTCCAGTTTTATTCTGAAGGCAATATCGGTGATGATGAATTAAAACAGGCTCTTGTGTGGTTAATACAAGAAGGAATCCTGAAGATTGAGTGAATATGATATTTTTAACTAATTGATTATTTTTAGCATAGTTTTAATTTGATGTCTATAAATTCTAATTACATTGAAAGCAACATTTGGAGCGGGATGTTTTTGGCATGTTGAAGACTTGCTTAGTAAAACTAAAGGCGTACAATCTACACAAACAGGATACATAGGTGGCCAACTCACAAATCCTACGTATGAAGAAGTATGTACTGATAAAACTGGACATGCAGAAGCTGTTCAAGTAGAATACAATCCTGATGAAATATCTTTTGAAGAATTACTTGATGTATTTTGGAATAATCATAATCCTACAACACTTAATCGTCAAGGGCCTGACATTGGTATTCAATATCGCTCTGCAATTTTTTATCACGATGAACAACAAAAGAATATTGCACAAAAATCAAAACAAACCCTTGATGACTCTGGGAAATATGGTGCTCCTATTGTTACTGAAATTACCCCTGCACCTGTATTTTACAAAGCTGAAGAATACCATCAAAAATATTTCAAAAAATGTGGAATGTAGATTACTTTACAACTAGAACTGGGATCTTTGATGTGTGTACAACATAATTTGATACACTTCCAAAGAACATTTCCTTTGTAGGGCTTCGTCCACGTGAACCAATAACGATCATACTGAACTTGTTTTTTCCTTGAGCTAGTTTGACAATGTTATAGCCTATCTCACCCTTTACTATTTTTTCATTAAACACTATGCCGTTTTGCGCTGACAATGTTTTAGCCTCATCCATGAATTTTTTAACTTCCTTATTGTGAGCGTCTCTAATTGAGCCTATTCCTTTGAATTCTGAATGTGGTGGGGTTTGAAGTGAGTATATTCCGGTAATTGTGGCATTACACTGTCTTGCTAGATTTATTGCCGTTTCTAACCCTCTAAATGAATTCTTAGATCCATCTATTGGAACTAAAATTTTTGTAATTTCCTTTTTTATCACAATATAGCTGTATTCTTTAACTTAAAAAACATAATTATTCTGAATTTATTTTAAAAATTAATATTACTAATGATCGCATTATTCACTAAAACTTATCTACTGATGATTAATGATTCTAAAATTATGGAGGAAAAATTTGTCCATGTTGATGATAATAAAATTCGTTATTTGGAATCTGGAAATTCTAAAAAAACACTGGTTTTACTTCATGGTTTAGGTGCATCAGCTGAAAGATGGACTGCTGTAATTCCTATTTTTGCTGAACATTTTCGTGTTGTTGTCCCTGATCTTATTGGATTTGGATATAGTGATAAACCTCTTACTGATTATACCTTGGATTTTTTCTCAAACTTTTTAGAAAAATTCTTCATTGCATCTAATGTGGATCGCCCTATTATTCTTGGCTCTTCTTTGGGTGGACAAATTTCTGCTGAATACACTTCAACACATCCACAAAATGTTGAAAAACTCATTCTTACTTCTCCTTCTGGTGTAATGAAACAAGCTACTCCTGCTCTTGATGCATATATGATGGCTGCAATGTATCCTAATGAACAAAATGCCAAAAATGCATTTGAGTTAATGGAGGGTTCTGGAGAAAAAATTGATGAAAAAATTACTGATGGTTTTATTGAACGGATGAGATTACCTAATGCAAAACTTGCTTTCATGTCTACTATTTTAGGTTTAAAAAATGCTGAAATTATCACAAAAAAATTACAATCTATTATTACTCCAACATTAATTATCTGGGGATCTGATGATCCTGTAATTCCAATTCAACATGCTGATGAATTTGTTGCAGCCATATCTGATTGCAGGTTTTTTAAGATGGACAACTGTGGTCATACTCCCTATGTTCAGGAACCTACCATTTTTGCATCAAAAGTTTTGGATTTTGTTTTGTCAAATTAGATTTATTTAAATACCCTATATTTCCTACAATTACCAATGAATGGTAATAATAACCCATATAATCCAGCAGAAATGTTCAAAGATTGGATTCAAAAGAGTGGAAATGCTCAAACAGAATTCATGAAAAACTTTGGCTCTTTAATGACTGGCCAAACTAGTCAAACTTTCAATCCATTGGATACTCTAAAAGGGGTATCTGATAGTACAAGACAAACCCAATCAGATATGATGCAAAATATGTCTTCTATGCAAAACAAAAGCATGGAGACAATGTTCAGCATAGGTCAAATGCTTCCATCTTTTATGAATTGGGGGGCATACAAAACTAGTGTTGGAAGTAACGGCAGAATTTCAATTCCTGAAGCAGAACGCAATGCTCTTGAATTAGGTGAAGGTGATTTGGTACAAGTAATTATTCTTCCAATAGCAAAAAAATCATCAAAAGCTAGGGGGGTGAAAAATTGAGTAAGAACGAACAGACACATTCAAATCCAAAAGATATATTTTCTGTATATCAGCAAAACGTAGATAAATTCTTCAGCGGTATTAGAACATCAGTACCACAATACCATCAAGCAATTACTAACATACAACAGGAATTCATACAAGCTTATGAAAACATTGCAGATTCAGCAGTAACACTACAAAAAGAATATGTAAAGAAAGCAGGTATCACATCAAATATTCCTGAAACTGCAATCAAAGCAATTCAAGATACAACTGAAGAAGTCGTAAAGGCAACATCAATTCAAAACCAAGTAACACTTGCAACTATTGATGCAGCACAACAAAATATCAAAACCTTTAACGACAATGCAAATTCATTTGCTGAATTAAATAGAAACATTCTACAATCCTGGATTTCTGTATTTGCCACAAAGAACAACTAGTGGTAAATCTAAATTTTAATTTTTTTCTTTTTTTATGATCTTTCTAGTAGCCATTTACCCAGCTCTGGCAATACCTTCTTTTGTGATATTGAACTAGCAATCATTCCCACATGTCCTGTGGGATACATTCTCAATGTTTTATCCTCACTACCAACAGCATAATGTAACGGCATGCTGCATTCAGGTGATACTAGATGGTCACCTACTGCAACTTGTGTAAACATTGGCATGTCTATTTTTTTCAAATCTATAAGTTGACCTCCCACATACATTTTGTTTTGAATTAACAGATTATCTTGATAAATGTCCTTGATCCATTGTTTGAATAATTCCCCTGGAATTGGAGGTGTGTCACCTAACCATTTCTCAACTCTTAGAAAACTATCTACGAATTTTTTATTTTCAATGTTTTTGAAAAAATTGACATATTTCTCAATTCCTTGCTCAAATGGTTTGAGCACTGAAAAACAATAGTACATGAACTCTGGAGGCATATTGCCCACCACATCCACCATTTTATCTACATCCATGTGCTTTGCAAGATTACTAATCACTGTAGTATCCCTCCAACCGTCAATCACTGGGGCAGTTGCGATATAGTTTTTCACACTTTCTGGATGTAATGTGGCGTATGCTGTAGCAATTGTTGCACCTGTACAATATCCTTGCAATGAAATTTTTTCAGTTGATGACTCATTTTTGACATGTTCAACATATGTGTCTAAATACCCATTTACATAATCGTCAAAATCTAAATATTTGTCCATACTGGTAGGAGTCCCCCAATCTAACATGTATACATCAAATCCTTGTTGAAGTAAATTTCGTACCCAACTTTTTTCTGGATGAATGTCCAATATGTGGAATCGATTAATCAATGCATATGAAATCAACAATGGCGTTTTGTGTTGTTTATCTGTAAGTGGTTCATAATGTAATAGCCGGGTTTTATCCATTTCTTGAACTACATCATGTGATGTTACTTCTAAACTAATTTCATCTGGAGCTGAAACTAATTTTGGAGCTTCAATTACATTTTTACTAAATTTTAACATCTCTTCAATTATTTTTGGATCTATTCTGGACTCATTTTGCATTTTTCTTTACCTCCCTTTTTTTCAACTCCAATTCCAATTTTCCCACACGTTTTTTTAAAGAATGAATTTCCTTGTAAACTTCATCAATCTCTTCTTTACTTGGAAGATTTACTGATTGTAAAATCACATTTGTGATGTTATTCCAATGTTTTGTTAATTCCAATTCTTTAGATACCAAGTTACCATAATTCTCTCCAAATTTTTGAGAATCAAACAATTCTGTAAAATCATTATCAAAAATATCTATCCAAATTCTTTTGAATGAATCTATTTGCTCTACGTCTTGAGGAACTTCAGGAGCTTTTTGATTGACCTTTTTTTGAGCGACTGCCCAAGTATCTGAAAGCTGTTTGTAGTATTCTGAGTAATATTGATTGAATCCCATCAGCAATTCATTGATTTCAATTAGCTCTGTTGATACTTTTTTAGAATTTGAAGCAAATGCTCTCATTGGCCCAATTGAATTTAATGCCTGTGGCTTACTAGACATCAAATGCATAATGTCTGTCCAGAATAGAGACAAGTGTTTGTAATACTCATTAGCCTCTTTAGGTGATTTTGATTGCACAGATTTCTGTAAACACAGATCGCAATAAATAGATCGATTGTTAAATTAGACTAATGGACAATGTTGAAGAGCTAGAGAAAACCTGCCAAAAAATTATCAAACTAAGTACAAAAATGCGCTCTGCAAGATTCATCAATAGCCGAGGACATCTTGTGGCTGGTGGTATGAAAAAAGGATTGTTTTCATTGGAAGCTCAAAAACAAGATGAAATGATGTTCATGGAGCTTGCCTTGCGTGTAAGAATGAGACACGAATTTGATAATGAATTTGGTGAAGTTCATTTCTCAATGTCTTATAGGGATAAAGTAATTGTAATGAGTTTTCCTTTGGCTAATGATGATGTTTTGTTATTGTCTTGTGAGAAAGATATGAATTTTGGAACTCTTCCTTTCAAGGTCCTCAAAATAATTGAACCTTTTAAAAAATCCCCTATGAAGACATTCTAATCATAACAACTTAATCCCAGTACTTATCAAATTAATCATGTCTTTGGAACAAGATGTTAATTGGAATGAAATTGAATCTCTAATCAAAACACTTTCTAAAAAAATTTTAAAACTACCTGTGAGTTTTTCAAGCATCACTACTGTAAGTAGAGGTGGATTAATTCCTTCACGTCTACTTGCTGATCACTTGGGCATTGAAACTATTTTTGTAGATAAAAAGAAAATTTCATCTGACTCTTTATTTGTAGATGATATTTTTGATACTGGGGATACTTTTAAAAAAATTATTTCTAAAACTGACATTCCCTCCAAATTGACTTTTGCTACTCTATTTGCACGACGTGGAGTAAAATACCCTCAAAACCTTCTTTATGCTAAAAAAACTAATGACGATGGATATGTTGTTTTCCCTTGGGATAAATTAGAATTTCAAAATTCTCAAAAGTAATTTTTTATATTTCTATAATTTTTCTCAATCCTGCACATCTATTTCTAATTGTTACTTCTGTAACCCCTGATGCTTGAGAAATTTCCTTTTGTGATTTTGATTCTCCTATGCTTATACAAGAAAGGTATAGTGCTGCGGCTGCAATTCCCATTGGGTCTTTTCCTGCAACTGCTCCTACTTTTTTAGCTAGGGTGAGCATTTCTATTGCTTTACGCTTACATTTTTCACTTAATCCTGCAATACTTGCAATTTTTGATACTCCTTTGACCGGATCTACTACTGGCATTTTTAGTTCCAGTTCTCTGAAAATTAATCTATAACACCTTGCAACATCTTTTCTTCTTATGTTGATTCCTCCTGCAATGTCATCTAATGTTCTAGGTGTTTCTGTATTCCTACATGCTGCATAAATGCATGCTGCAACTAGACCTTGAATTGAACGACCTCTAACTAATTTTCGTTCCATTGCTTTTCTGTAAATGTAAGCTGCTTTCTCAATTACTGCATCGGTTAACGCAAGTTTATCTTTTAATTTGTCCATTTCATTGAGTGCCTGTCTTAGATTTCTATCTGCAGAAGAATTTGCTTGGCTTCTACTGTCCCATGTTCTTAGTCTTTCAATTGAACTTTTCACACTTGCAGATAATGGCTTTCCTGTTGAGTCCTTGTTGGCTGCCCCGATTACTGTTGATAATCCCATATCATGCATTGTAAGTGATGTTCCTGCACCTGTTCTTGCTTTGTTGCCTTCATCACTTGAAAATGAACGCCATTCTGCACCGGTGTTTGTAATTTTATCATTTAAGACTAATCCACATTTTCCACAAAATAATTCACCTGTATTTTCATCTGTGATTATTTTTTTGTTGAGGCATGAAGGGCATTTTGGTGTGGCTAGTTGTTGTTTTTTAAGCATGATATGACTAATTCTCAATTTTCATTAATATTCATTTTACAATCATTTTGAAGGTTAATTGTGTGTAGGACAAGCTAATTTTTGCTTTTAAAATTAATTAGTTTGAACTAACTCAAAAGACAATATGCGTATGATGGTGATAATGACGGATACATTATGTTGTCTTGTTCTTCCACATGATGCAATCCAATGGAATGTCCTAACTCATGTGTCATGATTTCTTCCACACTTTTTACATCATACAATTGGAAACTTCCATCACAATTGTAGTCTCCTAACGTCACTTCTACTACTCCTTTTCCTAAATGTGCATGTCCTAACACACCTTCCCCTATGTCCCTAATCACCCATGTAACCCAAACATTTGCTTCATATTTTTTACTTGTAATCTCAAATTTCATTTTAGCTTTTTCATTATTAGTACTCAATTCTTGTTTCTCCCAAAAATCAAATGAATTAGTCAGTGTACTTACATGATCTAATGGTAATCCTGTAGGCTGCTCATTTATGAACACCTTGTAATTGATAACGTATGTGTCATCTATTATCTCAAAACTTGGATCTGGAAAATTATCTGATGCTTTTTTGACTTCATTCTCAAAATTCCATTTGATATAATCTCTCAGGAATTTTTTTATCACATCTTGACTTGGATTTGGATATTCTATGTATCTTTTTTCTTTGGATATGTTGTTTGAAATACTCTTCAGGTACCTTTCAAACAAATAAAACTCATTGTCCAATTCCTCTTGTGTTCTTTGAATGGGTTCTTCGCTATTTACAATGATGATGTTTGATTCTATCATATATTGAATGCCTGAAACAAATGCATCATCATCAATTTGCCCATCTGCCCACCATTTTGCATTATTTTTAACCCATTCTGGAATTTTCCCTTCTGATGTTTCCTGTGCTTCTATTTGTGGAATTTGTATGATTTTTTTATTTATCAGATATGCTATGGATGATGCAAATTCATCATCATTTACATCTCCTTCTGCCCACCATTTTGCTATTGGTTTTATCCATTGTGGGATTGACGTGATTTCTTCTTTTTCAAGGCCTTTTGGCTTATCTGTTGGAATGTATGGGTATTTTGAAATTACTTTTCCTATGAATTCTTTATAATTTTTAATCACTGTACTGTTTGGTTTTTCTTTGGAAGATTTCTCAAAATATTTGGCAGCTTCTGCATATTCTCCTAAATTTCCAAACCCTACACCCATTCCTACCAGTGCAATAACATCATTTGGATTGTATTGTAAAATTTTAAAAAATTGCCCCAATGATTTTTCATGATAGTTTAGATTGCTTTGAGCAATTCCTTTCATTTTTAACGTTGAAATATTGTTTGGAAAATTTTCTAATATCTCATCATAAATTATTATTGCTTCTTTGTATTCTCCGCTAACAAAATGTACTTTTGCCAGATTAAACATGGATTCTGCACTTTTTGTTTGAGCGAAACTATTTTCAAAAATTATTGTTGAACTAAATAGAATTATGGCAAAAAAATAAAATATAATTTTTATTTTCATATTGACAATTTTATGTCACTTTATTTCTATTTTATACTTGATTCTACATTGCTCAACTGTTTGAAATTATCATTATTGGTAAATCTTTAATTTATTCATAGTTTTTACTTTTGTATTGACAAAAATTGGAGTTGGTGATATTATCTATGATCTACGTAAAAAAATCCAACAAACCCAACTAGAGTTACAACAATTAGGCGATCCTGTTTCTGATATTCCTGAATTAGTTTTGTCTGCAAATTTACTACGTTCCAATGACCATCTTTCAAAGACAAATGACAAAAAATCTCAGTTACTATCTGCTTATGAGCAATATTCTAATGCGCTAGAGGGATTACTTTCATCTGTTTTTGACATCCAGCAAGATTTGAAAGACATTCTCAAGGAACAATCATCCATGATTCCATCTAAACCAAAATCTAAACCAAAATCTAAACCAAAAAAATAGTGCTATTTTTGTAAATGAATTACATCGCCTGCAATTATTTTTGTTATTTTGTTATTGCTATTGATTACTAGTGCACCGTCATC